>Ga0247815_10004111_pt1 | contig 10275 bp, 6 predicted proteins | sample UWRJL194509B1_FD_181014 | JGI IMG/M metagenome (GOLD analysis project Ga0247815, IMG submission 181014) | Plant litter microbial communities from Arlington Agricultural Research Station in Wisconsin, United States - UWRJ-L194-509B-1 | ecosystem: Environmental > Terrestrial > Plant litter >... | reverse complement strand
TAAGCGTAAATATTATCCCTATCCCAAAGAATAGAAGGCAGATTTCCCGTGCACCCTGCACATCGAAAGAACTGCCTACGATGGGAACATCCAGTGTGCCCACAACTGGCAAAATCCAGGCAGGCACTGCATGCTCAGGCTGTTGCTGATTATCCAGCCATTTACGGATTACATGCAGCGCGAAGAAAAACATCATCACAGCTGCTGTTAACCAGAGTACAAACGAGAAATTGGGAAAATAAGGCTTTATCACGCCCGGCATTAACAGGAGTGTAATGATGAAGGTGGCAAAAAAACTCACCGATACCGGGTGTGAAAATTCTGCGCGAACGATTTGTCCAAACTTGATAAGTTTTAATAGATAGGCAATGGTTAAAGATAAAAATGCCACTACAGCAACAATGGCGATGGCCTCCCCTATCTGCGGGGGAACGGACCATAATTTGCTGGCCAAACGCCATGAAAAGCTTAGTCCGGTGAGCCCCATAACCCCGCCAAAAAAGCTGACGGGAAGAAATTCAAGAAATGTCTTTTTTTTAATAACGTTTTCCATAGCATTTTTTTAAGAACAAAAATACACTATCGTGTACTATGGAAGTTGTATGAATCGTTGACAAAGATGTATGATTAGCATTGAATTCTCTTTTGATAAGTTGAATAATGGCATTGGATTTTTCGGTTGCTGTAAGAAAACTTTTGCCGGTATCATGGTTTTTCTACTGTTCATCAGCGCTCAAATAACAAAATGTTCTGGTGCAGATCGTACATTATTTCCGGTTCCCTGTAGGCCGGATTTTAGCGGCAGGCCGCTTCTGAACCTGCATTTTTACCATATATCACAAGTTTAATCAGACGCAATTAATATTAATTAATTGTAAATCAGTACATTAAATTAAAGGCACGGCTTTTGGAAAGACTGAGGAACTATGCTACTATCGGTAGGCAAGTACTACCAGTTATTACTGAAGCATTTTAATAAATAAATAATCACATCAGAATTTAAACATTAGAACTATGAGTACTATCAAAGTAAAAGACGGAACAGAGATTTATTACAAGGATTGGGGAAAAGGACAACCGATCGTATTTCATCACGGCTGGCCATTATCAGCAGACGACTGGGATACGCAGATGATGTTTTTCCTGGAGCAGGGTTATAGGGTAATTGCCCATGACAGGCGCGGTCACGGCCGTTCAGGTCAGAGCGCTGCAGGCAATGATATGGATACCTATGTATCGGACGTTGCCGAGCTTGCCGAGGCTTTAGACCTGAAGGATGCTATCCATATCGGCCACTCTACCGGAGGCGGAGAGGCATTGAGATATGTTGCCACACTTGGAAAAGCCAGAGCTGCCAAAGCAGTATTGATCAGTGCCATTACCCCGATCATGATCAAAAATGAAAGCAATCCGGAAGGTATACCAATGTCCGTTTTTGACGATATCAGAAAAGGGACCGGATTTGACAGAACACAGTATTACTATGACTTTCCAATTGTCTTTTATGGCTGGAACAGAGAGGGAGCTGTTGTATCAGAAGGGATCAAGCATAATTGGTGGCGCCAGGGTATGATGGGATCTGTATTGGCACATTATGAAGGTGTGAAGGCATTCTCAGAATCTGATTTTACCGAACAGCTGAAATCGGTAGATATTCCTGTTTTGGTAATGCACGGAGAAGATGACCAGGTTGTTCCTTTCGCTCAGGCATTAAGGGCCGCAAAACTTTTGAAAAACGGTAAACTTATTACATATCCGGGATTTCCCCATGGCATGCCTACAACGCAGACGGATACGATCAATAAAGACATCCTGGAGTTTATCAAGGCTTAACCGGCACAACCATAAGCGGGGTTAGCCGTTTTATTCTATCAACAAACCTAACCGCTAGTTATGGATGGATGGCTTTTCTCAGGCCATCCATCTGTTTTTAATGCATCCGTCCAAGATTTAGCCTGTTCTGTACAAAGTGTTATTTTATGGATTCTATAATTTTGAATATCATAAACTGCCAGCTTTTGGCAAACATAATTTCTAAATCCCAAAGAAGTGGTCTACAGAGAAATAGTTATCCTAACTGAATATATATCTTATATCAAAGGAACCCCTTAGACTTCCTTTTTCTTCCAACATCCCAAGCCTGTAAACCAAATCCAACAACGATTGCTGCTATCCCAAACGCCGCCATTGCATTTATACCATTGAGTTCCGGATGCTTTTTCATTCCCGGGCCAGTGGTAAAAAATATAACTCCCGCTATTAAAAGTTATTCAGAAATACGCTGAGTAAGAGTTGTGTTCAGCATTGCGTACAGAAGTAGCCGGATATGGATCGTATAGTACCTGTACTGAAGTCATACCATGTTTACCCCTTCTTTACGACAAATTCACTTTAAACATACCTCTACTTTACATTTAAGGTAAATTAGCAGTAAGCTTAGCATATAGTTAAGGTAATTTTGGGGTATACATGGTATAGTTTCAATATATCTACTATATAACTACATTACTGATTATTCCAGACCAGTGCAGGACTACTACCTTCTCCAATGCAAGGGCGATTCATACACCAAATTCCAGGAATCTGACACCCAAAATAGTAGTCCAATCTGTCATCTTACTGTAAATTCAATATTGTTTCAACATAGTAGAAATAAAAGAATATATATTTCTCTATAAAACATTATATTTGATTATAATTTACTAAAAGGTAACATCAACATTAAACTATAACCTGTTGTATTAGACCCCTCATTATTAGCCGCGGCGAGATTTCGATTTTAACCTGATAACTACCTGAAGTATTTTAACGAACTATTTTATTTACTTAATTCAATTATTATGGCAATCGTTACAAGCGGTCCCTTTGTAGGGTTTTCAGGAACTGTTGATGGTATTACATACTATCCTCTTCCCGATGGAAGAACCTGCGCAAAAAGAAAAAACAGACCAAGCTCAAAGCCACCAACAGCGTTACAGCTAGTAAACAGGGCCGATACCGCGTTGGTAGCAACATTCATGAAGTCTTTCAAGGAATTTATTTCTGTCGGATATCAGCTGGAAGCAAAAAAGAATCACCAGAATCCGCATAATATGATGGTAAAGTACATCAGAAAAAATGCGATTGAAGGGGTTTATCCTAATCGCAGGGTTAATGTATCCAAAGTGCTGGTTGCTAATGGAGACTTACCCGGAGCTGCAGAAACTTCAGTTACAGTGACTGAACAGGGGCTGACTTTCAACTGGAGTACAGAACTCGTGCCCATGCTCAGCCACCATAGTGATCAGGTCATGATGCTGGCCTATTTCCCGGAAAGCCAGGAGACAGCTTATGTGCTTGCAGGGGCGCAGCGATATCTAGGAACAGATTTCCTTCACCTCACAGGGGTAAAAAGGGGTATTAAGGCAGAAGTCTATATTTCATTTATTAAGAATGATCATACAGGCATCTCCGACAGTGTTTATCTTGGACAATATAACTGGTAATAATTATGGCAACGCGAAAAAATCCGGGGATATTCGGAGACTACCGTGGGACTGTAGACACTATAGTACTGTCTAAATGGAACGATACTTATGTTACGAAAAGTAAACCAGGTCCCAGAAGAAAAAAAACAACAGCTGTAGGTCTTCTACGGCAGAATAATGTATTCGGGATGGTCAGCAGCTTTTTTAAATCAGCTAAAGGACTAATTAAGATAGCCTACCAAAGACCAAAAGTGGTGAAAATGACACCATACAATGCTGCAGTCTCTTATCACCTAAAAAATGCAATTACTGGTGATCCGGATGATCCAAGTATCGATCTGAGATTAATTAAGTTCAGCTTCCCTATTCGCAGAACACAATCTGCCTGGAACCCGGTTTTAGTATTAGAACAAGGATACAATGTTACTGTGAGGTGGGAAACCAATCCATTTCCTCAAAAATGCACACAACTGGATGATAAGGTAATCCTTATTTTCTATGATGCAAACAGGGGCTCATTTACAGGAATCAGTGATGTTATAGATAGAAGTGACCTGACTTTTACTGAGGAATTCTCCGATGGATTTGCAGGACACGAGCTTTACTGGTACATGTTATTAATTTCAGCAGATGGAAAGTTAGTTTCTGAGACAGAATACCTTGGGATGGTGACTTTGCCTGCGAAAGAATGATTTTGACGAAATTTTAAAAATTATTTACGGCCTGCACAATATTCCGCTTATTTTAACGCTTTAGTATATGAGAGCGTTAATTTAGATAAGCGGAAATGGTCATTGATCATTTCCGCTTTCTTTTTATACCCATTAAAATTGGAATTGCGCTGACTTAAATGATATAGAGAGAATTAGAATGGTTGGTTGTATTTACCTGTCAGTGCTTTATTTTCAATGCTTTTAGCAAAATTAGGTGTTTCTTCGTGGTTGTGCGCATCAGAGGCAGCCTGTCTCGCAGCAGCAGCATCTTTGAGGTTTACACCATGCTCTTTAATATATTCAAACATTTCAGGAGTAGCTGTTGCGTGGATCTCATTGGTATACAATGTAATATTGTCATCAATTTTAGTGGCTTTCAGCTCCCATAAAACCTGCACCCTGGTCCGCCCAGCTTTGGTGATTGAATCAGAGACAGATAGCATACGGCAATAGTCGGGGCGATAAACATCTGCAACGTAATGTTGCACCATCAATGCATCACCAATGGTCTCTACATTTAATGATACGGGCTGCCCGTCAAAGGTACTGCTGATTGCAGCGCCGATATGCTGTGTAGAGCAGCGCTGATATTCTGCATCAGGCAAGTTCAAAAGCCAGTCGGCAATGTCTACTTTTTCTATTGGCGCGTTAATAACAGCAGTTACGGTAGAATGAGATAACGCATTTTCGGAGGTTTGTTGAATTTCCATGTGAGTTTAATTTAAGTTTCTTGTTTAATGATGTAAATCTAGTTCCTCTCACCGCAGGCTCTATTCACTATCCATTAAAACGGGTAAAAGAGTCGTTGAAAAACGCAAAATTATCGTTGACCGCATGAGCACCTTCCAAAAAAACACAGGCTGCATTTCCTTGAAAAAATTAAAGTGTTTCCATACTGCCAGAAACATTTTAAAATGTTCAGCACCACGAAATACGGTTGAACTACTTCGCTGACAACAGCGATATATCGTTGTTTGTAAGGGTTCAGCCACTCAATTCGATACCGATCAACGAAAAAGAGTCTAAACAAAAATGGAATATCGACTGATTAGCCGCTATATTCCTTTTTATTTCGTCAGAGCAACATTTAAGGGCGAAAACGGCAAAGGTTTTGACGCAAAAAAATGAATATCAAAGCCTCTCATGAACAGAATTGAAAAAGAAATCCTGCTGGATATAAATCATCCGCGACCTTGCAAAACGTACATTTCCACCCTGTTAAATTAAAAGAGTTATCGTACATTTAGCATATAATCAGCTCCGCATATCACTAGTGTTTCTTATTAATATATTACGCCGTATAGCTTTAATCACTCAAAAATTTACAACTGGAATAGTCATTTTATTAATCATCAGCTAAGCCATGTTAAGACTTGTTGCGCTATTGATCCTGATCCTTAATTGGTCAGCCCCCGCATCTTCCCAGCAAAGGAACAAGGTTGATGCAGGCATTATGCGCAGGTTACTAAAAGAGCAGCAGCCTGATACGAATTCCCTATTGATACTAGATCAGTTAGGCCTATACTATCTTTATAAAAACCCTGCCCACCAATTAGACAGTGCCGGGTATTATTTTCAGCAAGCTAAAAAACTGATTGACAAACTGCCTGATGTCCCGCTAAAATATACTATTAACAACCTCAAGTCCAGGGCACAGCTGGAAGATAAAAAGAAGAACATAGCCGGCGCAAGAAAATTGATGCTTGATGCTATAAACTTGCAAAAGTTATATAAAGATAAAAACGGAGAGGCCGAAACCTGGAGCAACCTCGCGGTCATGTTACTGTTGCAAGAGAAATTTACGGATTTTGCAGAACAGATTGATAGTATCAATAAGGTATCCTATGAATTATACCGGCAGACTGGAAACAGAACTAAACAGATCGAGTCAAAATTTCGGATACTCGAATATTTACATCTCACTGGTCGTAACGAAGAGGCCGAACGGGAAGCGCTCAAAGTATTATCGCAATACAGGAAAACACCAGTATCTTATTTTTCAGATTTATATTGCTTAATCTCCAAGGCTAACCGCTACCGCGGAAACTTTAACAGGTCTTTATACTACAGTTTAAAAAGTATAGAAACTATGGCACAAACCAAAGATTACAGTCGTGAAGGCAATTTCTACGGTGAGCTGGCACAGGTTTACCAGGAACTTGGGCAAAGAGAGAACAGCATTTACTGGTATAGAAAAACAATCCGGGCGAGGGAGAAAACAACTCTCCCGCAAAGGTATTTATTTCGTACCGCCGGCTTTCTGGCGCATGAACTTATTGCCCAGAAAAGGCCTAAAGAAGCGCTGAATGAAATCCTTGCTTTAGAAAGCAGGCACCAGCCAGATAATCAAGTCAATGTAGGTACACTTTCTCAAATCAAAGCGTATTGTTATGAGGCAATGGGACAGAGCAAACTTGCAGAATATCATTATCTAAAAATGATACATCTCTATGAGAAAAATACTTTTAGGGAATTGCTAGCTATTGCCAGGTTTGATCTGGCAAATTTTTATGTGAATCAAGGCCGGTATAAAAAAGCCAGGCCTTATATGGCCGGATTTTATCAGGGTGTAGCGCTCGTTTCAAAACAGAAGGATTTTGAGCTGCTGGCATTTAAAATCGATTCTGCTGCCGGAAGGTACCTGCAGGCCATCAACCATATCAGGAAATATGAAACACTTAAAGATTCCATTTTCAGCAGTGAAAAGAGCAAGCAGATTCAGGAATTGCAAATCAGGTATCAGACAGCCAGGAACGAACAATCTATTAAACTGCTAAAGAAAGACAGCCTGCTCAGTGCCTCCAGGATCAGGGATGCCAATAACCTGCGCAACATGACACTTATCGGGCTAGTGATCCTCATTCTGTTTTTAGCGTTACTCTATTTTAGTTACCGGTCTAAGCAGCGCAGTAATGTAGAAATCAATAACAAGAACTTATGGCTCAACCAGCTCGTAGAGGAGAAAGAATGGCTGATCAAGGAAGTCCACCACCGGGTAAAAAACAATCTCCAGATTGTGATGGGCCTCTTGCAGCGACAATCCGCCTATATTGACAATGAAAAAGCATTTGCCGCAATACAGAACAGCGAACACAGGATGCACTCTATTGCATTGATCCATCAAAAGCTTTATCAGAGCGAATCTATGGCGCTGATCAATATGCCCGAATATGTTGATGAACTGATCAGTTACCTTAAAGACAGTTTTGATACGGGCAGCCGGATACATTTTTATAGAGAAATCGAAAACTTTAGTCTGGATGTGCAGCATGCAGTCCCATTGGGGCTAATTCTTAACGAGGCTATAACCAATGCGATCAAATATGCATTTGGCAATAGTGGCAACGGAGATATCCGGGTAGAAATCTCGACAGCTAACGATGAGAATTTTATACTGCAGATCACTGATAACGGCATCGGACTGCCTGCCGGGTTCGATCTTAAAACAGTCAATTCACTGGGCATGAACCTGATGAGGGGACTAGCCAAACAATTAGGTGGAAAACTGACAATTGAAGATAATCAGGGCGTAACGATACAAGTGATATTCAAAAAGAACAAGTTGATTCCGCTGAACAGGAAAAACAGACAACAGGAAAGCTATGGATAAAAAAATACTAATTGTCGAAGATGAGTTTATCATAGCCGACACACTGAGCAATATGCTGCAAAAAGCGGGTTACAAAGTTTGCGGAATCGCAGATACAGTAGCCGAAGCACTCGATATGATCCGCGGGGAACGGCCTTCCTTTGTACTGATCGATATTTACCTGATCGGTAAGCTGACTGGTATCGACCTGGCCAATCTGCTCACAGAAATGGACATTCCCTTTATTTATATATCTGCAAATTCAAATCAGAAGATCCTGGAGGCTGCAAAAAAGACCAACCCTTATGGGTTTGTGATTAAGCCTTTCCGGGAGAAAGATGTGCTGGTAGCTCTGGAAATTGCAATTTACCGGCGGGGGAACACCCTGGAAAACGGGCTTCGGCAAAATGCCGTTTTGCAAAAGGTTGCAGCTCAAATTATCTCTTCAGGTGCAGATTGGAAGCAAAAGGTTTTGAACATGGGAAAGGCGCTGCAGCCATACATTCCTTATGAATTTATGAGTGTGGGAATCAGGCCAAAAGATGGGACAGCATATAATGATGTTAGTTTTTTACGATTGGGCTATGAGGAATACCAGATAATCGGCCCTGCTGAGATGGCTGTGATCACCAATATCAAACCCGCGGAACTTTCAAAAATAAACCAGCACAACCAGAGCGAAGAAATTGCAACCTGGTACGAACATGAAGAGTTTGCAGAACTACTGAAACTAAGCGGCATCAAGCGGCTGATCGCTGAAACGTTTAACATGAATTCGCATCTGGTGATCCCACTCCATTTAAAGAGCGGCAAAACTTTCCATATCTACTTTTACAGCAGGAGAAAAGATGCTTACAATCCAGATCATCTTGTGCTTAGCAACCGTTACCAGCAATTATTAACAGATTTTGCAGAAAGCCTGCTGAAAGAAAAGAACAATCCGCTGGCAACTAAGGGAAGCATTCCTGATGCCCCTGATCCCCGTGTTGCAAAGCAAAGTTTAAATCCAAACTTTTTTGAAGGCATTATCGGCAACAGCCACCTGCTGCTGAATGTGTTTGACAATGTGATACAGGTTGCTCCGGCAGATTCCTCTGTATTGATTTTAGGTGAGAGCGGTACCGGAAAGGAGAAAATCGCCGACAGAATCCATTTCCTCTCTCCCCGCAAAAACCGTCCTTTTGTAAAGGTAAATTGTGCGGCACTGCCAACTAACCTGATTGATTCAGAATTATTCGGACATGAGAAAGGATCCTTTACCGGAGCGTATGAGCGAAAAATTGGTCGCTTTGAACAGGCACATACAGGAACGATATTTTTAGATGAAATCGGAGAGATCCCGTTAGAGATACAGGTTAAACTGTTGCGGGTACTTCAGGAAAAGGAAATTGAACGAATTGGCGGCAGGGTTACTATTAAAACGGACGTACGTGTTGTCGCCGCCACCAATAGGAACCTGGAAAAAGAGGTGGCCGAAGGGAGGTTCAGGCTCGACCTCTATTATCGCCTGAACGTTTTCCCAATTGCCATGCCGCCGTTAAGGGACAGAAAGGAAGACATCCCCGCCCTGGCAGCACATTTCCTGCTGTATTACAGCAAAAAAACGGGGAAAACAATCAAGCCGCTTTCAGACAAGGTATTGGATAGTCTAAATGGACACGATTGGCCAGGAAACATCCGGGAACTGGAAAATCTGATCGAAAGGAATGTTCTGCTGGCCAAAGATGACGAGATACATTGCATTTCTTTGCCGAATTCACCGGTTATCCAAAGTTCCGCGCCAATACCTGCCCGGCCAATAGCTACAATGATAGAAAATGAAAGACAGCATATACTTGCAGCGCTAAAAAAATGTAACGGGAAAATCTGGGGCGAAGGCGGTGCGGCAGATCTATTAAATTTACCACCTACTACGCTTAATTCCAAAATGAAAAGATTGGGAATCAAGAAAGATTTTTCATTGCGGTCCGATTCTCCTGGCAACTGGTAAATTATTGCTGATGGAAGCTGTTCTTAAAACTTATAAGTAATGGTCAGCCCGGTCATCAGTATATCTTTTCCGGGACCGGCCTCTTTAAGATATTTCCCGCTGTCAAACCATGTCAACTCTGCCCGCATATACAAAAAGTTAGTCGGATTGTATTCCAGCGTTGTTCCCAGCTGTCCGCCTATATATTTGGAAAAACCATTTTTCCCTGAATAAAGGAGCCTACCGCTAATGGCATATAAACCATCATTTTGATTTAGGCGCCAGAAAACATCATAATCTACGGTCAGTGTAAGGTGCGGACTAAGTGAGATCTGGACATATGGATGCATGTCGAACAAATTGGATGGCCCTATTAAAGCGGCAAGGCCAAAATATCCACCCCTGGGAAAAAGTGGGTTGAATGTACTCAGTCTGCCATCATCATAGTGTTTGTCGCCACTAATCACTTCTGCTTTAACCCCGGCTTGCGGCCGCAATGTTAAAGATTTGAAGGTATAGGCAATATTAGACGAGATC
>Ga0247815_10004110_pt1 | contig 10279 bp, 12 predicted proteins | sample UWRJL194509B1_FD_181014 | JGI IMG/M metagenome (GOLD analysis project Ga0247815, IMG submission 181014) | Plant litter microbial communities from Arlington Agricultural Research Station in Wisconsin, United States - UWRJ-L194-509B-1 | ecosystem: Environmental > Terrestrial > Plant litter >... | reverse complement strand
CTTGTTCACTCCTGTGGTGCTGCAGATGATCGCGGTGGGCGAGGAGAGCGGTTCGATCGACGATCTGATGGACGAGATCGCGCAGATGTACGAGCGCGAAGTCGACTACGAGTTGAAGACCTTGTCGTCGCAAATCGAGCCGATCCTGATCACCTTCCTCGGTGTCATGGTCTTGGTGCTGGCGCTGGGGATCTTCCTGCCGATCTGGGACCTGGGCAAAGCCGCCTTGCATCATTGAACCCGCTATCGTGGCTCTTTTAACCATATTTGTGACTCGGAAACAACGCGGCGCGGGTTTGCTGGAATTCGGCGTCGCCGTGTTGGTGATCGGCGTTTTGGCGGTCGTTTTGCTGCAAAGACTGTTTTATTACCAAGGCGAAGCGGAGCGGGTGGCGGTCGAGCATACGGTGGCCAATGTGCGCAGCGCCTTAGAAATTAGGGTCGCACAAGGAAGATTGCCCGGCGGAAGCATCGATTTGTCGAATTTGGCCGAACAAAATCCTTTAAATTTGTTAAAGAACAAGCCTGGCAATTACGCCGGGGAATTGTTTCAGCCGGATGACAACGACATCGGCAAGGGTAACTGGTGCTTCGACCGTTACGATAAAAGTCTGATTTATTTGTTAAATAATGGAAATTCTTTTGGTGATGCTTCAACGAAACGTTTGAAATACAAGGTAAAATTATTTCGCTTGCCCCAAAGCCCCGCCAAGCCGTCAGGCGCACCCGACATCAGCGGTGTGGCCTTTGAGCAAGTGAAGGACTAGCGCCACGCGCGGTCTTCTACCTAATTGGACGATTTGGAGAGAGTAAATGAACAAGCCAGCCATGACCCGTATGCGCAAACAAGCCCAAGCGGGTTTCACGCTGATTGAATTGATCGTTGTGATCGTCATCCTCGGCATCCTGGCGGCGACCGCGTTGCCGAAGTTTTCGAATCTGGGTGGTGACGCCCGCGTCGCGTCGCTCAACGCGGTCAGGGGCGCCTTGGCCTCCACCGCCGCCACCGCGCATGGCCAATGGCTGATCAACCCTGCCGTCCCGAATGCGGTCTTCGAAGGATTTACCATTACCTTCAATCCAACTGTCGCCACGGGCTATCCGCTTGCCGATGATGGGTTCCTGGGCGCCGCAGGCATCACCAATGCGGACTACACGCGTTACTTTGCCGCAGGCGATAATGTGCCGGTCATTCCAGCCAACGGTTTCGTCGTTGTTCCGAATAGCGTAGCCGGTACGGCCAGGGCATTGACCTGCTTTGTCAGCTACACCCCGCCTACGGCTGTGAATACGCAACCTTTGTTCACCGTGACCGCCACGGCTGCGGGTTGCTGATAGTCCGCGAACGCTGAGCTGATATGTCTTCGCGCCTGGCGCGCCGGAGCCGGTCCTGCGCCGGCTTCACCATGGTCGAGCTGATCACGGTGATCGTGTTGATGGGCATCCTCGGCGCGATCGGCGCTTCGCGCTTCTTCGACAACACGGTCTTTGAAAGCCGCGCCTACGCGGATCAGGTCAAGTCCCTGATCCGCTACGCGCAAAAACTGGCGATCGCGCAGAACCGCGAGGTTTTCGTCCGAGCCAATGGCAACAGCTTCGCCGTGTGCACCCAATCCGCTTGCGCCGCCAACGACATCATCGTCGCGCCCGGCGGCGGCAATAGCGGCAGCCAAGGCACTAGGGCGCGCTGCCTGATTAACGGCAACTATTCGGCTCCTTGGATGTGCGAAGGCCGCCCGGACAACGTGGCGATAGCCGCCAATCCCGCAGTGGGCGCCGGCGGCTTCTTTTATTTCGACGCGCTGGGCCGCCCGTATAACGCGGCCGACCAAATCGGCAGTCCATCGACGTTCACGCAAACGGTATTCACTTTCACCAGCGGCGCCAACAGATTCCAGATCACCATCTGGCCGGAAACCGGCTATGTACAATAAACACGTCAGCCGGCAGCGCGGCCTCACCATCATCGAGCTGATTATGTTCATGGTGATCATGGGCGTGGCCGCCGCCGGCATCATGCAGGTGCTGAACATGGCCAATACCAACAGCACCGATCCGATACGCCGCAAACAGGCGATGCTGGTCGCCGAGGCTTATATGGAAGAGGTTCAACTGGCCAGCTTCACGGCGTGCGACCCGGCCGACGCCAACGCAGCCACCGCCACCGTCGCCGCATTCGGCGGGGCGGGGGGATGTGCCGCCCAGGCGACTGTGGAGCAGTGGGGGCCGGAGCCCGGCAATGCGCGGCCCTTCGACAATATCAACGACTACGTGCCTCGAACCAATCCCGCCTATGTGCCGGGGACGCCGGTGCGCGCCTTCGCGGTGAACATCGGCGGTAATTTGGTCGACACCGATGTGACGGGCACTCCGCTCGGCAACGGCGTCGGCACGTCGATGGCCGGCATCATCACGACGCTAGCGTTGACGCCGGTCTCGCTGGCGCCGGCGGGACCGAACCCGCCCGTGGCCCGCACCGTGGTGGCCAGCGACGCGAGCGCGCAGACCATGGAGGCGTTGCAAATCACCATTACCGTGACGTATGGCACGGGACCCAACGATGTGATCCGGCTGGACGGCGTCCGTACCCGCTACGCGCCGAACTACACGCCATGACCAGCTCGCTCAACTTTCTCCGCAACAGACAGCGCGGCTTCACGCTGGTTGAGGCGATCGTCGTCATGGTCATCACCGGCATCCTGGCCGGCATCATGGTGCTGTTCATCCGCCGGCCGGTGCAGAGCTATGTCGACAACGCGGCCCGCGCCGACATGGGCGACGTGGCCGAGTTGGCGCTGCGCCGCATGGCGCGCGAGCTGCACACGGCGGCGCCGAACAGCATCCGCCTGAGCGTCAACGGCACCACGGCGCTGCTGGAATTCATACCGACCAAGGCCGGCGGGCTGTACCGGGCGGTGGAAGACAACGCAGGCGGAAACGCGTTGAGCTTCACCAATGCCACCGCACTAACGTTTGATATCGTCGGGCCTGTTCCCGCCGGCGCGTACGGCATCGCCGTGGGCGACTCGATCATCGTCTACAACCTGGGAACAGGTTTCGACGACGCCGACGCCTATGCCAGTCCCGTCGGCAACCGCGCCACCGTGACCGGGACAAGCGTGAGCGGCGGCATTACTTCGATCGCGTTTGTCGATCCCAATGCGGCGGGAAAAAATCCATTCGCCAACGCCGCCAACGCCAAGGACGCAGCCGGCGCTCCCGCGCCGCGTGTGCCGAACACCTCGCCGGGTAATCGCTTCAATGTCGCGACGGCGCCGGTGACGTTCGCTTGCATCAGCAATCCGACGGGGCGAGGAACGCTGAGGCGTTACTGGAATTATGGCTTCCGTCCGACTCAGGTGGATCCCTCGACGCTTCAAAATACCAGCAGCGCTCTAATGGCCGACAATGTACTCGGCTGCCAGTTCTCCGTGATCGCTGCGGCCAACCAGCACACGGCGTTGATCGGCATGTCGATCGCGCTGGCGCGGCCCACGACCGGCGTCGCGCTGGAGACCGTCACGCTGGCCCATCAAGTCCATGTGAACAATACGCCATGATGAGATCATCTTTCACGCGCCTCGGCGCGCACCGCAAATCGGCCGGCGTCGCGCTGGTGACCGCCATCTTCCTGCTGGTGGTGCTGGCCGGCTTGGCGGTCGCCGTGGTGTCGCTGACCACCACCCAGCAGGCGGCCTCGGTGCAGGACGTGCAAGGTCAGCGTGCTTATCAGGCGGCCAAGGCCGGCACCGAGTGGGCCATGTATGTCGCCCTGCGTAACGGGCCGCAGCCACCGAATGCGGCCGCCACGCTAGGCTGCGCGAACAATTATGCGGAGACGGTCGCCATGCCGGCGGGGACTCTTGCGGCCTTTACCGTCACCGTTCGTTGCGATGTGGCGGTGGACGGGCATATCACGATCGTATCGACGGCATGCAATCAGCCGGCCGGGGGCGTTTGCCCGAACGCGACGCGCGGCGCCGAATATGTGCAGCGCGTGCTGACCGTACAGCTATAAAACCGCAAGCCATGTGGAAATGTGTGTGTTTTTGCGGAAGGATTGTCACTTTGAGCATGAAATGCGCCGTAACTTGAATATAATCAATCAACTAGCACGTAAACCTCGCGTGTTGCTAACCATTTAGATCGTCGGCATGGGTTTGTTTAACAGAGCAAAAAAATCGGATGGCTGGCTTACGCTCACTTTCCTCAGGGATGGCGTCTGCGTGGGCCGGGTCCGGCGCGTGCGCGACGCCAAGGCGGTGGTCGAGCTGGCGGCTTTCTACGCCGACGCGGCGCCGTATGCGCCCGAGGCGCTGGAGCGCGTCAACAAGGATCTGCGCATCGCCAACTTCCGTTGCAGCACCGTGCTCAGCGGCGGCGAATACCAGATGCTGACCGTCGACGCGCCCAACGTGCCACAGGACGAATTGAAAACGGCGGTGCGCTGGCGCTTGAAGGATATGCTCGACTTCCACGTCGACGACGCCACCATCGACGTGCTCGATATCCCGGTCGATAGCAGCGCCGCTTCGCGCGGCCATTCGATGTTCGCGATCGCCGCGCGCAACACCTTGATCCAGTCGCGCCAGGCGCTGTTCGGCGAGGCCAAGCTGCAACTGGCGGTGATCGATATCCCGGAAATGGCGCAGCGGAATATCTCGGCGCTGCTGGAGACCGAGGGGCGCGGCCTGGCCATGCTGTCCTTCGACGCCGACGGCGGCCTGTTGACCATCACCTATAAAGCCGAGCTGTACCTGTCGCGCCGCATCGATGTGACGGTGGAGCAGCTGATGGAGCGCGACGCCGACCGGCTGCAAAACTTTTTCGACAAGATCACGCTGGAGCTGCAACGCTCGCTCGATCACTTCGACCGCCAGTTCAATTACGTGAACGTGATCAAGCTGCTGCTGGCGCCGACCGGCACGCAGGGCTTGCACGAGTATCTGGCCGCCAACCTGTACATGCCGGTGGAGGCGATGACGCTGGAAGCCGTGTTCGACTTGAGCAAGACGCCCGAGTTGCAGGACGCCGCGCAGCAGCAGCGTTTCTTCCTGACGCTGGGCGCCGCCCTGCGGCATGAGGAGGTGTCGCTGTGAGCCAGCAGATCAATCTCTTCAATCCTATCTTCCTCAAGCAGAAGAAGATTTTCACCGCCTTGCCGATGGCCGAGGCGCTGGGCGTGATCCTGGTCGGCGCGCTGTTGCTGACGTGGTACGCCGGACGCAGCGTGGCCGAGCTGGAACGAAGCGCTGCCGCCGGCAAGGTCCTGCTGGCGGATCGCGAGAAGCGGCTGGTCAACGCCAACACGCAGTTCGCGCCGCGCCAGAAGAGTTCGGCGTTGGATATCGAGTTGGCTCAGGCTGCGGCGGAGCTAAAGGCGTTGCACGATGTACAGACGGTGCTGGACGGCGGCGCGCTGGGCAATACCGCCGGCTATGCCGAATACTTCCGCGCGTTTTCGCGCCAGAATGTCGGCGGCCTGTGGCTGACCGGCGTCAGCATCAGCGGCGCCGGCAACGATATCGGCGTGCAGGGCAGGGCGATGCAGCCGACCTTGATCCCCAGCTATATCGCGCGCTTGACCGGTGAACGCGTGATGCATGGCAAGACCTTCGCCAGCCTGGACATCGGCCGGCCCGAGGTGCAGCAAGCGGCGGCCCCCGCCGCCGCATCCGCCGCTCCGATATCCGGCGTCGCGCCGTTCGTGGAATTCAGCCTGCAATCGACCGCGCAGGAGGCCGCCAAATGAAGCAGCAACTGTTGCAACAATGGATTAAGCTAAGCACCAAGCTGGACGCGATGACGCTGCGCGAGCGGGCGATGGTGTTCCTGGCCGCCGTGGCGGCGATCCTGTTCCTGATCTACACGGTGTCGATCGAGCCTCTGTTGGCGAAACAAAAGCTGCTGCAATTGCAGATCAAACAGCAGCAGAACCAGATATCCGGCATCGATACCGAGATCGCTTTCAAGGCGCAGGGCTTCGTCGTCGATCCGGATGCGCCGGCGCGCGAGCAGTTGAAGAAGCTGCGTGAGGACATCGACAGCGCCAGCGCGGGCCTGATGGCGGTACAGAAAGGTTTGGTGGCGCCGGAGAAGATCGCGCCGCTGCTGGAGCATCTGCTGCGCGGCAACGGCAAGCTGCGGTTGATGTCGATGAAGACGCTGCCGGTGACCGGCCTGAATGAAGCGGCGTTGCCGCCGTCGGAAACGCCGGCTGCGGCGCCTGCGGCGGGTACTCCGACGGCGGTGCTGGCATCGGTTGTCGCGCCCGTCGTCGGCCCGGCCGCCGGCAAGCCTGCGGCGCCCGCGCCCAAGCCGCGCGAGCTGCTGTACCGCCACGGCGTCGAGATCGTGCTGCAGGGCAGCTATCTGGACATGGTCAATTATATGGATGCGCTGGAGGCCTTGCCGGTGCAGCTGTTCTGGGGCAAGGCCAAGCTGGACGCGCAGCAATACCCGAACTCGCGCCTGACGCTGACCCTCTACACGCTGAGCCTGGACACGAAATGGATGAAGCTATGAGCCGCCTGCTGACGTTGTGCGCCTGCGCCGTGTTGTCGGGCGCCGCCGCCGCGCAGCAATTGACCGATCCGACCATGCCGCCGCCGGAGTCGCGCCTGTTGGCGCCGGGCGCGCAGGACGAGCCGGCCATCGCCAAGGGCCCGCGACTGCAATCGGTGCTGATCGGCTCGCGCGGGCGCGAGGTGGCGGTGATCGATGGCCAGACCCTGCGCAAGGGCGAGAAATTCCACGGCGCGGTGCTGGTTGAAGTCAGCAAGAACCGAGTCGTGCTGCAAAACGGACGGGATCAACAAATCCTTACCTTGTTCCCCGATGCCGGGGCGGACGCTAAACAATCCGCCCACTAACGCTGAAAACCCTATGCAAAAAATACTGACCATCGCTATCGTGACGACGCTGCTGCTGAGCGGCTGCAACACGCCGTCCAAGCGCGACACCTACGACAAGATCGCCGCCGAGGTGACCGCCGCCACCGCCAAGCCCGCCGTGGCGGCGCAGAACGACGCCGTGGCCAGCGCCTTGCTGCCGCCGGTGTCGCAGTTCACCGAGCAACTGCCGAAGGCGCGCGCGGTGCTGGAGGAACGTTTCAACGTCTCGTTCAACAATGTGCCGGTGCAGCAGTTCTTCAATTCCATCGTGGCCGGCACGCGCTACAACATGCTGATCAATCCCGAGGTCAGCGGCACCATCACCGCCAACCTGAAGGACGTGACGCTGTTCGAGGCGCTCGACGCGGTGCGCGAGATGTACGGCTACGATTACAAGGTCGAAGGCACGCGCATCTACATCCGTCCGCTGACCATGCAGACCAAGATGTTCAAGGTGAATTACCTGACGGCGATCCGCAAGGGCGTGTCCAGCCTGCGCGTGTCGTCGACCTCGGTCGCGAACGCCGGCACCAGCAACAGCGGCAACCAGAGCAACGGCGGCGGAGGCAGCAGCGGCAATGGCGGCAATAGCGGCGGCGGCAACAACGGCGGCGGCGACAATTCCGGCAACAACGGCGGCTCGTCGGGCGGCAACCAGACGCAGCGCGATTCCGCCAACGTCTCCACCACCTCGTCCAGCGATTTCTGGCTGGAGTTGAAAACCGCGCTTGACGCTATCATCGAGCCCGGCAAGGAAGGCCGCAGCGTGACCATCAGCCCGCAGTCGGGCGTGATCGTGATCCGCGCCATGCCGGACGAGCTGCGCAACGTCGACATGTATCTGAAGGCGACCCAGTTGTCGGTGGACCGCCAGGTGATCCTGGAGGCCAAGATCCTCGAAGTGGAATTGAACAGCAACTTCCAGACCGGCGTGAACTGGGCGGCGTTCGGCAAGATCGGCGGCGGCGGCAACAACCGCATCTCGGCCGGCACGCTGCAGCCGGACACCACGTTGCGGCCGCTGAACGTCGGCGGCGCCTTGAACAGCGTCGGCCCGGCCGGCGTCAACGGCTTGCCGGGCTCGTCGCTGGGCGCCTCGGCCGACGCGATCGGTTCGCTGTTCGGCCTGGCTTTCCAGACCAGTAATTTCGCCGCGCTGATTTCCTTCCTGGAGGGGCAGGGCACGGTGCATGTGCTGTCCAGCCCGCGCATCGCCACGCTGAACAACCAGAAGGCGCTGCTGAAGATCGGTACCGATGAATTCTATGTCACCGGCATCAGCACCACCACCACCACCAGCGGCACCGGCACCGGCGTGACCACGCCGACCTTGACGCTGCAACCGTTCTTCTCCGGCGTGGTGCTGGATGTGACGCCGCAGATCGACGACCACGGCAACATCATCCTGCACGTGCATCCGTCGGTCAGCCAGGTGGCGACCGTCAACAAGGGCTTGAACCTGGGCTCGCTCGGCAACTTCAGCCTGCCGCTGGCGGCCTCGTCGACGTCGGAGATGGACAGCATGGTGCGCGGCCAGGACGGCCAGATCGTCGCCATCGGCGGCCTGATGCGCCAAGCCACCACCACCGACCGCTCCGGCGTGCCGGGCGCCAGCAATATTCCGGTGATCGGCGCGCTGTTCGGCAGCCGTGGCGAAGTGATCCAGAAGCGCGAGCTGGTGGTGCTGATCAAGCCGACCATCGTCGAATCCTCGTCCGACTGGAACCAGGATTTGCTCGACAGCGGCCGCCGCATCAAGGAACTCGATCCGAGCCGCAAGGGGCGTAATTAATCATGTACAGCAAACACTTCGGCTTGCGTGAGGCCCCGTTCAGCATCACGCCGGATACCAGCTACTTCTTCACCAGCCCGCATTCGCAGGAGGCGTTGAATACCTTGCTGGTGGCGGCCAAGAGCGGCGAGGGTTTCATCAAGATCACCGGCGAAGTGGGCACCGGCAAGACGCTGCTGTGCCGCAAATTCATCGCGACCGTCGGGCCGGATTTCGTGACGGCCTATATTCCCAATCCCTACCTGGAGCCGCGCACGCTGATGCTGGCCCTGGCCGACGAGCTGGAAGTGCCGCTGGAGCGCGATGTCGATCAGCACCAGTTGTTGAAGTCGATCACCAGCCGCTTGATGGACCTGGCGCGCGACGGCAAGCAAGTGCTGTTGTGCCTGGACGAGGCGCAGGCGATCCCGACCGAAAGCCTGGAGGCGTTGCGCCTGCTGACCAATCTGGAAACCGAAAAGCGCAAGCTGTTGCAGATCGTGCTGTTCGGCCAGCCCGAGCTGAACCTGCATTTGCAGGATCCGGCGATACGCCAGCTGGCGCAGCGGATCACGTTCCACTATCACCTCGGCCCGCTGACGCGCGACGATATTGAATACTATCTGGCGCATCGTTTGCGCGTGGCCGGCTATGCTGGCGGACGCTTGTTCAGCCGTGGCGCGATCTCCTGCCTGTTCAAGTCCAGCGGTGGGATTCCGCGGCTGGTCAACATCATGGCCAACAAGGCGCTGATGCTGTGCTTCGGCGAGGGCAAGCAGCAGGTCGAGCGCCGCCACGTCAAGCTGGCGGCCAACGATACCGTGGTGCCGCGCGGGCGCTTGCGTTGGCCGTGGCTGGCCGCCGGCATGAGCTTGCTGATCGCCGCGTGCGGCTTGACCTGGGCGCTGACCAAATGAGCTTGATTAATAAAATGCTGCAGGATCTGGACGCGCGCGGCGGTGGCAAGGATGCCGCGCTGGAGGAGCCGGCGTTGAAGGCTGTGCCTGCTTACGAGCGCGACCGCAAGCCGCTGCTGTTGGCCGGCGCGGGAGTCGCGGCGCTGGTGCTGGCGGCGGGCGGATGGTATGGCTGGCAATACTGGCAAAGCCATCGCGCGCCGCCGGGGCCGGTACCCAAGGTGATCGACAATCGCGTGCCGGACCAGGCGCGCTTCCAGCAACCGCCGGCCGCCGCGCCAGGCGCATCGGCACCGGCGACCGTGTTGTCGGAGCAAGCGCCGCCTGCCGCCGCGCCGGATCACGTGGCCGCTATCGACAAGCCCAAGCGGGCCGCGCCGCCGGCCGGCCATGCCGTGGACAGCGAGTCAGCATCCACCGCGCCGGCCCGCGCGCGCGACCCCGCGTCGGGCGTCGTCCACGCCGACGCGACGGCGCCCGTAGCGGCTATCCGCGCGGGCAAAACCGCGCCGGTGGCCGCCGATGCCGACGCTGCCGCGTCAGTGCGCTCGCGCAAGTCCGCGGCTTCCGCCGGCGCATCGGCCGCGTCCGCTAATGCGACGGTCAGCGACCTGACGCCGAAGCAAGTGGCGGAGAACACGTATCGCCGCGCCCTGGCTTCGTTGCAAGAAGGCCGCGTCAGCAGCGCGCTGGCGGAC
>Ga0247815_10004109_pt1 | contig 10282 bp, 14 predicted proteins | sample UWRJL194509B1_FD_181014 | JGI IMG/M metagenome (GOLD analysis project Ga0247815, IMG submission 181014) | Plant litter microbial communities from Arlington Agricultural Research Station in Wisconsin, United States - UWRJ-L194-509B-1 | ecosystem: Environmental > Terrestrial > Plant litter >... | reverse complement strand
GTCGGTCACCCAGTCAGATGTACAATTGGGCACGGCAAATGCGGTGACTGCGATCGACTGTTGGTGCGGAGGTGAAAACATCAGAGTGGAGCCTCCGAGAAGCTCAAGAACTCTCGACACAAGACAGCTGGTACCGTACTGTATAAAGCTACAAGTCAGGTTTGGTCAAAGCTCGCGATTGACTGGCTTCGTGTGCGCTCCGTCTGGTCACCAATCGCCGACCACTCGCATTACAACCTCTGGCGCACATAGCTCTGCACGACCCTCGACAGCATGCGTGTACCGTCGCTAGTTACCCTGGCTCTCGTCTCATGCGCGGCTGCTACGCCAGCCCTTTGGCCGATCGACTTTGACGAAGCCCCGGTTGTTCAAACTCCGAAACCTACACGCAAGGCCCCGTCAAAGACGGCGACGGCACTCAAGCCGGTAGCAACGCAGCAGAGACCTGCAGGTCCTGGTGATTGGTGTCCACCTTTTTGTTAATAGTCGGTGGGTTGAGTTATAGTTTCAAGTTGTCCGCCGTGCTGAATCTTCCGTACAGCTAAGGACCTACCGTCATGCATCTCGCAAGTAAATAGTACATAGCTGCACTCGAGACTAAGCACCAAGACCACATGCAACCAGTTTCAGGGCACATTCATTCACACACTCTTTGGTTCCTGTCGTCGCTTTTGGTTTCACTTCAGCACAGCCCACCTCCGTCGTGCCACCCATGTACCGCACTTAGCTGAATTAAATAGCAACTGCATTCCCTCTGCAGCGATCGATCGAAGTTCCGAGTCAGAATGCAGATAATCACGAGGGAAATTTCCGGAACGACGAGCAGTGCAGTCTTTACGACAGTGCAAATTGTAATTTAGCGTGGCTCGCGAGAACCGAAGAATCCCGAGTTGTGGCTCTATACATGTCGCCATGCGTGCAGTCAAACCTCGGAGCGAGTCCAGAGAGTGGAAGACAAGATCATTCAAACCCAGACCATCGTCTTGTCCTTGTCCGGTTTGAACACCGATCCGATTGATACCTAGCGGTATGTAAGCCGTCGGCCGGCTGCAGGGCTTTCTCGCCCTGGAATTGTGTTGCAATAGCCGGTCTGGCTCGTCGGCGCCTACTTAGCTGCACTTGACAGGTGTCGGGATGTGTTTCCACACTGAAGGCGCAGCATCGCAGGCCCGCCTGGATTGCATTTCTGGTTGTCATTCAGGATAGTCCCTGAAGTATTCGGTTGTCGCTAAAACCATTGCGCCATGTGTACCTACCTTGTTCAGTTCAACGAGCCACCAGCGACGTTCAGGGCCATATCAATCCATCGACGATCTGAAATTGCAGTTCGTCATGCAGACAAGCGAGTGATCACTTCCCGAGGCTGCGGCGGCGTTCTCGAAGGTGTCGACATTGACGGGCTCCGCACCAAGCGACCCTTCGGGTTCTAGCTGAAACTGCCGCTGGCTTGGACGTGCGGCGGGTTAATCTTCCCCGCTCGGCGACTTGGGCACGGTGGGCTTTGCGCGGTTCCGCAAGGCCTCGAACGGAGATGTGCTGTTGTACTGGTTGTTCTCGCTCTTCTGCTCCCGCTGGACGTGCTGCGATGTGTGGCTTGAAGAAGCAAAAACGACGAATGAAATTGATACACCGAAACAGAGTTTGGAGCAATCCTGACTCGCGCTCACAGCTAATTCATGGCATCGCAAATCGGGATCCGCGACGTAGCCGTCTATTTACCGGCTCGTCGCGTATAAAGCACAAGACCAGCCCGGTCTTTGCCTCTTGCGCTCTCGCCCCAACCTTCACTCCCTTGACCGACTCGCCATGTCTGATTCCGGCCCACCGTCCTTCACCACGGATGAAATCCTCCCACTCCTCATCCCAAGCATCGTCCGTGACATCGCATCTCTCCTCGCCCAATCCGTACTCTATGGTACCTTCGCTCTAGGCTTGACCAGCGCTGGCTCGTGCTTAATTATGCTTAGGCTGCTTCCTTGCAACTCTTGGTGTTGCCGTCTACTCTCTCATGTGACTGCCCTTTATCTTTGGCATTCGAGATTTCTACTAAATGTTGTCCAGGAAGCAACGCCGTAACCTTACCGCTTCGATCATCATGGCCACCAGCACTTTCGCTCTCTTTACTATCGCATCGTTCCTTTGGGCCAGTGATATTGACATCCTCGTTCGCCGCCTCAACATCGTGTTCATCCAGACCGACGGTTCAATGATGGATAGAATCATTCGTGCCAACGCCAGTACCGCCAAGATTCGATACATGAACGATGTCATGTTCGCCATCGCTGTGAGTGCAGCTCACCTCCTGGCCCTGAGCCTGAAGTTTACCCACGTCTGTCAACACAGTACCTGATCGGAGACGCTGTTATTGCGGTCAGTATTCATTGTCCGTTCAAGGTGCACCCTAGCAGCGTATTGATAATTCACTTAGTGGCGAGTTCTCTGTCTCTGGCAATGGGATCTCATCGTTGGCATCGTCCTCACAACGCTCTGGGTCGGCGTTGCTGGTGAGTTCTTGCCTTGACATCCCCGATGCCACGGACCCTGTGGCTTTCCGTGAGCAATCTCTGATTTCAGCTTTCTCGCAGCAACCGGCTTCGGCTTGATTGGTTGTCTTGTTCACAATGACTTCCCGACGCCAAGCAGCCTGCTGCCCAAGAGCTGCACGAACCTCGGAAACTCGAGCTGGACCCTCTCGCTTGCCTTGAATCTCGTCTCAGTGGGACTCATGGCTTGGGTCGCATTGTAAGTGTTTATAAACGCCGAGGTGAGTATCAGAATGCTGATTAGTCGACTTAAACAGCACGCACCGCCAAGACGCCCGTCGCATCCGTGACAAGCGCAAGAGCAAGGTCGATCGCGTCCTCCGCATCCTCGTCGCCGCTGGTGCCGTCTACTTCCTCCTCGGCGTCCCTCGCCTCACTTCCTTCGCAAACCCATCACTCAACCCATCCTGGACTCGCCTCTCGTACGCGACACAAATCATCGAAAATATGCTCTATCAGCTCGTCGTAAGTCCGATCTCTAGCTTTGCGTTGTCCGCCCAAACTTATTTGGTTGTTCTATTTCAGGGCCTCTACCCCACTGCAGTGACCGCGTGCTTGCTCTTCGAGTCGCAGATGCCAGACTCACACACGGACACCACTGGTAGCGGTGTCCATACTGGCACGGGTCTGTTCAACCAGCAGGACGGCCTCACAAGTGGCGATGGTGACCTCCTTGAAAGCGGTGGCGCGTCCACTGCAGCGATCAGCACGACGCAGTACGACACCAAAGAAGTCGAATCGAAGGCCCTCTAAGCATCCACGCTTCCCAGTCCCGCTCGCCATCCCCTCTTCATCAAACCTTTGCTCCACGCCCGCTCGCCTCCGCCTTTGGCGATCTCCCTGCAACTCCTTGTGCATCGTTCGGCGTTTGTACAACGTTCGCATCTTCCTCCCTAGGTCTCAACCATCCACGCTCTTTTCCCTTTTGGACTTGCAATTCGAATGCAAATGGACTCCTTCCTTGAAAGTATACTAGCAGTCTGCGTGTCTGTTGTAGAGTTATATTGCGCCATCGGTAGGATGTACGGTACATCACTGAATGAGCCGCGAGTTGAGATATTTGATTTGTAGGTCGCGAAATACTCGAGGTGAGGCCGGCTCTTGGCCATCTTCAACTCGTCCCACTCCGGCCGTGAAAACTTGACCACATTTCAAGCCTAATCATACCTCAAGTCTCTCGCAAGATTCAGAGGCCGCGAGCAGCGACCATTTGCTCAAACAGAATAGACCGTACACTGGGCTCGCCTTCGAGCTCGATATCAGTGTCCAGCAGGAATGTCACCTGTGGACCGACATTCAAGGTGAACGCCGTTTGAAAAAGAGCCAACAGTTGCGAGCGGCGGATGCGAATGACTGCGTGCGGGGACGATTTCTCTCGTCTCAGCCGCACGGTCCGGAGCTCGGGAAGACTGGTGGACAACCAACTAAGCAACAGCGGCTCCTGCCCTTTTGTCTGTGCGTGTAGGAAGATGTTGACCGTTCTGAGACGTGGCATGCGTCCCACTGCGGACAATAGAAAACACAAATGAGTAGACGGTGCACTGAGCGAGACGAGTGCCGGCGCGAGCGGAGGGACGCGGTCAGCGTTGGTCAAGTAAAACATCTGGCGGGAGTACCAGGTTTTGAGATAATGGTCCCAAATCAGAACGCGCGTGCCACAAGATGTTTGCGAGGCGGGATTCCTGAATCGGATCTGCATGGCCAAACCATCGGGGTCCACTCCGGCCTTGAAAGGTTCCAGGTGAAAGGTCTGCGTGTCGTCGCGAAGTGTGGCAAACCAGCGGTGAACCAGCGTAAAGAACTTAGCAGGGAAGTCTTCCATGGCGACTCGGATTCTTGGGCAGTCCAGAAGGGTGAGATGGTGTGGGCCTGGTGTGGGAGAACAGGCGATTGTGGCGAACAAAGAAATATCGGTGCTGTGAAACCATTGTAGCTTTTGTACGAAGGCCTCGATCTCAGGAATTAAATCCTGGTCGGCTGAATTGGGGATGTTCTCCGCCAACCCAAGGTCTTGCAGGTTCGGGAAAAGCCCCGCGATCCTGTTGAGAGGCAGGCCGGTGCAGTTCTCCACCCAGAGAGCTTCGACGGTGGGAAATATTATTCCAGCGCTCTCGGGGAGTTCCATCAAATGCAGCTTGAGTGAACGCAGGTTTGGCGCCAAGCTGTGCAATGACCTCGGCAAGGTGACAGTTCTTTCGTTGCACCATCGGCGAATCATACCCTCATGTAGCGTCATATCTGCCGTCGGCGAAGAAGCCAAGAATATGTGCGTTGGTACCCGCTTGTCGGTTATGAATGGGGGTCGCCCCAAAAAGCGGTCCACCCGAGGTTGAGGTAACCTCGTCTCAATATTGACGGAGCCGCCGGGTAATGCAACGGGTAAAATGCGACCATTTATGCGCTTTGGAATGTGGTACTGGCCAATGTGAACGAATCCTGGAGATAGTGAGAGATGTCGGAGCGCGGATGGCCTAGCGCCAAGTAGTTTGACGGCAGCATGCAGGACTATATCGCTGTAGCACACTTCGAGACTTTGAAGGCGGGGTAGCTGCTCTCGAAGCGTTTTGAAGCAAAATGACGAGACTTCCTTGGAGCCTGCAAGGCTGCAGCTGTATCCAGTTGCGATTATGTCCACTGAGACCTTCTGGCTAGGAGGACCGCTCTGCAGTCGCGCACTGGCCAGAGCAATGCGTCCATTTGTCATGTCATCTACGCTTGAGCTGCTTAGAGAGACGTGCTTGTAGTATTTCGGGTAGGCGAAGACTGCAGCGCGCCAGCCGCGGCAGACTGAGGATGCGTGTACAAGGTCGTTAATGTCGGCCGGAGCGTCATCGAAGATCTGGTGAAGAAGTTCTACAGGCAATTGGGACGACGCACAAGAGTTAGCAGTTGCGCTCATCTAGCTTCGGACAGAGAAGGCGACTTGAATGCGAGAGGAAGGAAGCAAAGGAGGGTCCGATCAGTGTCAGACCCGGCATCTTTCAGAAGCTAACCACCTAATTATCGCTCTCAATTGCTTTTTTTTTCTCATACCAAACGGTTATAAACTACCACCAGAGCTCCTAATTCTGTTATCTAAATCGCTTGACCTCATGCGTGCACTGTGTGTTTGTCACAACTGTGCACGTCGCAATATTATTTCATGCGAAGCTGAAGTAATTATTACATGTTATAGTTAAGAAGGCTGTCGATAACATGTTTTGGGTTTGCGGCTGCTCCGTTGGCCATCGGACCCAGATATTGGAGCGGAGCCTGGAGTCCCGAACCGGCTTCACCTGTTGGTCACCAGCTACGATGTCGGACCCGCCGCAGCGCAGTCACCATGACCAGCTTCCGCAGCGGCCTTATCGGTTCGGCCCAGATGCACCGCGAGTCATTTCGATTGATCATGACGTGAGCGGCAACCTGCGGAGCTGAACCTGAAATGCGCAAACGCAGCCCGGCGTATTCCCGAGCTTCGCACCATTTCCCGTTCGACATCCTCAGCAATGGTTGTCGCCTTTGCTGCACCAAACGATATCGTACTCGGAATTCAGATTGCGCTCGACACTGTGCTACCCTGTCTGGTTGCAGCGACCGCGCTCCTTCAACGTGTGTCATCTCTACCAACTCTTACCTCAGCGTCTTCTACTGGTGAGTTGTTCCACCTCCTGCTCAGTGTTGATCTCAGGCTTGAGCTTGGCGCAGCTCGCAGCTCAGATGAATCTCGCCCAGACGTGTGCGAGCCGTTCGCCAGACCTACAGACTTGTCCCGCCGCGGGATGGGATTGGCGGATGCAAAGACTCTCGCATACATCTCTATCAGTCTGTTTGAGATCTTTAGTAGCTCTGTACGACTGTTTCTTGGCGTTCAATCGACGGCGTCGTTGGCCGCACTGCTCGTTCAAATCGTGGCTTGGGTGTGTGTAATCAATGCGGAACCCAATTCAAAGCTGATTATCCCATACATTAGAGTCTAGCAGCTCTGCCGGTTGTGCGGCGGTCATCACGAGGGCCACCATATTTCTTGTTCGCGCTCTTCGCTATCGGAGCTCTGCGTTCGCTGTTCAGCCTTCTCGCCGCTGTTCTCAGCAGCACCATTGGCGACAGGCATGACCAGCTCTTGAACGTGTTGCACCTTTCAGCCTATCTGTTAGGACTGCTTCTTTCTCTAGATACGCATCTGGGGTTTATGTCGGACGATGGCACAGTGAGTCTCGCACTAGCCATTAGCCTGTCCCTCCGCTTATACGCTTCGTAGGGTCCTGAAGTCGCTTGGGACGAGAAGGCTACATTTGGCCAATGGCTTTCTGTCTCGTGGCTGAAACCAGTTCTCGATCTTGCGCGTGAGCGATCGCTCGAAGAGTTTGACATTGGTCGACTTTCTGGGGAGAATCAGGCGCGGCCACTGTCAGAAAGCTTCTTATCCACATAGTTTATCTTGTCCTGGAAGCCAAAGCTCGTTGTGCTGATGTAGTTTGCAGCACCGACAAGACCGTCCTCAGGCGAATTGTTGTTGCCAATCGTCATGACCTGGTTCTCTTCGCGCTGACCACGGTTCGTCGCATCAATGCCTTGATCCCAGTCCGCCTAAAACTGCTACCCAGATGACCGAAGGTGCTCTCCTTTGCGCGCAACCTGTACTCTTGAGGTACATTCTCACCGCCGTGGAAGTGTCCTCGGATGCAACCTCCCGCGTCAACGTCCGCGACGCGTATCTGTACACTTTCATCGCCTTTGCGTTGCTCGTCGTGCGAGCCCACGTTGGTGTACTCAACGAGTTCCTCCAGCGACGCTTCATCGTTCGGTGCGTGCTATGCGAGCAGGCGTTAAGTTGGCCGCGCTGACAGCGTGTATCAGGTCACGCGCTCAGGTTACCAGCATTGTATATAACAAGGCGCTGGTTCGAATTAACATGGCGGACATCCCCGCCACAGCTAGAGAAGGCAAGGATGCTGACGAAGGTCCCGCGAGCGCGGACATGGGCAAGCTTGTGTCACTGCTTAGCGTCGACGTCGACCGCGTTGAGTTTTTGCCCCTCATTATCACTTCCACCTGCCGGACACCTCTCAACATCATCATTGCTGGCGCATTTCTGTACAGTATCCTTGGATACAGTGCATTCGTCGGCTACATCATGTTCTTCGTAGTATGTGTCCCTCCGATGGTGATGGTCAACGTTCCTTACGGCTGCTTCAGGTCACCCCATTCACCACCTGGATCACCAAACGGATGATTTCTAGAATTGACTTGGTCATGAAACTGCGAGGTAAGCTGATGGTTACCTACGCACTGCCAAATCTATATATAAAAACGCAGACCTGAGGGTTCAAGCCGTCGCAGAGGCATTTCAATCGATCCGCGTTCGTCTAATTCTGAGCGCTTTCATCGGCCGACACTCATTCATTGTCTCTCCAGTTCATCAAGTTCAGTGGTTGGGAAACTCGGTGGCTCGCCCGCATCATGAACCTTCGAAGCAACGAGCTTGCAGCCATGTGGCGGTTTCAAGTCCTCCAAGCCATCTTCCAACTCACATGGGAGTTTGTTCCCATTGCCATTTCATGCATCAATCTCGCTTGGTATACCACCGTCGCCGGTCACCAGCTCACAATCGCCACGGCGTTCCCAGCGATACTCGCACTCTCACAATTGACCTCCGAAGTCAACAGCGCCCCAGATGGCTTCAACTACTACGCAATGCTCATCACAGCGCTCGCAAGGATTGACGAGTTTTTGGCTGAGGATGAGGTGCCCGAGTGGGTTTCATCGTTGAAAACCTCACATAGAGCCACGAGTGGTGGGAAAGTCGGAGCGGTCAATGCAACATTCACATGGCCCGCCACTCCAAAGGGTGTACAGGACGACCACTTCACTCTGCGGGACATCAACATTCAGTTCCCACCAGGCCAACTTTCGGTTATTGCTGGTCCGACGGGAAGTGGAAAGTCCTCGTGTAAGACCCTTCCTCTTCCGCTCGATGCTAGTCGATTCTGACCAGGTGTCCCAGTACTATTTGCCCTTCTAGGGGAGATGCCGTGCACAGCAGGCCTGGTGCTAATGCCTAAGGATTCTTGGCTAATAGACCCGGTGACAGGGCTTTCACAGAGTGTGAGCTTCTGTTCACAGCACCCCTGGCTCGAGCCTAGTATGTTCACTTTCCTCTTCATATATACTGAGGCTGATGTCTTCCAGAAACTATCAGAGAAAACATGTACGCTGCCACAAGTGCTCGCCTTCGCCGTATTTGACACCTGCCGCCAACATAGTCTCTTTGGATCTTCGTACGAGCCCGAGGTTCGTCTTAGCTGAAAACTCTCGACTAGGCTAATTCATTATCCCCAACAGCGATATGACGAGGTACTACAAGCGTGTGCTCTCAAACCAGACCTTGCTCAACTGCAGCACGGCGACAAAACGAATGTCGGACATGTGCGTTCCCTTTCAGAATGCACTCGCTTTTTGCTCACGATTTATGTATTCAAGAATGGTATTACACTTTCTGGAGGTCAAAAGGCTCGCTTGGCGTTGGGTGCGTCGTTGCGCTTCTGATTATGCTATTAAAGCCTCACGCCTCCCCTGTAGCACGGTCGGTGTACTCCCGCACGCAGATCGTCCTGCTAGACGACGTACTCAGTGCCGCCGATGTTCACACGGCCGATACATTGGTCCAGCAGTGTCTTTTTGGGCCACTGATGACTGGTCGGACAGTGATCCTTGTTACTCACCATATTTCCTCTGTCATCTCCGGCGCGGCCTTAGTTGTTAAGATGGAATCCGGAAGAATTGTCGGAAGCGAAAGCGGTCGGGAGGCTGTAAATCTGTCTGTACGGGCAAAGTCATACCCCATCTATCTCGAGGACCAGCTCCAAGACAGTAAGACCAACGATGTCTTAAACTTAAGGCCAAAAAATATCGACACCAACGAGTCGCTTGTCGAGGACGAGGCGAAGGCGGAGTGCGTAGCCACCTTCAATGTAGCAGCCAGTCTACTGAAACTTTTTTTAGGGGCTCAGTGAGGTGGAATGTCTACTCCGCATACTTTGAAGCAGCGTCATATTGGATTGGAGGGTTATTTCTTATCAGTCTGCTGCTGCAGCAGGCTGGGGCACTCGCAGAGAAGATTTGGATCAGAGGTACGGCATCTGCCCTCAACGAATGCCTGACAGCTGATCTCGAGTTCAGTCTGGACCGAAGCCTACGACCAACCAGTTGGATGGCATGGCGTTTTTGGGTTTGGTTCGGCGTCACAGAGCGTAAGACCATACGTTCTCTTCTACTTAGGCATTCGTATGTTTCATCAGTTTCTCCTACGCGCTCTGACAATACTCCAGAGCTCACATCGGCGCTTGTCCTTGCGGCCACGATGTTTCCAGCAGTCTTGAGCAGCCTTCGAGCTTCACGCATACTCTTCCGCGATATGCTTGATGCGGTTCTCCGCTCACCTACGCGATTCTTCGACCGTACTCCCCACGGACGGCTCCTCAATCGCTTCTCCAGAGGTGTGTCCGCTCCAGATTTATAAACTGTCCGGTGGTCCTCAAAGACCACAGATATTACCGATGCCGACACTGGAATCATGCATCGCATACAGAACGTATCGATTTCGGCAATCTCGTTCGTTGTCAGCCTCGGCGTCATCGTCTATGCTGCACCACCATTCATTGTTCCACTGATTATTCTCGCGTGGTTACATGTCTATGTTGCGCGCAGCGTGAGACCTGCCTTGGCGCTTTCATGTCGATGTTTTGCTCACGTCTGAG
>Ga0247815_10004108_pt1 | contig 10282 bp, 8 predicted proteins | sample UWRJL194509B1_FD_181014 | JGI IMG/M metagenome (GOLD analysis project Ga0247815, IMG submission 181014) | Plant litter microbial communities from Arlington Agricultural Research Station in Wisconsin, United States - UWRJ-L194-509B-1 | ecosystem: Environmental > Terrestrial > Plant litter >... | reverse complement strand
TGGTCGTATTTTGCGAGCTCTTTCCAGAACTTTTCGAAGCGCGTTGAGGCCTCCTGAGCCTTCTGCTGAGGATCCTTGGGCGTAGAGTCTTCCGCCGACTGAGACGGCTCCACGAGCATGGCGCTAAACCTTTGGAATATCTCGTTTAGAATGTTGTTCGGTTTTTTAGCAACGTCCTCAGGTTTTATGGGGCCGCCGTTCGTCGTTGAGACTTCAGACAGGCAGACGAGTTAATTCCATCACAGAGGAAATTCAAGCATAGTGCGACGTACCTTTGAAGTCGTCTTCTGCAGGCCGTAAATCTTCGCCTTCTTTCTTGCGATAGAGGCGGCCGTTGAAGTGTTTGAAGGTGTCCGCGACACCGTCATACTTGTACTCAATCATAAGCATCTCGTCAAACATGTTGAGTCTCTGAAACAGCTTGAAAACGGGATCCATGAAGTCGATCGCGGGAAAGCGCATGCCCCCAATATCCTGAAGGCGTGTGTGAGAGCCGGCCGCAGCTTAGAATAATGGGAGACGCACCGCGTAATCATATCGCTCAGGGTTGCCGATCGGGGCGTTGCTGACTCGACCGTCCTCGTTGTCAAAGCGGTAGGTGAACAAACGACCACCGACACGCTTGCTTGCTTCAAGGATCTCGTAGTCAATTCCCAACGTGTCCAATATCATGGCGGCGTAGAGGCCTGCAGTGCCGGCACCAATGATGCAGATCGGCTTGGGTTTGATTCCAGGTGAGTCTCGCTTGTGTACTTGGCCTTTCACCGTGGCCCTGTCGTCATCTGGCTTTGCAATGGTAGTGCTCGCTCGCTGGCCTCCGCTCTCGTTGTCACGACGATCTTGGTGAAGGGATGCGACGTGGGCTGCCGCCATTGCGCGAATGCTAGGGCTTTGGGCAGGCATGGCTGGCCTGGAGGGGATGGAATCAGCACCGTGAACTCCACCGCGATACGACACACTCACGACTGTGTATCAAGGGGGTCGAGAGGTGAGTTAGCCACTTAGAGCGTCAGGTAGTCCGCTTTGCGAGGTGGCGGAATGAGACAGTAGATATCAAACCAGCACCGCGAGCTTTTGTAGTCTGCCCCACAGTCGACAGGGGAAATCGGACTGCCAAGGCGGCATGTATCGGGATTCACGGCGGCATCGGTGTATGAGAGCTGGCGCGGATGCGGACGAGCCAACAGGGTGTGTTATAGCCGCACAATCTCGCAGAGTACACCGAGACGTGCCCTTTTCGACTACTAATACTAAGAGTGAGATGTGACCCAGGAGATACGAGATGAGCCAGGTGCATGAGTGCAGAGAAAGTGTGATGGCTGGCTGGTTCATGCTTACAGTCGAGCTGCAAGGTAGTAGGGTGCAGCTAACCCACACAACTCCCTGTGCCGCTAGTTAATCGGTACCGAAGTGCAAAAAACATCCCCGCGGTCTAGCGTCGAATGTCGGTCATGTGCGGTGGATGGACAGCACTGCGAGAGCCTTTAAGCCACAAACGATGAAGCACGAGACGCATCTGGCGGTGTATGGGCGGGTATAGGTAGCCACTAGAGGTGGCTCATTGTGGAGCACCGACGGGGAGACAGCCAAACGCCGTGGCCGAGGAACCACAGATAGGGGGTCAAGTGGCTGCTGACCGCCGACGTCGGCAATAAAGAGCGACCAGAGTGCATAGAAAGTTCTGCGGACGATTGGTTCGCTTGGCTTGAAGGGCTCGCCGCTGTTTGCCATTTCGTGGGTTGTAACGTGACTACTTCCGGAGATAGGGAACTGGAGACCGTGAGAGTGAGATCAAGGCGGCGGTCAACTCGGAACTCCGATCCCGTCCTGAATCTCAGTGGACGAGGAACGCTTCCGGACAGAGATAATTTTCATCTGATTATCGGCTGATTCGCGATGAGGGGGAGCTCATCGCGCGTAGCCTTGTGCTTGTGGATTTTGTCAGATTCTGCCTCGGAGTATGAGTTGTGACGCGCATAAGTTTACGCTGCTCTCGCTCCGAAGAGAAGCCCGTGTTTGCTGTGCAATATCATATGGATGAAATTGAGATATCGTTATCACTTGATAGTGTGACCGACACAAATGATTTAGAATGGAGCTACAACTGGCCGTCCGAAGTACTAAGAAATTGTCAGGTAAGCACTAAGTTTTATAAGAGGCACTGACGACTGTATGGGCTAGATTAACCCCTTGCGATGGGACACTCATTGATCCCAAAAGATCTTCTGCTTCGTCCCCAGCACCGTTGCAAACGTACGTTGCTTGCGGAGATGCAGGATCGAAGGCCCAATGTTCAATTCCTGTTCCGAGTGAGTACGGCGGTGTAAATGGAACAGTAAACTAACCGTGGTGTTGATACCCAAGGCGCTGTTGAATCATCGTTGGTACGCTGTGAAGAGGTCTCGGGTCATGAGAAATCATTCCCAGGAAGAAATAGTGATGCTTGCCCGTCGTTGCCGTGAACAACTGCCAAGAATGTCAGATGCTGCAATGATCCCAGATGGATGAAACGGAGCAGACCTCGCCAGCAACGTTTCGAACCTATCAGTTCGTTGATGGTTCTCACAAATGCTAGATTTCCTGTGCGTGGCTGACCGTATGTGTATAAATGAGTTGTTCTACAAGTATTCAGCACTTGAGCCTGCAAGATGAAGGCAAATTACGTTTGTGGGAATAGTTGCTTGAACGTGACGCAAGCGATGGACGCGATCGCTCCCCCTAAGGAGTGTCCAACTGAGACCAAACGATAGCTGGGATTGGAGGATAGCTGTTCTCGAAGTGATACTAGAACCGCGTGGGAGAGGGCGAGCCAACTGTGCCGCAGGGATAGGTCATTCATGTGCCATGTCGACTGTACCGTTCAGCGTAAGCGCACCAGGTTTGAAATCCACGATGAACCTTGACGTCGGCTAGCATACTCGTCAGCAAAACAATGCAAAAATTCAGATACGCTACTCACAAAGTTGTGTCGGGGTTGAGATCTCAGTCAAGACGAGCATTCCGTCCATGAGCGAGCTTCGAACTGATAGACTACAAACATTATCCTCGACACATGCGAGAGTGTAAACGAATTGGAAGTCACGAACGTCCCTCGAAAGACGACTATAACCTCGTGTCGCTCATCGTCTACAGCAATATAACCTTGAGCGTCGGTGACGAGGTCGAGAAACTGCCCGAGGACGGAACTCAGCAGACAAACGAGGGTGCTTCGACATTGCCAAATACGTACCGTAGAAACAAGGCGTGCGTTATTGGTGCGCCTATGCTTAAGAAGCGAGTAGGCAGCAGATGCATGTCGCATGTAGTGCACCAGATCGTCGTACGTGGCTGAAAGTGGAGGTTGGTTCTCGTTCGCGATCGCGATCGCCCCCGTAAGTGACGCTCACATTGACCAACCCTCGGTCCAACGGGGCCTTTGTTACCCACCATCGTGCTCGCTTCGCTCAAGTGTAGATTACCGGCTGATTTGGTTCCACTCATGGAATATGGAATATAGATGGGAGTGGTGTGAAGTCAAGTCGTGGAAATGCACGATCGACAGCCGGCCTGCGTCAGCTGACTAGTGGACGTTATTGTCGGCACGGCACCATGTGCTCGAAGCATCGCACGAGAGGCAACAGGGCACAAGGTCAGGTGCGTGTTGATGCATACGACCAAAGCGAGCTGAATATGAGAAAACGGCCGAACAGTTCAAGCGAACACGAGGCAGTTCGTCAAGCGTCTTTGCGGCAGTTCGTCATCTGGCTGTGCTTGCTCCGAGAGACTCCTCGTACCGTACCACCGCCTCATTTCGTTGGTGCGTGTTTCCAACAGCAAGAGTAGGTGTTTGAAGCGCCGACCGAAAGATTACACGCCGCTTATGGTGTAGCGAATCAGCCGCATGCGCCGCGGTCGGCCAGTGGATGAGGTAGATCGTGTCATGACTATTTGTTCATTCAGTATCGTCAGACCGAGTAATCTCTGGGAAACTAGTAGTCCATAAGCACGTCACGTCGTTCATCGTCTCTCCCGTTTGTATCAGCTGCTGTCACCTCGCTATCGAGGTATCACACAGCAAGCTCTCCCTTCTCTAAAAGGACCTGTGCCCGGGGTTCCGCCTTGAGCTCGAACAGCTTGAATCTCCGTTTGGCCATCTTCCAGATCTCGCACATAGCGACGAAGACCGGCACGCTGGCAAATGCCAACGAGACCTCCCAAGTGATCTCTTTGTGACGGAAGACCTTGTCGTTGAGTGTCGGGATGTAGACCGCGGGGAACACGCTAAGCATTGGGATGACCACCGCGAAAAAGAGGAACTTGTTCGCCCAGATGTCGCGGAAGAACGTGAAGGACCTTCCGCCTTTCGGATCCAAGCTGAACATACTGCGGCGGATCGACTTGACCTCCCTGAAGACGTGAGTAAGTATGATATAACTGCGTCTAGTCGAGAATAACGCACCAGGCCATGATGAGTAGCATCCAAGTAAGTGCGATAAACAGCGTGCCGCGGGCACGGAAAACGGCGTCGCACGTCTCGTTGTAGTTGCCGTTACAATTGGTGCCAAGTTGGCCACCTCCATGACCGTAGACGATGCCGACGAAGATAGCGAAGCAAATGGCCGCGACGCTGGTACCGTAGATGAGCATGTCGCTGATGATCTCCCAGCTGAACATGCCGCGTTCGGTGCTCTGTGCGGGCCGCAGCATGATGTCGGCTTGGGCTTTCTCGAGCGAGAGCCCGAACGCTGGGAAGCCAGTGAGGAGGTTGATCCACAGGATTTGAAGCGGTGCCAGCGGGAAGACGGATACGTTTGCGTCGTCGCGGAAGACTAGTCCGACGACGAGCAAGATACCTTCGGCGACGTTGCCAACCATCAAATGGACAATGAATCGCTGGATGTTGTCGAACATACGGCGACCTTCCTCAATGGATGCGACGATGCTCGCAAAGTTGTCGTCGACGAGAACCATGTCCTGCAGGTTCAAGTTGGTTGAGCATACGAACTTTTCTGGACCAAGCGGACCAGACTCACCGAGGCAGCTTTGGCAACATCCGAACCACCTTCACCCATCGCAATGCCAACATCAGCCTGCTTGAGGGATGGCGAGTCGTTGACACCATCGCCAGTCATAGCGCAGAACTTGCCACGACGATGCAACGCTTGAATCATCTTGACCTTTGTCCTTGGTGCGCAACGTGCGATGACCAATGGCAGTTCTGGCATCTGGTCGATCTCCTCGTCGGTCATCGCATCGAACTGCTTGGCTGTCCGTACGAGGGCCTCCGCCTGAGTGCGGGAAAGTTTCCTAGTTGATTTGGGCAGAATGCCGACCTCGCGAGCGATGGCAGTTGCAGTAGCCGGATGGTCGCCAGTAAGCATATGTACTGTGATGCCCGCTCGCTTGCAAGACTCGACTGCACCGCGAGTTTCAGCGCGGGGAGGGTCGTAGATAGCCGCGATGCCGATAAAGTTCCAGTCCTTCTCAACCTCGGAACGGTCTGCCTGTGCCCAGTCGGTGTTGCCGTCTACAACGCGATGAGCAACGGCGAGCAGGCGCTGTAGCGAGATCAGTGACTGAGGGCAGTAGAAAATCAAAGAACTCACAAGCCCTTCGTCAGCCAGTGCACTCATTCGTTCCTGGATATGGTTCTTGTCGGCCGTCGTGATCGCGTGCGCCTGTTCTCCGAAGCCGTACTTGACGCAAAGCGTGAGGACTTTCTCCACGGCGCCCTTGGCGAAGATATGGATTTTGCCCTTCTCGCCAGGCTCCTTGTAGATAACACTCATCGTCTTGATGTCGCTGTCGAAAGGATGCTCGTGTACCAACGTCCAGCCGGAGTTCAGGAGGCCACGCTTGCCGCATTCGTCGCCGAACCGGTTTGCAAAGACTTGGAGCGCGACCTCGGTAGGGTCACCGTCGACCTCCCACTGTTGATCAGCCTGGTCGTACTGCAGCGTCGAGGTGTTGCAAAGTGCGATGGTACGAAGGAACGTGTGCGCATCGTTGGGGACATCGTCGGGTATTTCGCGCTCGACGGGGTCTGCATTCGCTCCTTTGAGGTCGCTGGTCGAGCTCGCGACAGATGCCTGACCGTTCGCCTTGGTGCCGGGGATCGCAAGTGTGTCGCCGTGCTTCTCATCAACATCCTCTTCGAAGATGAGGCGACCCTTCGTCGGGTCCGCAGCCAAGCCATAACGCTCGACGCTGTAGGTCCCAACGCCTGGCAACCAGACGCGACGGGTAATCATCTTGCCCTGCGTGAGAGTGCCGGTCTTGTCGCTGCAGATAGCGTCGATACCGCCAAGAGCCTCGAGAGCGTCTAGCCGGCGAACGATGACTTTGCGCTTGACCATATTCTTCATGCCGACGGCCATGGTGATCGTGAGAACAGAGATGAGCGACTCAGGGATGGTGCCGATGCCGAGCGCAATAGCGTAGAGGATGACCTCGTGCGTGAGCTTGAACTCGTTGACACCGAACACGATAATGGCGAGGACAATAGCAACACAGAGGAGGAAGAAGGCTAGCCTGGAAAGCTTGCGTTGCAAAGGAGTACCGGTGGTGATGCCGAGGATGCTGGCAAGGACGTCGACTGTTCGCCAAAAGAGACCTTTGAAAGGCTGCGCCCAGCCTCCGTCAGCGGGAGAGAGAGAACGACCGGGTTTGACATCTTGACCAGCGATGGACTTTGCGATCTCGCCGACCGCAGTCTGCATTCCGGTCGCGACGACGACGCCTCGGCCACGACCCTTGACGATCGTCGACGATGAGTAGCTGAAGAGAAAATCAGCAACAATATCAATCGAGCGAACGCTGAGGAACATACGCCATGTTGATACGGTCGCCGAGGGGAACGTCTTCGCTTTGCAGGACGGTAGATGCATCCTTGGCAATGGGCAAAGACTCGCCAGTGAGGAGCATCTCGTCGGTCTGCAAGTTGATCGCCTCGATAAGACGAATGTCCGCGGGAACGATGTCGCCGTCCTCTAGCTCGACGATGTCGCCGGGAACAACTGTACTGTTGGGTACGCGCTCGATCTGGCCCTCACGAACGACCGTAGCGGTAGGGCTGGACATGCCGCGCAGAGACTCCATAGTCTTCTCACTGCGAATAACGAGTCAGCAGTAGGCTCTCCCTCAGTTCAGAGGATGCACTCACGCTCTGTACTCCTGGAAGAAGCCGATGCTGATGTTGAGGATGATGATGGCCAGAATGACTCCCGCTTCGACCCAGTCCTTGACGCCAAATGACAGGCCCAAGGCCAAAAACAAAACGATAGTCATTGCGTTGGCGAATTGTTTCAAGAGAACCTTCAAATCTCATGTTTCAGCACGTGACTGGCGGGGCGAGCCGAGGTCGAGCAGTGCGTACCTTCCAAATGGGTATTCCGCTTCCTCCTTCGAGCTCGTTGGCTCCATAGTGCGACAGGAGCTCCGCAGCACGCGCGTTCGACAGGCCCTTGGTGGTGTCGGACTCGAGCGTGCGAACGGCGTCCTCTGCAGTGACAACATGGTATGCCTTTGTAGCACTGCTAGCTTGACCAGGTCTTGGTGCCGTTCCCTTTTCGCCGTGGCCATTTGCAGTGGCGGTAGCGGGAGCAGTCAGCTTGCTGTCCGTCGTAGGGGCAGGGGTCGTCACCATAGATGGGGCACCCTGAGTAACACCATACGCTGGGTTTTATAGCGTACCATCACGCACGCCAAGAGCGTGGTGCTATGCATGTGCCAAGGCGAACGGCTCGAAATCTCGTGCAGGGCCATGACGCCGCTTGACCCATTTTGATTCGAGGCGCCCGCCGGACCGCGTCACCGCATAGTACGGACGGGGATATCGCGTGGTCATCGATGCCTCAGGCAAAGGGTCACAGCTGTTGAGCGAGCCTGCGAGGGTGGCGGCATCATGCGACTCCGGGCGGAAGCAAATTTTGCACGAGATTTGCCGTGGCGCGAATCGCCACTGAGCCAAACAGACGCCGATCCTTGAGCTTTGCTGCTCCTGTGGCTTATAATAGACACACACTTGCGCTCAGGTCGTGGGTACTGCTTCACGCAGCGGAGACGCAAGACAAACGCGGGGAACGTTCACGCGACACACGCTGCAAGTGCAAAATCGGTGTTACGCCCCTTGCGGTGCGGCGTAGGCTGCTGCAAAACTTCGAACTCAGCGGAATACTTCAGGAGGCGGAGTTTTAAATGGCCACAAAGAGAGATGAACTGAAAGTAAGAGAATGGTCAGTGACATTGTTGACCTTAAAACGGTCTCAGCATAGAGCATTGTGTCCCCTAATCGGCGAGCGGCACGATAGAACAGCGACCAGCATACCACAATGCACACAGGACCGCGAAGTGCTCACAAACCAAACATTGTGCAAGACCTCCTCTCCAAATGAACGGTTTGTTGAGATCCGAGGTTGTGACGTCGAGCTAACAGTCGACAAAGTGGGGCTGCCGAGGTCGCATGGCGCGTAGCAAATGACCCAGCATGGTGAGGCAGCGTCGGAAGCGAGCCTCCGCCTCGACATGCTGGAGACTCGGATATTCCCGAAGTGGCGAACACTGGTGGAATGATTGGCTCCACTTTCCGATATTCAGAGCCAATGAGCGAACACAGAGCTCGGATATAGCAACCTGCGAGCAGATAACCGAGTGAGAGTGCAACACAGGCTGTGGACGGTTCAATAAGCATTCCGTAACCGGCGGCAGTTGGACCACATCGCCATGGCTGAAATACAGGGGCAACGTGTTTCTCGGGCGAGTTTTGTCTGAGAATTCTGAACCTCGACTCGAGAATCAAAGCATTCGTATATTTGGCTGCGGCGCAACCACTTAGTGGAAGGCGGCTAACAGCAGAGGCACTCGATGATATCTTCGAGAAAGCGCTCGCGTCAGTAAGATCACTCGCAATATGTACTTATGGGTGCATACCGTCTGCGCAGCAACAGCAAACACACTGCGGCCGTGGCGGTGCGAAAGATTCATGTCCGATGGTGCGGCGAATGAGAGGTCATCGGCAAGGATAAATGATCAGCACGCGACGTGTCCGAATCCGAGCCATCGAGCTTACCGCTGCGAGACTGTAAAGTTGTGAGGCAAATTGGTCAGTAAAGAGCGTCTACGCAGGGTATATGCACAGTTCGACGCACCATGCGAGGCAACCTGTGCTAGGACCGTCGTCCTTCTTCTCTTGTTGGCTGAGCGCCCAAATAAAGAAGTGAAAACACAGAGCGAACGGCGCGCGAGGTCAGGTGATTCCGAGGGTCATCGGCGGCCGAGAGATACGTTCATTCAGTAAGCGAAGGAGGTCTACCAAGTCGCTAATGGGATTCCTTACATGATGATCGTCTGCGGTTGCGGTTGACCCTGGTAAGCTGAAGAACTGTCAACTCTAGACTAGCTCTCGCTCAGAAGAGTAGACCTACGAGAGCCTCCGTAGTACTGTAGCGATCGGCACGTCAAATGTTAGAGCGTGGTTCATCAGCGAGTTTTCTTAGAGTACTCACGCCTTGAGGAGGAGGACCACCTGAGAACAATGATGCTCTTATTAGAGCACGAGGCAAAAACATTCGTATCTCAGTGGCGCACCTTGAGGCGGATAGTAACCTTGAGGCGGCCCTTGAGGTGGAGGACCGTTGTAGTATTGCGATGCCATCGGATTATGGGTTCGCGGGATCGAAGGATGAGTTACCAAAGATGAGAGGAGTGGGGAGGAGAAGGAAGGAGGGAGAGAACGGCGCAAGGAAGCGTCCGAACTTGCACGATGTGTCCTTGGCTGGTGCAAATGTCCGCGGTTAAGAGAAGACATGCGTTATATGCGTGGCTATGTTAAGCAACGTTATTGGCAGTATGGAGCTATGCCTGAGGGTCTTAGTGCATCGCCTCGTGTCTTCGGAGTGCCGCGCGGATAGGCAGCCTGGGACACCGGCGGGTAAACACAGTCGATGCAAGGATATTTCATCAGCTCAGATGTTGATATAGAAAGAGCTCGTTGTAAGTGGATCTGATGAGAATATCGCAAAGATTCTGAAAAGGAGTCGTGACGAGATTGTGGGGAAACAGACGATTTCGAGACCCGATCCTAAGGACCGGTTATTTGTACCATACAATTTAATCTGTCGATGGAGCGGCGCGGCGGCGCTTACCGTCCAGCAGGTAGACATTGTCGCGAATCTGGTACAGTGGGTCTCCCGAAGGTTCAATGCCCTCGACACGCGGGGTTGGGTCAAAAATGATCTTCTTCGCCTGTTGTTCGTTGTCTGTGACAATGCCATCGAGAGAGACAGTACCAAGCAGCACCCTCTCG
>Ga0247815_10004107_pt1 | contig 10283 bp, 8 predicted proteins | sample UWRJL194509B1_FD_181014 | JGI IMG/M metagenome (GOLD analysis project Ga0247815, IMG submission 181014) | Plant litter microbial communities from Arlington Agricultural Research Station in Wisconsin, United States - UWRJ-L194-509B-1 | ecosystem: Environmental > Terrestrial > Plant litter >... | reverse complement strand
GATTGTGCCGCTGTCAGAGAGTACAAGCCGGGCAGACTGTTGTAGACGCACGTAATCGTTGAAACCGAATGGCGGATGAAAAGTCAATTTGCCCTTAAGGGCGTCCGATTGGGACTCGAGGCGAAGGCGAGTCCGCGGGTGGGTAGAGACAAGCACAGGGAGCTTGTATTCATCCGCCAACTGGCCAAGAGATGTTAAGACTTTTTCGAGTCTTTCCGGATTGTCGACATTTTCTTCGCGGTGGAGGCTTACTAGGAAGTATTCACCCTCCGCCAAACCTTGGTCTCCGAGCACAGTACTCGCGGCAATCTGTTCGAGATTTCCAGCCAAGACTTCGCGCATTGGAGAGCCCGTCACTAAGACTCGAGAGGGATGGATGCCCTCTGCAAGTAAGTTGCGCCTAGCGTGTTCGGTGTAGGCCAAGTTGTAATCGGAGACATGATCGACCAGACGCCGGTTGGTCTCTTCGGGCACGTTCTCATCAAACGACCGGTTTCCGGCTTCCATGTGATAGACCGGCACTTTTAGCCGCTTGGCCATCACGGCGGAAACGCAACTGTTCGTATCGCCCAGTACGACCATAGCGTCGGGCTTTTCAAGCAGCAGTACGTGCTCAATTTTTTGCAAGATCGATCCAAGTACCGCCCCAAGAGAACTCGTGTCTGCCTCGAGAAAATGGTCGGGCTTACGCAAGCCGAGATCTTCGAAGAACACCTCGTTGAGTTCGTAGTCGTAGTTCTGCCCGGTGTGTACGAGCACGTGGTCGGTGTATTGGTCGAGGCGCTTGATCGTCGCCGCCAGGCGGATGATCTCTGGCCGCGTTCCGACGACGGTAAGAACCTTCAGTCGTTCGCTCATGCTTGTACTGCCTCTGCAATCGTGTCGGGGGATTCGGGGTCGAAGATGTCGTTCGTCCAGAACGACGTATAGAGCGTCCCCGAGCCAGTGTTCGTAATTTTGTGCGACCACATAGTGGGCATGTCCACCGCCGCCGGCGCATCTCCGGTCACCTGGAATTCGATGACTTCGGTCGAGAAGAGTTTGCGCAGCGAAATCGTGGCGGCGCCTGAAAGGACGGTGAATCGCTCGATCTTGCGCCGGTGAAAGTGGTCTCCGCGACTGATCCCGGGCTCGGTGGTCGAGAACGATGATTGGCCGGGACCACCATGAGAGCGGATGATCTCGAAGAATGAGCCGCGGGCGTCTGCATGGCGGGTCAGTCTCACGGGTGCCTGCGCGGGGAACGTGAACGAGCGATAGGTGTTGAACAGGTCGCGATCGAAAGCAGTAGAAACGTCGGGGATTTCGCCCGTACGGTACAGAGCCGCCATGGCCTGCAGCTTTGACAGCAGTTCGGACACCGTGATCTCGTATTCAAGCTCGGCCTGGTCGGTGAGCGACCGCCCGCCCGTGAGCAGGTCAGCGGCGTTCTGCACGTGCAGCAGCGTCAGACCCTTGTCGTTCTCGACGGTCGGTGCCTCGCCTTGTGCAACGAGATGGCTGAACGTGGCAGTCACCGCGTTGTAGAAGGGCCGCCCGTGCTCGCCGAAAAGATTAGGCAGCAAAACGTCGTCGAACCTGGCGCCGACTTCGGCGGCCGCGGCCGCGAGGATGCGGCCAGCCTCAGCCTTTGCTGCACCGTATACGGAGCCGTTGCCCGCTTGGGTCGAATTGGCGTAGGAAATGACAGTGGGCGGCACGTCGGCGGCGCGAATTGCACTAGCGAGCTGCGTCGCGAACAGAATATTTCCGTCCCGCACCTCCTCCTCGCTCGCCCGATTGATGCCGGCGATGTGGATGACCCGCTGAGACCCGTTTATCGCAGCAGCGGCAGCCGCGAGATCGAAGTCGTCCCCGATTCGTACGCGCGCGACCTCAGCACCGGACTCCTGTAGTGCGGCGCGGAGATGCCAACCAAGAAAGCCGTTCGAGCCGGTTACGGCGAACCGGGTCATGCCGCGGCGGAGATCGCTACCGGGCGACCCGCGGCCTCGAGCTCGCGGCGAATCTCGGGCAGGGTCAGCAGCAGTCCCTCGATGTCGGAGACAGTCATGCGGTCGACGGTATGCGAGTCGTAGTCGGAGAACTGGGTCTGGGTGACATCACCCTTTTCGACGTAGACGCTGTAGTTCAGGTCGCGGTTGTCGGCAGAGATGCGGAAGTACTCGCCCATGTCTTGGGCGCGGGCGAGCTCCTCCCGGCTAGCCAGCGCCTCGGAAATCTTCTCAGCGTGGCGTGTTCCGATGACCTCTACAGATGCGGACGGCTGGAAGAGGTTGATGACCGCCTGTGCGAGGTCGCCGATGGTGCATGATTCTGCTTTACGGATGAACAAATCGCCCTGCTGCGCGTTCTGGAACGCGAACTCGACAAGGCTGACCGAGTTATCGAGAGACATCATGAAACGCGTCATCTCGGGGTTCGTGACCGTGAGGTTCTTGCCGGCCTTGAGCTGGCGGAGGAACAGCGGGATAACCGAACCGCGGGAATACATGACGTTGCCGTATCTTACGCACGAGACCGTTGTACCCGCGTTCGGGTTGTTCAGACCGTGCGATTGCGCGACCTTTTCCATCATCGCCTTGCTCATACCCATGGCGTTCACCGGGTAGACAGCCTTGTCGGTACTGAGGCAAACGAGCGAGGACACCCCGGAGGCCTCGGCGGCGCGCACCACATTCTCGCTACCGATCACGTTGGTCTTGACGGCCTCCATGGGGAAGAACTCGCAGGAGGGAACCTGCTTGAGAGCTGCCGCGTGGAAGACGTAGTCAACGTCGCGGGTCGCGCGTTCGACGCTCAGGTAGTCGCGAACGTCGCCGACGTAGAAGCGAACACGGGGGTCGTCGATGTCATGGCGCATCTGGTCTTGTTTGGCTTCATCCCGGCTCAACACTCGGATTTCTGCGACATCGCGCTCCAGGAGCTTCTTCGTCACCGTGTGGCCGAACGAACCGGTGCCCCCGGTGACCAGGATTCGCTTGCCTTCGTAACTCGCAGTCATCGATATGCCTTCTTGTTGTTCGATCCGATTTGGGTTCTCATCGCTTTCCGGCCTATGCGCGATAGGCAGGGAAAAATCCACTGCTAGGGGCGGGCTGGGTTGATAGTGACGTCAGTTCAGCGTATCGCTGAGGATTTATGACCCTGGTTCCAACGCTGAAAGGTCGCGCGCCGCTCGGCGCAAACGCCTTTTTGTACCGGAAGATTCCGTCGTCTGGTTGAAATCCACCACCGAGTACGAAATCGGTCTTTCCGTTGGCCATGCCCCACAGCATCACTTCGTGTTTAAGTAGATCGTTTGGACGCACATCGAAGCTGTCGTTCAGTGTCCCGCCCAAGAACGAGTAGACAGTCTTCTCCGACGACATCACGAGTTCGGTCGAGACAACGCGGCCATCGTGTATCGCGTGAAAGTACACGAATTGACCGCGCAGATTGCGATGGATCGCTTCGAAGAACTCTCGGGGAAAGTAATAGCCGCGTCCGGCGTCGCGCCGGTCCATAGTCGACTCGTAGATAGCGAGGAACTCGTCGAGACGTGACCCGTCGTCATCGACAACAACTTGTACGTCGGAGCGAATGGCTTTTTTGACGTTCTTGCGAACCTTGTGATCGAAGTCCATCCATAGTTCCTCCGCGGTTAGCGACAGATTGCGGACGATGTTGTCCTGTTTGTAGGTGACCGCACCGGGATAATCTATGAGCGATTCGTCATTCAGACTGAATCTTACGAACTCCGAAACAACTCCGGCATTCGCCGCCCAGACGTCGTAATGGAACCAGAAGTCGGCGGAAAGGACCGCCTTTTGCGGGCCGAAGGTGATCGCACCTCCGTACCCGTATGGGGTTGTCGTATCGAAATCCGCAACGGATCCGGAGCCTGGAATTGGGCGCAGGATGAACGGATAGAGGACTGTGGCACCCTCGATTTCATAGACAGCGCAATGCGTACTCCCCTCATCGGAAAACAATGCGAGGTACGCGGGATGGGCGAAAACTTCGCGCTCCGGCCACAACTGCCACAGACGCTCCCATGCGACGATGTCGGACTCATCATCGCCATTTAATACTCGAAATCCAGAAGCGTTATTCACGAGTGAAGTTTCTCCAACACAGTTTCAATGGGTGCCCGCAGGCGGAGTGACGTCTCAAGCACGGGACTCTCGGAGCCGCCCCGATCGACGGACACTCGCGCTACCGCAGAAGTGACCCGGTCTGTCCCCAACAAATGGAACGCCGAGACGTCCGACAGAAGAGCGCGGCCGCCGACTAGCGTTCCGGCTCTCGCGCCATCCGCGAGTATCTGGGTGAAGCCGTTTTGATCCGGGGTGAAAGTAGCGTTGCTTGTCGCCCTGCGGGGCTTGCCTAAGTCGAGCCAATCGACCCGAGACTGTTCGGCGAAACCGAGCCGCGCGTACCATCCGACCGCCAAGGGGTTCGACGCGAACGCGTCCAGTTCCATGAACTGCTGCTCGCTGCGCAGGCCGCGTATCGACTCTCTCAAGAGCGCCCGCCCGACCCCGTACCCGCGAGAGCGTTCGGTAACGAAGATATTGTTCACGAAAATCACGTCGCCGACTACGCGTAAGTGGCCGAAAGCTTCGCCGTCGGCAGTCTGAGTGAAAAGGTGACCGGGATCGTTGAGCACACTTTCCAGATAGTCGACGAAGGCATCGTCGTCATAGATCAGATAACGACCGACGGACGAGAGGCTCGAGAGCTCCACGTGTAACTCTCGAAGATGGTCGGCGTGAGCTCGCAAAGCCGGCACCCGCACAATCTCAGGCTGCGCGCTCGACATCGAGGTCCCTCAATTCCCCGCTCAACACGTCGACCTTGACGCCTGAACCCGTCGCGACGGTGGCGACCGTCGCCAATAGGATCCGCGCATCCTGAGCGGCCGAGAAGTTGCGGACATACTCGACGTCGTAGCCCAGTCGAGCGTCCCATCCGAGATCGTTTCGGCCGTTTGTCTGTGCAAGGCCCGTAATTCCTGGCCGCACTGTGTGTCGCACCTTTTCTTCGTCTCGGTAAAAGGGCATGTAGCGCACGAGCAGCGGCCGAGGTCCGATGAAACTCATCTCGCCTTTGACGATGTTGAACAGCTGGGGCAATTCGTCGAGTGACGTCTTGCGGACGAAACGGCCGACGGGGGTAAGCCGCTCGGAATCCGTCAACAAGTTACCGTGGTCGTCCCGGCGGTTGTTCATCGTCCTCAGCTTCACAACGCGGAATACTTTCTCACCGCGTCCAACCCTCTCTTGGACGAAGAACGGATTGCTCCGCTGCGCCACGATTAGTGCGACGACGATCACGAGCAAGAACGGGGAAGCCACGACGAGGAGCACGAGGGCGGCCACCAAGTCAACGAAACGCTTGACCCACCGATATGGGCTTGGCTTCTGCTGGCGGTCGTTCATCGTCGCTTCCCCAATCGCGCCACGGAGGCGAGCACATGCTCGACCGCACCAACGCCGGCCTTTATGGACATCCGTTCGGCATAGAAACTCGATGCGGTTGCCGCCATTGACAATCGTTCCTCTGCGGTCATGGCGAATGCCTGACGGAAGGCCCGCGCCAACGATTCTGCGTTTTCAGGTTCGGCCGAGATTCCGATCCCGTTTTCGCTGACGAGTTGTCCGAGGTCGCCGGGTACGGCGCAGATAACCGGCTGACCGTAGGCCAGACTCCCCTGGAACTTCGACGGGATCGTGCCGTGGAATATGTCGATGTTCTTGAGCGAGATCAACTGAAAATCGGACTCGAGGTAGATATCCGACATCCTGGATGGATCTACTCTGCCCCGAAATTGCACATTCGTAGCGCCAAGTCTGGCCGCAAGCTCTTTTAGCGATTCCAGCGCCCCTCCGCCACCGACAATAAGTAAACGGAATCCGGACAGGTCTCGGACTTCATGAGCTGCGTATACCGCCGCCTCGAGAGCCTGCAGGCTCCCAATGTTTCCGGCATAAGTGACGGTGAGTCCGTCGCCCACGCCTCTCGGCGTGGGTGCAGGCACTTCTTCATCGCTCCAGTTGTAGACGACATGGATCCGGTCTCGCGGTACACCGCGCTCGACCAACATTTTGCCCATTGTCGGGGCGATGGCGATGGTCGCCGCCGCTGCTCGGTATGTCGCCCGCAACCAGGGGTTCAACAGCCCGCCGATGAGGCGGTTCAAACGGCCGGACACCATTGACGACCCCGTAATAGATTCCGGCCAGAGATCCTGCACGTGAAGCACGAAGGGAATTCGTTTGAGCAAATGCCATCCCAGCGGAGCCACTGAAGCGGTCATCTGGGTCGCATAGACATAGACCACATCGGCGTTAGCCACAAAACGGGTGGCCTGTAGTGAACTAAACGCGAAGCTCGCGTAGTTCGCGATCCGCCCGATCGGATTCGCGGAATGACTCACGTAGATCGGAACGCGCCGAACGAGCACTCCGCCATCGCGTTCTTCACTCTTCCACGCCTGTTTGTAGCCGGGGTAAAGCACGCCCTCGGGAAAATTCGGGTAGCCGGTGACGACTCGAACCGAGTGACCCCGGGCTGCCAGTTCAGAAGCGAGGCTGTTCGTAATTTTGGCATTTTCGGGCCGATAATACTGGCTGACAATAGCAATCCTCACGAGCGAGCAGCGAGGAAATCAGTGATAGCGCCGAACACGCGATCGATTTCGGCCTTATCGAGTGCCGAACCGCTGGGCAGCGTGACCCCCGTCGCGAACAGTCGCTCCGAGGTGCCGTCGACGACTGCAGGAGCGTCGGCGAACACGGGTTGGAGGTGCATAGGCTTCCACAGCGGTCGGCTCTCGATGTTCTGCTTGAGCAGCGCCGCGCTCAATTGATCGGAACTCCATCCGGTGACCTCGGCGTCGATAATGATTGATGTCAGCCAGAAGTTGTCTTCGTTGTCATTCGCGCCGCCGAAAATCGATACGCCGTCAACGCCGGAAAACATTTCGCGGTAGAGCTTTCGCATTATCCGGCGCTTGGCGATCATTGAATCAAGCCGGCTAAGTTGTGCGCGCCCGAGCGCGGCGAGCAGATTGCTCATCCGGTAGTTGTACCCAACCTCGGTGTGCTCGTAGTGCACGGCTGGCTGCCTGGCCTGAGTGGCGAGGTAACGGGTACGCGCGGCGAGTTCGACGTCGTCGGTTAGCAACATTCCCCCGCCCGATGTCGTCATGATCTTGTTTCCGTTGAACGAGATAACGGATGCCGCTCCGAACGATCCAGCGGGTTTGCCGAAGTGGGTAGCCCCCAATGATTCGGCGGCGTCGGAAAGCACGGGGATGCCATGCTCGTCGGCAATCGCCAAAATTTCCGTGTAGTTCACGGCCTTACCTAAGAGATCGACAGGCACGATCGCGGCGATTCGAGAACCGGTGGCCTTTGCGTCGGCGATGGCCTCTCCAAGCAGCGTTGGGTTCATGTTCCCCGACGCAGCGTCGGAATCGACGAAAAACGGCTGTGCCCCCGTATAGACGATGGCGTTTGCTGTGGCGGCGAAGGTCATAGTCGACGTAATCACGATATCCCCCGGTGCAACGCCCAAGCCGAGGAGACCCAGGTGCAGGGCTGCCGTGCCAGAGCTGAGTGCGACGGCTTCGGCTACTCCGATCCGAGCCGCCATTTCGCGTTCGAATGCGTCGACGTCGGGGCCCAGTGGAGCAATCCATCCCGATCGCATTGCGGCCACGACGTACTGCTCTTCGAGGTCTCCGACGTCGGGGGAGGACATGTAAATGCGGTCGTTCATCGAAGAGAGCTTTCGTGTTTGGTCGTATCAATGCGCGTTGGTCCGCCAGAGGGTGCGCTTACGTAGGCCTCGTTGCAACGCTCGATCCAGCGGGCCTTGTTGAGGTTGGCTGGAGAGATCGACGAAACCGCGGTGTGAGAGATCTTCGGATGAACAGGACGTTCGTCGGTCTCATTCGAGCCGACAAGCTCCTCATGGAGCTTCTCCCCAGGGCGCAGCCCGGTGTAGACGATAGCTATGTCCTGGCCGGACATGTCGATCATGCGTTGCGCGACGTCGAGGATCCGCACAGGCTCGCCCATATCGAGGATCAGCACTTCTGCGGGCCGACCGATTCCTCCCGCTTGCACGACCAATTGGCACGCTTCCGGGATCGTCATGAAGAAGCGTGTGACGTCCGGATGCGTAATCGTCAGCGGACCGCCGGCTTCGATGAGCGACGTGAAGGTGGGCAGCATCGAGCCACGGCTGCCAATGACGTTGCCGAACCGAACCGATAGGTAGCGCTGTCCCGATTGGTGCGCTGCCCATGCGGTCAGCTTCTCAGCGACGCGTTTGGAATGGCCGAGGATGCTCGTGGGGTTTGCAGCCTTGTCCGTCGAGATGTTAACGAAAGTAGAAACGCCGACCGCTTGCGCGGCCTCGAGCACGTTCAGAGTGCCCAGTACGTTGGTCTTCCATGCCTCATCCGGGAATTGTTCAAGCATTGGCAGGTGCTTCAGAGCCGCCGCGTGGAAGACAACTTCAGGACGCCGCTTTTCGAAAATATCCAGGAGCGACTCCGCATCGCGGATGCTGGCGAGGACGACATCTGGAGTGTCCAGGAGCCCGTGACCGAAGATTGAAATCTGGGTGCTTTGCAGGCCAGTCTCGTCGTGGTCGAGCATAATGAGCTCCGAGGGCGCGAACTTATAGATCTGACGGCACAGCTCCGAACCGATGGATCCTCCGGCCCCCGTGACCAGAACTCTCTTGCCCTTCAGATATCCGGCAATCGATTCGATCTCGGTGTCGACAGGATGCCGACCGATCAGGTCTTCAATCGAGATATCTCGGAGGTCGCGAAGTCGCGACTTGCCTTCCAAGATTTCCTCGAGCGGCGGCAGCACCTTGACCTTGAGGCCGGCTGCGGCGGCACGATCGGTAACCTCGCGAAGAAGTTCGGAATCGGCTTTCGCGATCGCGACCACGAGCACCTTCGCCTCGGTCTTCGCAGCGACGAGCTCGAGCTCCTTGCGTGTTCCGAGAACTCGGACCCCGTCGAACCAACTGTTTCGTCGGGCAGGATTGTCGTCGATCAACCCCACGGGCACGAACATGGAGTTACGGTCCGTGATCATGCGGCGGACGATCGTGGAGCCGAGATATCCAGCTCCGTATACGAGCGCGGGCACCGCCTCTTCGGCATGCTCAATCAGGCTCTCCGCTATGAGTCGCTTGATGTAACGAGCCGCGCCCATGAGGACAAATGCAATTGGGGCAGCGATTAGGAACACGCTTCGAGGAATAGAAATGGCGGTGCCAAGGAGCGCGATTGGCAGCCCGACCGCGATGCTTGTCAGCAGCACCATGTACAGGAGCGACCGTACTTCGGCGAAGCTGCCGTAGGGATGCCGGCCTCGATAGAGGAACACCGCCCACCCGGAAACCAACTGCACAATGAGCGTCACTACGCACACGACCGCAAGCCATCGCCAAGAGATCTGGGAGCTATCGAAGTCGTAACGCAGAAAAACGGCGAAGGTCAATGCGAAGACCCAAGCGGTCGCATCGATCAGATACTGCGTGCCGAAGCGACTGAGTGGACCCCGGGCGCGAATGACGTTGAGTTGCGTTTGTGCGAACGAAGCGATGGTCACGAGAGGCGCCTAACACTCGAAGCGGGCCGAGGGTTTTCGCGGTCAATCTCGAAGGTCGTCGAAACAAAGACGTTCGATACAGCTGCCGACATCGGTACCCTGACTTCCCCTTGACATTCGCTCCGACACGTAACGTGTGAGAAACAAACACCTTATTCTCACACACGATAGGAAATCAGATCCGTCGACAAGCCAAAATTCGTCGGTTTAGCTGACTTCCGGTCAACTTTACATAGCTCAAATGTAGAAATCGGGCGTGTGCGGCGTGCGCGATCTCGGCTTCGCGGGCGCACCCATCAGCAGCGATCCTTCAGGCGCATCCGTCAAAACAACCGCGTGAGCGCCGACTACCGAGTTCGCCCCGATGACGACCGGCCCCAGGATGCTCGCGCCAGTGCCGACCACGACATGGTCGCCGAGTGTCGGATGCCGCTTGCCCGGCAGAGAGGTTCGGCCGCCGAGAGTGACGCCGTGATAGAGCATCACATCATCGCCGATCTCGGCGGTCTCGCCGATCACGATGCCCATTCCGTGGTCGATGAAGAACCGACGGCCGATGACGGCTCCGGGATGGATTTCGACACCCGTGAAGAATCGGGTGAGCTGCGACACGACGCGCGCCAACAGGAACCACCGCCATGCCCACAGCCGGTGGGC
>Ga0247815_10004105_pt1 | contig 10286 bp, 12 predicted proteins | sample UWRJL194509B1_FD_181014 | JGI IMG/M metagenome (GOLD analysis project Ga0247815, IMG submission 181014) | Plant litter microbial communities from Arlington Agricultural Research Station in Wisconsin, United States - UWRJ-L194-509B-1 | ecosystem: Environmental > Terrestrial > Plant litter >... | reverse complement strand
CTGGTGCAGATAGGTGCCCAGGCCGCCGGCTTCGTCGGCGGTGCGGATCGCGTCCTTGATCTGGCCGAGGATTTGCGTTTCGCCCAGCACCATCGAATCGAGCCCGGAGGCGACGCGGAAGGTGTGGCGCACCGCCTCATTCTGCGGCAGCAGGTACAGGTGCGGGCGCAGCTCGGCGTAGTTCAGTTTGTGGAAGTCGGCGAGGAAGTGGGCGCCGGCGTCGAGCGGATCGGGCACCTGGCTGGCCGCGTAGAGTTCGGTGCGGTTGCAGGTCGACAGGATCGCCGCCTCGTCGGAGCCGCGATGGTCGATGCGCTCGAACCACGAACGCGCCGCCACCACCGCCTGACCCAATTGATCAGGGGCGAACGCCAGCTGCTCGCGGAGCGAGACCGGTGCGGTGTTGTGGTTGAGGCCGACGGCAAGCAGCTGCATTTCGGGTCCAGACGGTGAATTAGCCGACATTATACCGTGTGTATCAAAGTGTTGCCCGTGGGACTGCCCAAAGATATAGCAGCGGCTTGCACTGTCGGTGAGTTCATCGTGTGGGATATAGGGCTTCGACCGACATGGCCAGCAGTTCCGCCGCCGTATTGTCGTATTCCGGAATATTATAAATCCCACTATGAGATGAATCAGGTGGTTGTATTTCCGGCTCGTGAAGATAATGAATGATTAGTTGATCGAAGGTTCCCGCCGCCACGGCTGCACGGGAATAGCCAACGTTCAGCAGCGCGAGCTTGGCCTGCGTGCCGATGCTGCGTTTTGTACGCAGTACTCGGAGGACTTCGGAGACTTCTTCGTACCTGCTGTTGAGCTTAAGTTGTTCCAGCCAATTGACGGACAAGAAAGTTTCTCCGGACCTCGGCAGAAAGGCGGTGGCCTCCGGCCGCCCATCTGCGCCGAGCTGCGCATAGCCGCACAAACGCGTGACATGGTCGCTGTCGGGCAAGACATCGCCTTTCATTGCGCCGCCCACTCCATGACATGCAGAGGGGCGACGACGCTCATCAGCGTTGCGGGCGTGGTCAAGCCGGACAATTGCGCCGCCGGTTCGACCCGCAGAACGACAAACCGTACTTGGCTATTGTCGAGAAATTGAACACTAAAGACATGCGTGCGATTTTCCTTCCAGCTCGCGTAGAAATCGCCGCTTGGTGTCAGCGTGAGCGACGGATATTTGAGGCTGGGATGCGCCTCAAGGAAAGTGAGCAGACTCTGCAAGGATTTGACCGACGCCGCGACGCCGCTAGAGTCCTGCTGGAATGCTTCAAGGAGCGATTCGATACGCGTGCCCATTGCTTCGCGATAAGGGATCTTGGTCGCGAAGCGCAACTGCGTCAGGATTTCCTGGCTGGTCGTGAGCGTGTCCATCTAAGCAGCCTAGCACACGGATAGGCTGTGCGCTTTGGTTCGCATCAATCAGGCACCGAGTTTTTCCAGCCGATAGCCGTAACTGTACACCGGCACCAGGCGGAAGCCGTTTTCTGGTTTTAATTGTAATTTATTGCGCACGCGCGAAACGTGGGTGTCCATGGTCCGCGACGGCAGCGCGGTCTCGCGGATCCACACCGCCTCGTGGATGTAGGCGCGCGACAGCGGCCGGCCGATGTTGCGGAAAAATAACAGCGCGAGGTAGAACTCTTTGTGGGTCACATCCAACACTATGCCGTCCATCAGCAGGCGGCCCGGCCGGGTCTCGAACACGTATTGACCGAATTGCAACTGTTCGGCGCCGTTCTGGGCCGGGTAGGCGCGCCGCAACAGCGCCTGCACCCGCGCCACCATCTCGCTGCGGCGCAGCGGCTTGATCATGTAGTCGTCGGCGCCGGCGGCCAGGCCGGCGACGATGTCGTCCTCGCCGGAGCTGGTGGTCAGGAACAGCACCGGCGCGTTGTCCGGCAGCTTTTCACGGGCGCGGCGCAGCACTTCGGCGGCGCCCAGATCGACCACCTGCCAGTCGAGAATCAGCATGTCGTAGCTGTCCTTGCGCAGCTGCGCCAGCAAGTCCTTGGCCGTCTGGAAGCTGTGACAAATATGGCCGGCCGAGGTCAACACCTGGCAGATCAACTCGGCTTGGCTGCGGTCATTGTCAAGTACGGCGATTCTCATGCTACTGCCTGTGGGAAAATGTTAAGGACTAGTCACTTCAAATATAACAGAGATTTACAAATAAATTTGCAAATTGGCAAACTATTTTTGTGTAGATACTATTGTTGCGTTTCTTGTAACGTCTTATTTCACCGTGCGCGCCCGTGCATTGATTACACGGTACACTGGAAAAACGCCGAGTTCAATAAAGAAGTTGAAAAACGGCAAGAACTTATCATCGACGCCGGGAGCCGCCATGGGACTCAAGAAAGACACACATTGGACGCTGGTGCCGGCCTCGGCGCGCGACATCGACGCGGTGCGCGAGCGTTGCCGCCGTTTGGTGCGGCGCCGCGCGATGGTGTCGGCCGGCGTGGCGGCGGTGCCGATCCCGGGGCTGGACGTGGTGTCGGACCTGCGCCTGTTCGCGCTGCTGATCGACGACATCAACCAGGAATTCGGCCTGTCGGACCAGCAGATCGAGCGCCTGCAGCCGCGCTTCCGGCTGATCGCTTACGAGGCGGCGCTCGGCGTCGGCGGCATGCTGGTGGGAAAATTGGTGACGCGGGAAGTGGTGATGCAACTGCTGCGGCGCACCGGCTTCAAGGCGGTGGCGCGCCAGGCAAGCAAGCTGGTGCCGCTGGCCGGGCAGCTGGCCTCGGCCGGCATCGGCTTCGTGGCCTTCCGCCAGATCGGCTACCAGCACGTCGACGCCTGCGCCAAGGTGGCGCAGGAGCTCATCACGGCCGGCGTGCACCGGCCGGCGTGATCACGCGTCCGGTAAGACGACGTTGACGTCGAGCACCTCGAGATTACCTTGGCGGTCCAGCGAGATCTTGATGTCGTCGGCGTTGACCTTGGTGTACTTGGAGATCACCTCGATCAATTCCTTGTGCAGCGCCGGCAGGAAGTCCGGGCCGCTGCGGCCGTTGCGCTCGCGCGCGATGATGATCTGCAGCCGCTCCTTGGCCGCGGTCGCGGTCTTTGGTTTAGGCGGGAACAGGAAAGAAAGCAGGGCCATGGTTACTTGCTCCCAAAGATACGCTGCAGCAGGCCCGGCTTTTCATAGGTCGTGAAGCGCAACGGCAGTTCCTTGCCGAGGAAGCGTTCCACCACGTCTTCGTAGGCTTCCGCGACATCGGTGCCCTTGAAGTGAATCGCCGGGTTGCCCTGGTTCGAGGCGTGCAGCACCGATTCCGATTCCGGAATGATGCCGATCAGCGGAATGCGCAGGATTTCCTGCACGTCCTGGTACGACAGCATTTCGTCCGCCTCGACCCGTTTCGGCGAGTAGCGGGTGATCAACAGATGTTCCTTGACCGGCTCGCCGCCGGTCTGGGCGCGGCGCGACTTGGCCTGGATGATGCCGAGGATGCGGTCCGAATCGCGCACCGACGATACTTCCGGATTGGTGACGATGATCGCTTCGTCGGCGAAGGTCAGCGCCATCAGCGCGCCGTGCTCGATGCCGGCCGGCGAATCGCAGATGATGAATTCGAAGCCCATGTTGATCAGCTCGTGCAGCACCACTTCCACGCCGTCCTCGGAGAGCGCGTCCTTGTCGCGCGTCTGCGAGGCCGGCAGGATGAACAGGTTGTCGCAGTGCTTGTCCTTGATCAGCGCCTGGGTCAGCGACGCTTCCTTGTTGATCACGTTGATCAGGTCGTACACCACGCGGCGTTCGCAGCCCATGATCAGGTCGAGATTGCGCAGGCCGACGTCGAAGTCGATCACGGCGGTTTTATGGCCGCGCATGGCCAGGCCGGTGGAGAAGCTGGCGCTGGAAGTCGTCTTACCGACACCGCCCTTGCCGGACGTTACAACAATAATTCTCGCCACAAATAATCCTTTTCAGATAGGGGTGTTCAAGCGCGGGTTGCGGAATTGACAGATAGTATATCGATTCGGTCGCCGACCAAGCGGATTTGCGCAGGAGAACGCGCAAATTCCTGTGGAAACCCGTCTTCGAAAGTGCGGTACACGCCGGCGATCGACACCAGCTCCGGCGCCATGCTCAGCGCGAAGATGCGGGCGTCGGCGTTGCCGGAGGCGCCGGCCAGCGCGCGGCCGTTGAGCGTGTTGTAGACGTGGATGCTGCCGTCGGCGATGATTTCGGCGCCGTTGTTGACCACGGCGGTGACGATCAGGTCGCAGCCGCGCGCGTAGATGCGCTGGCCGGCGCGCACCGGGGTGTCGATGATCATCACGCCGGCGTTGCCGGGGAGGCCTTCGGCGGCGGCGGCGGCTGCGGGCTGGGCCGGGGCGGGGGCCGGCGCCGGGCTGGGCGCGGCCGGCGCCTCGTCGCGCGGCTTGGTCGCGGTTTCCAGGCTCAGGCCGTGGGCGGCGATCTCGGCCTGCAGCGCCGGCGCGGCGTTGCGCACGGCGACCGGCTTCAGCCGGTATTTGCTTAGCACCGCGATGATGCCGGCCCAGTCGATCTGGCCGCAGCCCTCCGGCAGCGCGGCGACGTCGATCACGGTCAGGTCGTCTTCGAAGAAGTCGGCGGTGCCGCCGGTCATTTCAGCCAGCGCGGCGTCGAGCGCCAGGCGGTCCGCCGTGGACAGGATGGCGGAGACGGCGACGACGGTGGAAATCTTGATTTCTATGGGCTTTTGAAACAGGCTCTTGGACATGGGCGGCAGTAGTGGAGGGTTGACCTCGCGCGCATGCGCGGGCAAGCGCATTTTACTGTCAAAAAGGGTTGAGGGGGAGTGGCGTGGCTGTGCTGTCATGCGCATTTAATATTGGTGCGATAAAGTGGGCGGCAAACCGGTCTATAATCAAAAAGAAAGATTTTGTAGCTTCACATGAAAAATATTAATAGACCATGCTAGAGATCCGCCATCTCCGCACGCTGAGCGCGCTGCGCTCCGCCGGCAGCCTGGTGCGCGCCGCGCAGCTACTCAACCTGACCCAGTCAGCGCTGTCGCATCAAATCAAGTTGCTGGAGGATCGCTACGAGGGGCCGCTGTTCGAGCGCAAATCGGTGCCGATCAGCTTTACCGCCACCGGCGCGCGGCTGCTCAAGCTGGCCGATTTGCTGCTGCCGGAAATCGAAACCGCCGAGCGCGAAGTGGCCCGTTTGACCCAGGGCGACACCGGCCAGCTGCGCGTGGTGCTGGAATGCCACACCTGCTTCGATTGGCTGATGCCGGTCATGGATGAATTCCGTAAACGTTGGCCTGAGGTGGAGATCGACCTGGTGTCGGGCTTCCACGGCGAGCCGGCCGAACTGCTGCGCGGCGGCGAGGCCGACCTGGTCATCGGTTCGGCGTACGGTCCGGACTTCGCCACCTTCCCGCTGTTCCGCTTTGAAATCCTGGTGGCGATGGCGCAAAAGCACCGCCTGGCGGCGCAGCGCCGGCTGCAGGCCGCCGATTTCGAAGGCGAAACGCTGATCACCTACCCGGTGCCGGAAAACCGCATCGACCTGATCCGCGAAGTGTTACTACCCGCTAATATCCACTACCAGCGCCGCACCGCCGAGTTGACGGTGGCGGTGCTGCAACTGGTGGCCAGCCGCCGCGGCATCGCCGCGCTGCCGAACTGGGCCATCAAAAACTATGTCGACTACGACTACGTGATCGCCAAGCCGGTCGGCGAGCACGGTTTGTGGAGCGACCTGTTCGTCTCCGTGCCCGAGGCGCAAAAGCACAAGGCCTACGTGCTCGACTTCGTCAACGTGATCCGCGAACAATGCGCCGCCACCCTCGACGGCATCAAATTATTGTCGTGACAAATTGATACTGTTTCTTCAAAATGATGTAGAAGAGGTTTGACGCAGATCAAAGTGAGCGCCCGGGGCGGCGCATACGATGAATGCCCGACGTTGCTCGCCGCTGGCACGGATGCTGCTAGAGGAATCCAGGCGATTCCTCGCGGCGACGCAGCATCGAAACCCCTGACGGGCATCTCGCCGGAGGCGTATTATTCCAGTTGGCGTTGTTGCTAAAGTTGTTGCTAAACTAAGCCGGCCCCGCGCCGGCGCATTGGAGAATCAAATGGATGACGTAGTTATCGTGGCAGCCGGCCGTACCGGTGTGGGCAAATTCGGCGGCAGTCTGGCCAAGACCCCGGCCTCCGAGCTGGGCGCGCATGTGATCAAGGGCCTGCTGGCCAAGACCGGCATCGATCCCAACCTGATCAGCGAAGCCATCCTGGGCCAGGTTCTGACCGCCGGCGTCGGCCAGAACCCGGCGCGCCAGGCCGTCATCAAGTCCGGCCTGCCGAACACCATCCCCGGCTTCACCATCAACCACGTCTGCGGTAGCGGTTTGAAAGCCACGCACCTGGCGGCGCAGGCGATTAAATGCGGCGACGCACAAATCGTCATCGCCGGCGGCCAGGAGAACATGAGCGCCGCGCCGCACGTGATGAACGGCTCGCGCGACGGCTTCCGCATGGGCGACATCAAGATGACCGACAGCATGATCGTCGACGGCCTGTGGGACGCGTTCAACCAGTACCACATGGGCACCACGGCCGAGAACGTCGCGAAGAAATACGACATCTCGCGCGCCGAACAGGACGAGTTCGCGCTGAATTCGCAGCTGAAGGCGGAAGCGGCGCAAAAAGCCGGCAAGTTCAAGGACGAGATCCTGCCGCTGGAGATCGTGCAGAAGAAGGGCAGCATCGTCTTCGACACCGATGAATACGTCAAACCGGGCTCGACCATCGAAGGCCTGGCCGGCCTGCGTCCGGCGTTCGCCAAGGACGGCACGGTCACCGCCGGCAACGCCTCCGGCCTGAACGACGGCGCCGCCGCCGTCATCATGATGTCCGCCACCAAGGCCAAGGAACTCGGCCTGCCGGTGCTGGCCCGCATCAAAGCATACGCCTCGTCCGGCCTGGACCCGGCCTTCATGGGCATGGGCCCGGTGTCGGCCACCAAGCTGTGCCTGAAAAAGGCCGGCTGGACCCCGGACGACCTGGACCTGCTGGAAATCAACGAAGCCTTCGCCGCGCAGGCGGTGGCGGTCAACAAGGAAATGGGCTGGGACACCAGCAAGATCAACGTCAACGGCGGCGCGATCGCCATCGGCCACCCGATCGGCGCCTCCGGCGCGCGCATCCTGGTCACGCTGATCCACGAAATGATCCGCCGCGACGCCAAGAAAGGCCTGGCCTCGCTGTGCATCGGCGGCGGCATGGGCGTGGCGCTGGCGATCGAACGCGCGTAAGCGTTTCAGTGAAGAGGTTCGGCTCCGGGCAAAGACCCGGAGCCGCTGCATGAGTTCAATGTTCAATAAAAGAGGGGACGATTATGGCTAGAGTTGCGTTGGTAACCGGTGGTATGGGCGGTCTGGGCGAGGCGGTGTGTTTCAAGCTGTCGGCGCTGGGCTATTGCGTCGTCACCACCTATTCCCCCGGCAATCCGAAGGTCGAGCAATGGCTCGCCACCACCCGCGATCAGGGATTCAATTTCCGCGCCTATCCGTGCGACGTGGCGGACTATGATTCGGCCGCCGCCTGCATCGCGGCGATCGAGAAGGACATCGGCCCGGTCGATGTGCTGGTCAACAACGCCGGCATCACCCGCGACATGACCTTCAAGAAGATGGACAAGCCGAACTGGGACGCCGTCATGGCCACCAACCTGGATTCCGTCTTCAACATGACCAAGCCGGTGTGCGACGGCATGGTGGAGCGCGGCTGGGGCCGCATCATCAACATCTCGTCGGTCAACGGCCAGAAGGGCGCCTTCGGCCAGACCAACTATTCGGCGGCCAAGGCCGGCATGCACGGCTTCACCAAGGCGCTGGCGCTGGAAGTGGCGCGCAAGGGCGTGACCGTCAACACCATCTCGCCGGGCTATATCGGCACCAAGATGGTGATGGAAATCCCGCAGGACGTGCTCGACACCAAGATCATTCCGCAAATCCCGATGGCGCGCTTGGGCAAGCCGGAGGAGGTCGCGGGTCTGGTGGCGTATCTGTCGTCGGACGAGGCGGCCTTCGTCACCGGCGCCAACATCGCCATCAACGGCGGCCAGCACATGTCCTAAGCGGCATCGCTAGCCAACCACAAAACCGGGATCGTTCGCGATCCCGGTTTTTTTTCGCTTCAAAAATACAGATTGTATAAAATATCCAAAATGAATATGATGCTGGTACTCGACCTATTCACCATCTGACTGAAGGAAACAGCATGAGCGACAACATCTTCACCGGCACCATTCCGGCCCTCATGACGCCTTGCACCCCGGCGCGCACCCCCGACTTCGACGCGCTGGTGGCGAAGGGCCGCGAGCTGGTCGACCTGGGCATGAGCGCCGTGGTGTATTGCGGTTCGATGGGCGATTGGCCTTTGCTGAGCGAAGCGCAGCGCCAGGAAGGTGTCGCGCGCCTGGTGGCGGCCGGCGTACCGACCATTGTCGGCACCGGCGCGGTGAACTCGAAGGAGGCGGTGTCCCACGCCGCCCATGCGGCCAAGGTCGGAGCAAGCGGCCTGATGGTGATCCCGCGCCTGCTGTCGCGCGGCATTTCGCCGGCGGCGCAGAAGGCGCACTTCTCCGCCGTCCTGGCGGCGGCGCCCAAGCTGCCGAGCGTGATCTACAACAGCCCCTACTACGGCTTCGCCACGCGCGCCGACCTGTTCTTTGAACTGCGCGCCAAGCACCCGAACCTGATCGGCTTCAAGGAATTCGGCGGCGGCCCGGACCTGCGTTATGCAGCCGAGCACATCACCAGCCAGGACGACAACGTCACCCTGATGGTCGGCGTCGACACCCAGGTGTTCCACGGCTTCGTCAACTGCGGCGCCACCGGCGCCATCACCGGCATCGGCAACGCCTTGCCGCGCGAAGTGCTGCAACTGGTCGCGCTGAGCCGCAAGGCCGCCGCCGGCGACGTCGTCGCGCGCCGCCAGGCACGCGAACTGGAGGCCGCGCTGGCGGTGCTGTCGTCGTTCGACGAAGGCACCGACCTGGTGTTGTATTACAAATATCTGATGGTGCTCAACGGCGACGAGGAATACACGCTGCACTTCAACGAGAGCGATGAGCTGAGCGGCAGCCAGCGCCGCTATGCCGAGACCCAGTTCGCCTTGTTCCGCGACTGGTACGCAGGCTGGTCGAAAGACCAGGGTGCTTAAAGCCACGATCGCGGAGCAGGCGGCCGACGCGCTGCGCCGCAAGATCATCGCGGGCGAGCTGCCGGAAGGGTTTCAGCTCCGCCAGGACGCGCTCGCGGCGGAGTTCGGCATCAGCCGGATTCCGGTGCGGGAGGCCTTGGTTCAGCTGGAAGGCGAAGGCCTGGTGCGCATTGTCGCCCACAAGGGCGCGGTCGTGGCCGGGCTGTCGATCGCTGAGATCAGCGAGCTGTTCATGTTGCGCGGCTTGCTGGAACCGATGCTGCTGAAGAAGTCCGTGCCGAAACTCACCGAAGCGGATTTCGTTGAACTCGACCGGATTCTCGCCGAGTACAAGCACGAGCTGGAGGCCCAGCACACCACCCGCTGGGGCGAGCTGAACACCCGGCTGCACGACGTGCTGATGTCGCGCGCCGAGCAGCCGCGCACGCTGGCGATCGTGGCCGGCCTGTTGCAGCAGACCGATCGCTACACCCGCTTGCAGCTGTCCTTGAGCGTGGAGAGCTGCCGCCGCGCCGAGCAGGAGCACGAGGAACTGGTGCGGCTATGCAGGCGGGGCGACGTCCGCGCGGCGGCGGCGTTGTTGAAGCAGCACATCGAGCACGCGTGTTCGGAGCTGGAAAAATTCATCCTGTCGCGGCCGAAGGTGGACCAGCGCTAAGCATAGACGTATGGCTGGCGAGGTGGGTACAATCCGCTATCACCGCTTAAAGGACCCGCCATGTTCGACCCCGCCTCCCCGCTGTTCCCGCCCATCGCGCCGACCCGGCACGGCATGCTGGCGGTCGACGACCTGCACACCCTGTATTGGGAGGAGGTCGGCAATCCGGACGGCATCCCGGTGATCTTCCTGCACGGCGGCCCCGGCGCCGGCCTGTCGCCGGCGCACCGCCGCTTCTTCGATCCGCAGCAATACCGCGTGATCCTGTTCGACCAGCGCGGCGCCGGCAAGTCGACGCCGCTGGGCGAGTGCCGCGCCAACACCACCCAGCTGCTGGTCGAGGACATCGAGCGCCTGCGCGAGAAGTTCAACATCGAGCAGTGGCTGGTGTTCGGCGGTTCCTGGGGCTCGACGCTGGCGCTGGCTTACGGCGAGGCGCATCCGG
>Ga0247815_10004103_pt1 | contig 10287 bp, 10 predicted proteins | sample UWRJL194509B1_FD_181014 | JGI IMG/M metagenome (GOLD analysis project Ga0247815, IMG submission 181014) | Plant litter microbial communities from Arlington Agricultural Research Station in Wisconsin, United States - UWRJ-L194-509B-1 | ecosystem: Environmental > Terrestrial > Plant litter >... | reverse complement strand
GATCTACCGTGACCACGACGGTCATGCGCAATAACCCTGTATCCTTTGTTTAGAAAAAACATCATTTGTGCATCCCAGTCATCTCCAGATAGTGGCCATCCGTGGTGAAAAACAATAGGTTGTCCTGTTCCCCAGTCTTTGTAATAAATTTCAGTTCCGTCTTTAACTTTAATGGTACTCATAGTTTTCAATTTTTGATTTAAGAATTTATAAGAATTATTTATTGTCTTTACCTGATTTCATTCTGCACATACAGCATGATTTTTCATACACATGAGCTTGCAACTTATATGCCGTTAAATAAACTGTTGTAAATCAATAGATTGATGATTTTACCAAAGTAGGCAACTTTCTATATATCGTGAATTTACGTTTCTGTTCGAATATATTGATGCTTTACCACCGGGTTGTCATCAAAAAAAATGTGATTCGATATTGCTTTTTTAAAGTGATAATCGCTATTAATTCGGATTCTAATTTATTTTTATCATATCACATTATTATAATATAATACACACCCGTCGGTATTTCGATACGTGCGCATCAGTATTTAACTGCGTCGTCGTCGGTATTTCGATACTTCTCCTTCAAATGACGAAATATCGGGCTGGACAAACAAGCGATATGAATAGTAAATATCTGTTTTATAGCCAATTAAAATCCTGGCATAAGTGTTGGAATGAGATTGCTAAATCTTTAAATATAATGTTATGTCAGAATTAATTCCTGGAAATACACTTATAACAGAATCTCCTGAAGAAGGACGTGTGCTAGCTATAAAAATGGCGAGGCTAATCATTAAGGCAACCCAGCCTGATGCAGATATTAGGAACAAATTACGGGACATTTATGCCCAGGACCCTATGATGCTGATTGCTATAGGTCAAACGGTTGCTGCAGAGTTTGCGGTTATCGCGGCGGCAAACCGCTATTGGATTAAAGATTAGAAATTGCAAAGATGTCTAATCCATGGAGTGAATATTTAAAGGTTGTAGCGAATATTGAAACCTTGTTAAGCTTTGCTTTTTGCGGCTTTATTCAAGTTCTCATTGACCCTGAACCGTACTATTTTTTCTATTAATTCAAGAGGCAAGGGTTGGTTGATGGGAAATTGAATGGTGCCCTTGGAGGTTTGATAACCAGCTAATTCATGTTTGAAATTGTCGACTCCAGAAGCCCCAGGGTAAAAACCGATGTGGTTTTGGTAAGCTGCGAAATGGACGAGATTACCAAATAATGTAAACGTTGGTACACCATAAGAAATCGTTTCTTTTGCATCAGGAACGATCATTCTGATGTGGTTGCGCAATTCAGACAATAAACTCTGCGTAGAGTCTGGGTATTCAGCAATGTACTCGTCGATAGTTGTAGCCTTAGTTTTATCCATATTTCTGATAGATTGGTGCCATTATAGCATACAAATTAGTTTATAAATATATAATTGAATAAAAATTTAATGAGGGGCTGAAAGTGTCAATTTATATGGCGGGATGGGACAATCGTTAACCTTGATTTAATATTCATGAAGTATCTTCGCTTTCCAAAGTAATCAAATGAAGAAAAATATAATACTCGCCTTTGCGGCCGCAGCATCCCTTAGCCTTGCTTCCTGGGGCCTTATTGGTCACCGTGCTGTTGGTAAAATCGCAGAAAACCATTTAACCCCCAAAGCAAAAACAGCTATTCAAGATCTGTTAGGTACAGAATCGCTTGCTGATGTAAGCACATGGGCTGACGATTACAGAGCTATACCTGCTTATAAATACACCACCCCATGGCATTACATGAACCTGCCTTTAGGACTGGATTATAAACAATTTCAAGTAAAAGTAAATGGCCTGGGAACGGAAAACGTTTATGCTGCACTGCAACGCTGTGAGCAGGATTTGTTATCGCCCGGCATTCCAAAGGAGGACAAAGTAAAAGCACTTAAGTTTATTGTGCATCTCGTGGGCGACCTTCATCAGCCTATGCATATAAGCAGGGCTGAAGACCAGGGTGGAAACACAATCCAATTAAACTATAAGGGTAAAGGAACAAACTTACATAGTGTTTGGGACAGTAGGATTCTTGATCATCAGGGCTTAAGTTATGAGCAGGTGGCCGAAAAATACGATCATGTCCGTCCCCGTCAGATTAAACAGTGGCAGCAGGATCCGTTGATGAAATGGATATGGGAGAGCTATGTTATTAGCAGTAAGCTTTACGCTGAAATTGATACAATGAAAAGCAATACCATAACAGACAAATACTATGATGCGCATCTTCCCATAGTTCAGCAGCGTGTTGAACAGGCTGGTGTTCGATTAGCGGGTGTCTTAAACATGATATTTAGTGGTGCTCCAATAAACTCTTCAGTTATGGCACCTCCTCCGGTAGCAGAAATTTCTCCTAAATGAAAACAGTTAGTATAGTTTTTCCGTTTGCAAGACTTACCTTTGCAAAAAATTATAACAATGAACAACACTACTTACCCGGTTCTAGAATACATTGTAAATCTGTTAAAGAACGCTATAGCTGATGCCAAAGTTGAAAAACAGTCAGATACTGTCTCAGTTGTAAAAGATGGAAACGATACCATCCGATTGGAGCAATTATTTGATAACAATGGAAATTCAACGGGGATTGCTATTACAGATAAAAAGGATATCATCTTCAGCGAAGATTTATTTGAAACCCTTGATAAAATAGATGAAAGTGCGAAGGGTGATGCTACATTGAAAGCAGCACTGAAAAATGCTATCATTATTATCAATGACTTAGACGTTGAAACACAGTTGATATTTCAGTCTGTCAAAGACTGCTTCGACCAATTGAGCAACAGCTATGAGTTTGTTAAGATCAATAAAAAGGAAGTGAATAAACTCAAGGCGCAATTTAAATTTGGCAAGCACTCGTTTGATCTTAGCGTTGTAAACGAAGCTAATGAAATATTTGTAACGGCAGACTTTGCAGCTGCTGTTGACGCTCCTGTAAGGAAAACAATTGAGGCAGATATATTGAAAGTGCAGAACGCCATCAATAAGATTTTTAAAGATGATCTGGCTTTAGCCAAAAAATAAATATTAAAAGCATAAAAGTGTGAATCCCATTTTGGGCTACACACTTTTATCTGCCTTAATTTACACGACCTCTCAGCAGTCGTATAGCCATCGGAACTCAAACGAGGCCACAGATTTCTCCTCGTATGTCGCGATGCATTGGCAGATTAATTTGTCTGGTTTACCCGGTCAATGTCCGTCTCTCCACCTTATTTGTCCGGTTGGGCTATTTTTCAGTAATCGTGACTAATATTACACTGTAATTTTGGTGTAGAATAATTTTTAAGTCATGAAACCATTTAAAAAAATCGCCATAGCCAATATGATTATCATTGCCGGCCTGGTATTTACCGCATTTATCTGCTCGCAGCCGCAAATAAATAGAGCCGGGTTACTGCCTGCTGGGGGAAATAGCTTTGTCGTATTGGAACTGTTTACATCCGAAGGCTGTTCCAGCTGTCCCCCGGCCGAAGAATTACTTGCACAGATTAATAAAGAATCCAATGATAAACCGGTTTATGTATTAGGTTATCATGTGGATTACTTTGATAACCTGGGGTGGAAGGATGTATTTGGAAGTGCAGATTATACAAAAAGGCAACAAAGGTACAGTGCCTGGCTTAATTCGCAGGTATATACGCCCCAGCTTGTGGTTAATGGTGTTCAGGAATTTGTAGGCTCAAATGAGAGGGAAGTTCGAAATGCTTTTGCAGCACAACTTAAGGTTAAACATTCGTCTTCGTTATCTCTGGTTGCACGTGCAGATAAAGGCGTAGTAAAGGTTCATTTCCAAACAGCTAAAACGCAGGACCACGAAGAAATTGTCCTTGCACTGGTACAGAAAAATGGAAGCACAAATGTGAGGCGTGGCGAAAATGCAGGGCGGAACCTCACACATATTCAGATAGTCCGTGCCCTGTCTAAACAATCCTTGCAAGAGCTAAAATCTGGGGATGTCATTATGAAAATACCTCAGCATAATAGTCCTTCAAAATGGGAAGTAATTGGTATGGTCCAAAACAAAAGGACAGGGGCTATCTCAGCTGCTGACAAAATTGAAATCGCTACGCTTTAAAAAAAACAAAACCACGCTGGAGGTCGTTGAAGTTATCCTCGGGAATATTTATTGATTCACAGCGATTTACTGATTACAAGCGAATCACGGATTTACGATCTAAATATATTTATCAAAAAAAAATATATTTAGGCGGGTTACCTTTTTGATAAATATATATTAAGAAGTACAAAACAAAACATATATAACTTTATTCATATGAAAAATGCATTCGTACTTGGCTTTGTAGCCCTAGCTTTCTCTCTAACTGTTGCCGCTTGTGGCGAGAAAAAAACAGAAACAACTGATTCAACATCTGTTGATTCAACTACTGTCGTTACTGATTCTACTGTAATTGATACAGCAGCTACAGATTCATTGAAAATGCAAGCAGATACTGCAGCCAAAATGTAATCTGAATAACTTCTTTAAAAAAGCGTGTGTCCTGATGTTAGGATACACGCTTTTTTTGTTTACAGACAGGCTGTCTATTAAATGCGCCTGCCACACAACTCATTCCAAACGGCATCAATCATGACTAGGTTTAATATATGTTCTTATCAAATGGGACTTATTCCAAAGGGCTTCAATCAAGACCTGATTTAAGATAAGTTCCTGTCAAATACAACTTAAATCGAAGTCAAGTCTAAATCAAATAGAAGGATGTTCCGGTTTTCCAGCGCATTTATTCCGGTGTTGGTCCGGTAAGGATTCGGTTAAGTACCGCTTCAAATACGGTTTAATACTGATGCATCATTGGAAGAACAATTGATTTGTCATTGACTTGACTTTGTGATAACATTACCTTAGCTATGACATGTTGCCTATCATGTTGTAATTTGCCCTCTGGAGGACAGATTCCTAAAACTCACTAATAAAACACCAAAAAAGAAGAAGCTGTTTCGTATATTGTAGTAAAAAAGTGTTTATTTTCATAAATGCCAAACGATAATGAAACAGTTTTATACCTATAAAAACGCAGTCGCACTTATATTGCTTCTGGCTTCACCGACCTGCTTATCCGCACAAAAAAAATACCAGAATAATTGGGCTTCAATTGACAGCAGGCCTGTGCCGTCTTGGTTTACAGATGCAAAGTTTGGTATTTTTATACACTGGGGCTTATATTCCGTACCCGCCTGGGCACCAACTGATAAAAGTTTGCCAACAGGCGCAAAATATTCTGAATGGTACTGGAATCAGCTTGTTAATGATACCACATCCGTTGGGAACGCGTTCCGCAATTTTCATCATAATGTTTACGGCGAAAAATTCAAATATCCGGATTTTGTTGAGGGGTTTAAGGCAGAGTTGTTTAATCCCAAGGATTGGGCCGACCTCTTTAAAGCTTCGGGTGCGAAATATGTTGTACTTACTTCGAAACATCATGAGGGATTTACTTTATGGCCTAGTGAGCATTCATGGAACTGGCACAGTCAGGATGTAGGACCACACCGTGATCTGGTAGGAGACCTTGGGAAAGCCGTCAAAGTTGCAGGGTTAAAAATGGGTTATTATTATTCGCTTTATGAGTGGTTCAATCCGCTGTACCATTCTGATATCAATCGATATGTTGATGAACATATGATACCGCAAATGAAAGATCTGGTATTAAAGTATAAGCCTGATATCGTATGGACTGATGGGGAGTGGGAGCACCCGAGCGAAACCTGGAAAAGTACAAAATTCCTGAGCTGGTTATACAATGATAGTCCTGTTAAAAGTCAGGTGGTGGTAAATGATCGCTGGGGTAAAGATACAAGGGGTAAACATGGGGGATTTTACACTACAGAGTATGATGAAAAAAAAGCATCTGCAGAAACCTACAGCCGCCATCCATGGGAAGAATGCAGGGGAGTGGGGTCTTCATTTGGTTACAACAGGGCTGAAAATCTCGCAGACTATTCCAGTTCTGAACAATTAATCCACTTGCTGATTGAAAAAGTTGGAAGCGGAGGTAACCTGCTGCTTGACATTGGGCCGCGGGCAGATGGTACTATCCCCGTCATCATGCAGCAGAGATTGACTGACATTGGTACCTGGCTTAGGATAAACGGTGAAGCGATTTACAATACACAGGTATGGAGGCAAAAAGAAAATGTACAACATCCGGGAATCTATTTCACTCAAAATAAAAAAGACGGGTATGTGCTTTGTACCAGCTTGCCGTTAAATGATATCGTCATCAAGGATTTGGCTGTTGAGCCTGCGCTTTCAATCCCAGGCAGTGATAAAGAAATAATCCACACCTACAAAAATGGTGTACTAAGTATCAGCGTTAAGTCACTTAAAGAACATAACAATGCTAACGCATGGGTAATCAAATTGAGTAATGTAATCAAATGATAAAATTCTAGAACTTAATTATATTTTGATCAAAACCATGATAGAATAATACCGACCAGTGCTCTTCTTTTGCTTGTAATCCCCAGCGCTTTCTTAATTCCATAGCTTTTTTTCCATCATAATCGCTTTTATAAGCAGTGGAGTATTTTAAATAACTTGCGACATGAAGATTATCAGCTCCATAAAAAAAAGTCTCGTCGCCAAATTTAATCCAAAACGCTTGGTGATATGGAGAATGGCCACCCGTCATTTCAAAGGAGATTCCATCCGTGATTGTACCTGCAACTTCTTCCAGGCGACATACATTTGAAAGTATAGCTAACTCCTCGATAATTCGTATGTCGTATGATGGGTTTTCGATTTGCGTCAATGCGTATTCGAGTTCTTTGTTTTGAAGATAAATGGTAGCATTTTTAAAATTTTGAACAAACACGCCATCCTTGAAAAATCCCGTGCCGCCAGTGTGGTCTTTATGCAAGTGTGAAAGCAGTACTTTTTTAACGTCATCTGGATTGTATCCTGCTTTTTCAATTAGGGAAACGATAATTGGTTTTCCTTGTTTAAATATGCCAAGCCCGGTATCCAGCAAAATTAGTTCCTGATTATAGACCACGAGAAAAGGGCATAATGAAAGGGTGTTCCCGTTGGTGTCAATACCAGTTTGATCAGCGGGTGTCCAAACTTTTTCCTTGGTTACGTTATAAATTCCTTCCTTTAATGGGATTATTTTGATCATCTGCGGCTAGTTCTTCTGCTGACACAAACTTCCGTCAAATTCCCCTCATTCTAAAACTTTATTTATTTATAGTATCAATCGCTTTTAACGATTGAAATGTCTGCGCTTTGCTATCGCTAATCATGTAATGTTTATATTTTCATTTTCCAAATCCTGAGGCAAAGGCGGGAAACTGGTTTCAGCATTCCTTACGCATCGAACGGTTTTTTGATAAATTTTAGGGCTGATTTTCCGCTACGGGCGATTTACAACATTTCGAGGGCTTTGAATTCAGCAAACATTGGATTGATTCCTGCAAACTTCAGATAGGTGTTTGCATTCACCTTTGCTATATAAAATAATAAAATGGAAAATAGAAATAAAATAGCACTGGTGACCGGCGGGAGCCGTGGTCTAGGTAGAGATATGGCATTGCGATTAGCTGAAAAAGGGATTGATGTAATCCTAACTTATCACAGCAAAAAACAGGAGGCGGAGGAAGTAGTGGCCCGGATTGAACAACGCGGCCAAAAGGCTGCAGCATTGCAATTGAATACCGCTGAATTTAAAGATTTCGACGCATTTATTGTCGGACTTAAAGCATTGCTGACGGCTAAATTCGATACGCTTCAAATTGACTTTTTGGTTAATAACGCTGGTACCGGCGGCTACTCGCCAATAGCGGGCGTAACAGAAGAGCTGTTTGACGAATTGCTTAACATACACTTTAAGGGAGTTTATTTTTTAACGCAAAAATTGATTCCATTACTGAATGATGGTGGGGGTATTGTTAATGTTTCGAGTGGACTTACACGGGTAAGTATTCCGGGATCTTCAGCTTATGCAGCAATGAAAGGTGCAATAGAAATATTTACCCGCTACCTGGCGAAGGAGCTGGGAGCAAGAGGAATCAGGGCTAATACCATTGCCCCAGGTGCTGTACTTACCGACTTCGGCGGCGGTCACCTTAGAGAAAGTGAAGAGCTAAAGAAAATGGTTAGCGCGGCCACGGCTTTAGGCAGGCCGGGTGAGCCAGAGGATATTGGAGCTGTAGTTGCATTTTTATGTACGGAAGAAGCACGATGGGTAAATGCCCAGCGTATAGAAATCTCTGGCGGAATGCAGGTATAATCCCAAAAATATAAGTTTGATAAAATACACATATAACACTTGTGGGTGTGGATTGATTTCCACACCTTTGTGTAGTTACACAGTCTGAATACCATTACAGTTGCTTTTTGTTATTTGCCTGTTTGTCATGTATCAAACAGGAATTACCTGTTATTACATCGTGATCAATTAACTCATCATTCGTTGATCACTTAAAATGCTCAAATGCAAAACACAAGCAACGATCTTTTTCAGCAAGTTCAGAAGGATAATAAGTACTATAAATCGATTATAGTCAATAACTCGTTTTATATTGTAAGAACAGACTTACTAGGTAATTATATCTATTTGAACCCTTTTTTCTGCACAAACCTTGGCATAAAAGAGGAGGATTTTATAGGAAAACATTCACTGGGGCTGATCATTCCCGAAGATCATGAACTATGCATTTCAACAGTTGAAAAATGTTTTGCCAATCCTGAGCATTCCCATTGGGTAATACTCAGAAAGCCTAGTCCTTCCGGCCAGGTGTCTACACAATGGGAATTTAAAATTCTTACTGACGAAGCAGGTGAAGCACATGAAATACTATGTATTGGTCACGATATCACTCCTTTGATTATTAAGCAGGAAGAACTGCAAAATCTGGTAGACGTCGCAGCCGAACAGAATACCAGGCTTGTGAACTTCACTTACATTGTTTCACATAATATACGCTCACATGTAGCAAACATTATTGGAATAATTAATCTGAATGACATTGACGATCCTGCAAGCAGGGATTTAACCTGGTCGCTGATTAAGGAAAGCACGAAAGGACTGGATGAAACGGTTAAAAACCTCAGCGGAATCATCAGTATACAATCCAATATTAGCCTTCCCCTGGACCATGTTTACGTGAGACGCGAGATCGATATGCTGATGAACAGCATTACTGTGTTGTTAACCGAGGTAGGAACAACCGTCGACTTTAAGTTTAGTTATGATGAATTCATAGTTACCAATCCTGCCTATTTTGAGAGTATACTACTTAATTTGTTTACCAACGCTATCAAGTATAAAACATTAGAACGGCCCCTGGCTATTGAGGTTTCCATGTACACCGATGAAAAATATAAAGTATTGGTTTTTAAGGACAACGGAATGGGAATTGACCTCGAAAAATATGGTGAAAGCCTATTCGGAATGTACAAGACTTTCCACGGAAACAGTGATGCAAAAGGTTTGGGTCTTTTTATTATAAAAACTCAAATAGAGGCTATGAAGGGCAAAATTGAGGTAGAAAGCGTTGTTGATAAAGGCACTACTTTTAAATTGTTTTTCAACGGGCAATGATAAAACTGGCCTTAATTGCGCTCGGAATTTTTCTTGCAATTGGTCTTCCATTTATTAACCCTGTAACTATTCCATTTCAGGGCTTCTTGCTGTTTGCGGGCATACTTTTGCTTGGTATACCACACGGCGCGGCCGATCAGTTGGTTTCGCAGCAAACCGCATACAACAGGGGTTGCGAGTTTTCGGAATCGCAGTTTTTTCGTGGATATATAGGCCGCTTATTACTTTTTGCGTGTTTATTTTACCTCTTTCCTTTAACGGCAAACCTACTTTTTTTAGTTTTATCTGCTTATCACTTTGGAGAGACCGATCTCAATGATTATAAATCTGATACAGTTTTTGGTAAGATCCTGGCTTTTGCCGATGGGATATTGATCATATCGGTTATCTTGATTTCCCACCTTGACGTTCTTCAACCAATATACCTCTTTGCGCATGTGGACGAGCAAAAATTTTTTAGTACCGAATGGTTTAAAATAAATCAGATGGTGTTGATCGCCTCTATAAGTTTAACATTTTGTATTCTTCTTATCACCCATCATATATATTCCGGGGCACGTCGCCGGTTGGGTATTTTTTACATCATGCAGCTGCTGGCCATTTTATTTGTTGTTACTCAGTTACCCTTGTTACTTGCCTTCCTGTTTTACTTTGTAGCTTGGCATTCATTCTTATCTATTGCTAAC
>Ga0247815_10004102_pt1 | contig 10288 bp, 13 predicted proteins | sample UWRJL194509B1_FD_181014 | JGI IMG/M metagenome (GOLD analysis project Ga0247815, IMG submission 181014) | Plant litter microbial communities from Arlington Agricultural Research Station in Wisconsin, United States - UWRJ-L194-509B-1 | ecosystem: Environmental > Terrestrial > Plant litter >... | reverse complement strand
CGAAAGCAACAAGTGGTATTGAGCAGCTCGCGCACGGTGTCACCGGTTCATGAGACGTTCGACATCTGCACAACCGTTCGCGCCACGAGTGCAGACAACGGTGGCTTGGTCCCGGTCCTGAGCGTCCGGGACAAGACACTTGATATCCTCGTCCGGGTTGGGGCATGGGCATTGAGCAGGGTTCTGCATGGAGTGGTCAGTATATCGGCAGACGGAGTGCAGGGTTGGCGTGGCGTAGGTGGGTGTGCTACGTTTGCTTGACGTGGCAACACCACGAGTGTTACGCACCTGGACGCAGTCAAAAGTCTTCGGGCAGAGATACGTCGAGCAAGGTACTATGATATCCGAGTCAGTGAGGGATGTTTAGAATCAAAATTAGGTACTGACTCTGGTCAACGAAAGTTGCAACCTGCTGTGCAGGACTTTGTTGTCGTTGTTGTTGATGGTGCTGCTGGCCCTGAAACATTTGGCCGAAAAAGTCACCGAATTGTGCGGCAACAATAGCAGGGAGAACAAGGGCAAGGGCGAGGTACAGTAGACGAGACATGTTCAGGGGTGGAGCGGATTCGGAGCCAACACGATATCTAACGGCTCGGCCCGTACCGCTACTCCGACCCGCTTGCCCTCCTACCTCTCCCGCACGCCACCTCTACGCCTTCATCTATGCCCAAGTCACCCTCCAAGGACCGCCGTGTGCTCGGGGACCTGCCTCTGGAGCGATATGTAACAGATGAATCACTCCATGCAACAAAGAAACGCCCTCATGGTTCCCCGTCCACGAGCAAGCCCATGTCGCCCCACAAGCGTAGGATCCTTGAGGTCGAGGGCCTCATATCGCCTTCAAAGCGTGCAACACCAGCCCCACGCATGCGTGCAGTAGACCCCTTTGAGGGCTCCATCTTCAGCCCCTCGCGTCGCCTAGACTTTGGCTCCCTCACTCTGCGCTCTGCACCAAGCTCACCAGCCAAGTCTATCATGGATACATCAGACAACCCGTTCTCAACTCCAACCCAGAGCCCAGCACCCGCCAGCTCGTCCTCCAAACGCGTCAACAAGCTCGCTCCTAGCCCAGAGCTCACACCAACCTCGTGCACGTCGCGTGCATCTGCTTCCGGATCCCGCGTGTCACCCACTGTCACACGGGCACGCGAACCCTCCAAGAACATGGTGGGCCGCCGTCTCACCTTTGACGGCCCCAGTTGCGCAAATTCGACGCCCAGTCAAGCGAGCACCAGTCTGCAAGACAGCGGAAGCAGCAGCGAGGCAGACGACACCAAGGAGAACGTCGCACCGCGACGAAAGATCAAGAAGTCACGTGCATCTGCTCCCGCCGGAACGGCAACTCCCGGCATGACGACCCCACGACCAAGCATATTTTCAACTGGCTCCTTCTCGTCGCTATCCAACTCCCAGGAGACACCCGGACCCATGCGCTTCCTCCGCCGTCTCGAAATGCAGATGGAGGTTGACGACTAGTCAGACGTTGACGACTGACTGAACCGATTTCTCTCTCTGTTCCCTACTGCCGGAAACCCACGACCACCCCATCTCCTGCTTTCGGACTCCTGTATTATCTAACGATCATCATGTGCCCTGCGACGGCGTCGTAGCTCTCTTCTAGGTCCTATTACGGTTCCTGCTGTCGTCACCTTTCACATCGCATCACACTCCATACATAGCACATCTCGTCTCTCGTCTCGTCCAGCACCCCCTTATGCCCCGCCCCGTGTATGATATGAAAAAACGTCCATGTAACCATCACATATGCAATCCATTTTCCTCTCTCTGTAGCAGATGCAGTCCGAAACTGGTCTATAAGCGTTGATTACTGCGACCCACGATACAGGACGATGCGACGGTAAGCGTTCAACGAGATATACAACCCAAGAATGAGCGAGTGACGGTTCAGAGCAATGGTGGGTGATAGGGTGGAGGTAAACGAACGAACAACGTCATACGCCGAGGCTGAAACACACATCCGTCAGCACAACGACCACTTAAAAACAAGAAAGAGGAGCACTCACTGGCGTTTGGCGTGCTCGTACACCACGTAAGATATCGACACTGCCGGTACGACCTTTGCAAGTGTCGGCACCAGCCCGCGATAAAATCCGCGCCAGCCGTCTGCGGCATACGTTATTCGCACGACGTCCATAATGCCGTTGTATAACTGCGGATGGCCCGGGCTCCCGCTCGCCTGTAGTCGCGTTCGCACAAGGTTGAGTGGGTATACGGACGTTGCGCCGACCGAGCCGCTGATGCTGCCATAGGCAAGCAACGCAAGAACGCCGGGCTCAGGTTCACCGGTGGAGCGGATGTGAGCCAGTTTGAGGGCTTCGAAGGTAGACATATCGATGGCGCTGTAGGGGAAGACGCCGACAAGACCGATCTGCGAGGAGAGATGAGCATGGCTTGCTGCAGCGATACCAGTATCTCACGTACAGTGAGACCAGTATAGAAAGCGCGGACGCCACCGAGAGCCCATAACCTCTTTGTGGAAGGTAGCAGATTTCCAGCACCCGACGTTGAGCTCATCATTTGCGTCTGAGCGGGATTCAGATTATGGGTCGCTGGAGCAATTGATCGAAGCCACGGACCTTGACCGTCTCAATGGGATAGATGGACAACTGCGAGGTCAAACCACCGATGCCTCCGGAGATGAATCGACTCGTGCCGCTGATTTGCGATGGATCTTCTACGCCATCCCAGTACTGCGCGGGTTCAAAATCACGCATTCAACTCCGCCCCGATTTGCGTACCTTTGCAAAGAACCGTTTCTGAAGATGATGTCAGTGTGCGCAAGTGATATGCGAGGGGAAAGAACGCACCGAAGACTCGTATGACAAGAACTTGATCGCAGATTCCTGACGAGAAGAATGAGCTTCTGCACGACCACCGGCAAATGCGGTCACCGCGCCAAACTCACAGGGAAAATCTTGATCACGTTGAGACCGTTACCGATCCAGAAGCCTCGCAAACCCGCCTCTGCAAAGATAGTGCGCGTGGCAGACACGATAGCTCGTGCGCCTTGCGTGCCAGAGGCAAGCGTGGTGCCTCCTAGGTCCGGCGGTCTTGTCATGAGAAAGACCTTGAGACGATCGAACGGAGCTGTGGCAGAGCGCGATACTAATCCGCGCCGAAAGAGGTCAGCGCGTGCGCGAGGACAAATGGTGCGCGCGTGGGAGATACGCACTTGCGCCAGCGATACCACCCGCGATGAGGAACTTGAATGCCAGAGAAGCGCCAATGTCGTTCTTGTGTGAGTCATGCAGCTCTTCTTCGTTTCCTTGCGCATGGCTGTCGCGAAGCGCGATGGGCGGCGGCATTGGTGGGCGATCCTCAGCGCTGAGGCTGACGTCGCCTACAAAGGACGTTAGGGCGGCCGAATCTCGCGCGCACAAGCTGCGCCAGTAGCCACGCACCTTCCATGTTGACACGCGCTGCGCCGCGACCGTCGTCGCCCATGTATTTGCGGATTTCGTAGTATCGGAAGATTTCGTTGGTGCATGCCTTGCGCGGCATGAGCAGCAAAAAGTCACGAAACTCGGGGAAGCTGAGCGCGTGCGAATGCGGGCCAGGTGTGAGGAATTCCATAAAGTCGATGATTGTGTTGGGGTCGAGTGTGATGCCGGCCTTGGCGAGTGCAATCCGCAATTCGCTGGCGTCGAGGTGGCCGTTGCCGTCGAGGTCAAGTTCGTTGTGGAAAATATGCCACAACTCGATTTCCTTCTCGTTAGCGTATCGTAGGAAGTCTTCCCATTCGATACTGGCACCATCGTCCGTGGGGGAGCTGTTGCCGTTGGTGACGCGGGACAGGAGCTCCTGGTCGTACGCGTGCTTGAGCTGTACTGCACGTTCGCGGTTGAGGCTATCGACACCATGCCTGTCCGCCTCCTGTTTGCGCGCACGTTCTGTTGCGTCGGACGCGCTGACCTTGCGGGGTAGCCGCTTCCATACTTCGCGCAGACGGGCTTCACGGCGGCCAACTCCTTCGTCCGCTCGCCATTCGTCCAGCGTTCTTGCTCGCACGTATGGGACGCTGAAAAATGCTGGTCTTGCTGGGTCTGAGCGTAACTTGGGCAGCCACGGCGCGTCGTAGGCACCGTTCTGCACAGCGTCAAAGTACTCTCGCCGGGACGCTTTGTTGTCAAAGGGCTTGCGCTCGTTCGTGGGGGCGCCATTGGCCATATTCGGGGAAGGAGATTATCTGTGTGAGTGCTACGAAGGTGGCACTGAGGGTTCGAGCAAAATAGATCTGTGACGCGTCGCGGACTCTTTCTCAGAACATCACGCGTCCGAGGCAACGTGTCGGCGAGGTGCGAGGGGTAGAGGAGAGAGCCGAAGGTCGTGTGTGGCCGCTGCGAGACAGCGAGATGGAGAAGACCCGGCGAAACAAGGTGTAAGAGCAACGTTCGTCACCCGCTTGGAGGCGGGGCTGTTGTGGCGTTTCCCGGCCCGTCATTGGTCCCGCAGTCTGTGCACATCAACCGCCAGCACTCAAAACAGTCCTTCCATCCGTGCCGGCCGATCACTGCCCCCTGTGACACCGACGAACACAAGATGCGAGCTGATAGCTCGATATGACTAGTTCACGCCAGCTCGGCTAGTGTTCCCAGAAGCTTCCCCAGGGCCCTGAGTTGGGCGTTAGAGCGAGAACAGACATGTGTTACTGATCGTGAGCTGAGCAGCGAAGCCAAGGTCAACGTCGAACGCGTCGACGTCGGCACATGGCGAGAAGGTCCTTGGCTTCCTAAACCCGCTGCTCATGGAGTTCGTGCCGCGTCACAAGCATCCGTTCACGTGGGACGAGCTTATGGAGTTGGATGTTGTCGAAATTACACAAGGTAATTGCGATTCCAATAGGCGAGTGGCCTGTAGGATGGCACTGACAGCCAATCCGGTAGAATTGTCGCGCCTGCAAGACTCCTTGCAACGCCTTCAAGACACGCAGAAGGAGCTTCAAGATTATCTTATCACCGATCCGGACCCGGACATCCGTAGCGCCTTTGAAGGAAATGTTGGCGTGATGTAAGTTCGCCACATCGAAGTATCTTCACTGGCAGACAGCTCCAGTCAGTGGTTGTGGGACTGACCGCACCATTCCTTACCCGGTCTAAGTGACTCCCAATCTGAGCGAATTACAATGTTGCGGTTCGCACTGCAAGCACGAGGCTTCGCGCGAGCCGATAACCCGCACTACAACATGGTACCTGCTTCGACACCTCCGCCATCTGTGGTTACAAACGGCACGGCAACTTCACAAGAGAGAGCACAGATAGCCAGCGCGCCAACGGGATCCCAAGAAAACAGTGTAGATGGAGGCGTGTACTTGTGACATACATGAATGAAATGGATGAGCGGCGCCACGCGTTCAAAATCGTCGACCGCGCCGAGCCGGCTGACGCACACCTGCACGCGCAGCGGGAGCAGGTTTGGAAGGCCCACCGTCGCTGTCTGTGTCCGAAGTCGGAAGGGCTGTTTTTGCTTTCTTTGGTGCACGTGGTCCATCGCTGTCAGTGTCTGATGCCACAGCGTTTGGTTTGGCTTTCGTTCCGGCAACAGGCGGTTTAGGTGCAAAGTCACTGTCTGAATCGTCTTTCGCAGGTTTCACTGTCTTCGACAATGAGGCAGATGGTTTGGTCGACGTCGATGTTGGTGCTGGAGCGGCCGCAGACTTCGATAGAGGCGCTCCTCCTTCGTAATCGGAGGACTCGGTCTCAGTACCGTCTCCTGTCGCTACCGGTGGTTGTGTGGCAGGTGCAACGGCAGGTGCTATGGTTGATCGAGAAGGCCCATCTGAGGATGTGTCCATTGCACCATCCGCTGTATGAGGGACCCTCGGTGCTTCGAATGATCTTGCCTCGGGGTCCAAGACCGCGCGTGTACCCGTTGGCAACATTATTGGCTCTGGAAGCTCCGGGTCGTCATCAACATCATCAACAATGGTGGCTGGCACGAAGCAGGTCAGTACACAGTGATGTGGCGGAGAAAAGTGATCCCCACGCAGTTCTTGTCGGGAGTGAAACGTCGCGCCGATGAGCGCGAGAGCGCTCGCGAGCTTTGGCTTCCGAAACGCTGCCTGCGGTAGCGTGTGAGGTGTTTTGCGATGTTGAATAGATCTTGGTCGCAGGTGCTATTCGGTATTATCAGAGAAATGAGAACCATTGAAGGTGCCGCGAAGCGACAAACCTTCTCCAGAGCGTCTCCGGTGATCTGCTTCATGCCTTCCTTCAGGTCAAGCGATGCCCAACCGAAGGCGAGCAGTGGTGTGATCAGATGTGCAGAGATGAGGTCGGCCGCTGTGCGCAGACCAACCGAGAGTCCCTTCCAGCAGAAAGAGTAATCTCCGGTGGTGATGACAATGGACAGATCCTGCACGGTGCAATAACGAGGTCAGCCAGCACCGAAGCGATCGCTCAGGAGCCGCGCACAGAGTTATAATCTCCCATAACTTTGAGCGTGCCGGCGGAGCAGTGTTTCACAGAATGCATAAGCGTCAGTACACTGGTAATATGCTGGTACGTTGCGTCGTTGCGTCGTCCATCGGAATCGAGGGGTACCCGGAGTTCGGGGTTGCTCTCCAGCCACCGACGCACAAGCGAACTAAATGGAAGCACTGAGCAGAATCAGCGGTGGTGGTCTTTGACTACGTAGGTGGTTTACCTTCTGCCCAGACGGTGCGACTGTCAGTGATCATGACACAGCAGTACTTGAGCTCCTGAGAAAGTGCGAATTTCTGCGCGCAAAGTCAGAGGACGGTATGCATGATTCAAAGATCACTCACGAGCATGTAGCCTGTATCCGATTGCATCTACGCGATTGGGTGGTAGCAGTAAGTAAGACGGCAAGCAGGCTGGACCCAACACGTACAGGCGCAAGCCATGGTCGTCCAACGAGCATATCTGCGTGGGTCTGAAGCTGATCAGCCTGTCAAATTAGAGCATAGATAGCCCTAAAGGCACGCACTGAGCCAAAATCACACATTTTTATAATCACAACACGGTTCAAAGGCAAAGCACGCGCACTCCGCTCTAGACTCCGCTAGGATTCGTGGTTGTTACATGTGGCGGCCGAACCCGACCGGCGATCAAATTCGGCGACGATCTGCCGTACAAGTTGTACGCAACAAGAGATTCCGAGAGTCTTTGGTGTCTGCCCAACCTGGTGGTCATTGATCAGGCTACCCGCGCATTGCAGCAACAGTGAACCCGTAAGTAATAAGCGGAGACCGCCTTACTCTCGTATTGCTATGCAGAAAACAGTGCCGCGTGCGGTGCGAAATCAAAAAGTTGCGTCAACCCTGCGAGGTTTGAGTTTGTGCCGTGCCCCGGTGAATTGCGATGCCAGTGACCGCTTGTCTTCCTGATCCCGTTTGCCCACAAGATCTACGGGCAAAGTATCGTACGGTGCTGCCTGCACTCACGAATCTTAGACTATTCTTGATGCGTGTTATCTCCGCCCGAATGAATTGGCGTTAGCGTCTGTGTGCCTTTTTGCTTCCCACTATGTTTGCGCCACGGCCTTCAAAGCGACTCGCGGCCTTGCTCGTAGCCGCCACCGCGTTCCTTCTCCTTGTCATTATTTTCAAGCCAGATACCGCTCATTTATCCATAAGCCGGCTCACATGGGGTTCGCCTGATGCATCCCAAGCGCCACTACCTGGTTCGGTCTTGGATGCGTTCTACCCGCCAGGCGACACGGCTCTCAGCGACTGGTGGCCAAATGAGAACAACAAGCAGCTGCGCGCACTGTTACAATGTGCGGCTGCAGGCACATGCGCGCAAAACCAGACCAAGGTGGTCATTCTGGCCAGCTGGCACTTTGCGGATGCCTTGCAAGGTGGGGTCGCTGGCGAGAATGTCTGGTACGACCATCTCGCACAGAACTACACAATACGTCACATCGCTAACTCAAATCCAGGGCCAACAGTATTGTAAACTGTGTTGTCTTGTTGTGTTTATATTGCATGCTGATCAGCCTTGCCAGATGGATGCGCTCACGACTCTCGGGTACACTTTCCTCATCGCCGAGCACGTCGACCATATTGGCAGCCTCTACCGCATCTTCCCTTCTCTCGTGACCGTCGTTATCATGGATGCTTTCTTCATCCCCGAGTGTCAAGCCATTGATGAGTGCATCCAGTCTAAACTCAGCCCGCTCGGCGTCCCACTGTGGAAGGTGCTCGCATTTGAATTCTGGAACGAGCCACATCACCCACTCGGTCGTGGGTGGATAATATCTCCGGAAGACTATCATAGCGGCAGTCTGTTCCTCGGGTACAGTGTGCAAAAACGTTGCATGGCGCAAGCGTTTGTGCCACACGAGCAGCGAGAGAGGAAGGCCTTAATGCTAGCGAAGAGGCTAAGCTACTTCTTCCAACGCACATACCCATGGGAGGCTGTCGACTTTACGCAGCAGCCGCCTGATCTGGTCGGAGGCGCACCAATTCAGTTCGTCAGTGCCGCACAGAACGACTCAATCTGGGGAGACACCTCGATGCCACCCAGCCCGCAGTTCCCGCATGGAATTGTCAGTATTACACACGGTCAGACTCTCTCTTCAGACGAGTGGTTCCGCGTTCTTGCATCGTTACGAGTGCTCGTGGGCATTGGCATTCCATACCTATCACCATCGCCGTGGGACGCGCTCTGCCTCGGCGTCCCGTTCATCAATGTCGTGAACATCTGGGATAAACGTCAGCCCGAGAACAGGACGAGATGGTATACGCAGCACGATGGGCTCAAGTATGAGGAGGAACCGAGGGTGTACCACGTATTGTTCGTGGAGGACCCGAAGGAGAGGGCGCGAATGTTCTGGGAGGCGGTGGGGAAGGCGGTGAATGCGACGATAGACAGGTGCGCGAGTCGCTGTTTCATGCGGCGCTCCAGTGATCTGACGAGAGGCGACAGATACATTCCTGCGACAAAGACGCCAGAAGCAGTGACTGCTCGACTGGCAGCCATCCTTGACACAGACTGGCGGAGGAAAGCAGATGAACTGGGGGGTTCCACCCACGTGCTGTGACTTAAGTGTCAACTCATTGAGTCGATCCGTGCATGTTGCTCAATCTGTCTCGAATGCTCCTCACGTCACTGAACATCTCTTTAAATCTCAAATCTGGCTATAAGTGAGACGTTGCGAGTTGGAATGGCTTCTACACAGACCTTGAGTTTCCCTCTCAATTTCTGTGTGATGCCACTACCACACGCGAAGAACGGTGGCATCTGAAGGGTGTTAAAGTGCAGTTTGGAGGCTACAAGCCAGGACAGCCGCGTCTGCGCGGACGCGGGGACTATGAGCCACTCGCTGCCGACTTGACGGTGCGGCAAAGCGATTGTTAGATACCTCAAATTCGGTATGACAGAGAGACCATCCGGTGGCAAATGCATGCTCCAAGTAGCATTGGGTGACAAGATCATCCGTTAAACAAGCTATGAACGAACCTCCGAGCGGTACGTCAGCAACAGATGCGGCAAATGTGGCAGGAATTCGCGTTGTGGCGTATTCGCCTCTGCCTGATTGCATCAAGTCTATGCTCTGAAAGACCCGCAGAGACATCCTGACATGAATTTGGTGTCGGTCTGATAGGTTTAATCATGTCTGCATACCCCAGCTGCCCGAGCCTGGCCAGACATCCCCCGGTCTGCCGCCGTCTGTCAGCATCTGAGGACGTCTGACCAGACTCCTAAGACGTCTAATCAGACTCTCACAGCTCTAAACGAGTCTGAAATAGTCTGGCCAGAGGGTCGGGAGTCTGGTCAGACGCTCCAGCCTGGCCAGACTTTTGCAACTTTTGCGACATTTTTCGAGTGTTCCATGTGGCGACCGAACCTATAAATGGTCGACCGGCGATCAAAGTCGGCGACGATCTGCCGTGCAAATTGTACGCAGCAAGGGATTCTGGGAGTCTTTGGCGTCTGAAACAGCAGGAGTTGAATTTTTACTACCAAAAAGTGTATAATTCGGTCCCGTGTGTTTCTCGATGATTGGAGCAACTTTCAGTTTTCGAATCTTGGTGAAAAAATTTGGCTTTTTTTATCCACTCGTGTTTTACTTGCATAATGTACCATAAGATAACCAGAAAATCCCGCTGAATATGTTAAAATTATTTTCAGAGGTTCGAGTTAACCTTTTCCCTGTTTCACAACGGGGTACACGGCCTATTCCGTCCAGGAATATTGTGATCGCCGGTTGATTCCCCTCTCGCGTATTCCATGCGCGGAATTTCTGAGGAACTGCACATCAGAACCCTGTAGATATTCACCCGCTATTCCATGCTCGGAATCAT
>Ga0247815_10004101_pt1 | contig 10293 bp, 11 predicted proteins | sample UWRJL194509B1_FD_181014 | JGI IMG/M metagenome (GOLD analysis project Ga0247815, IMG submission 181014) | Plant litter microbial communities from Arlington Agricultural Research Station in Wisconsin, United States - UWRJ-L194-509B-1 | ecosystem: Environmental > Terrestrial > Plant litter >... | reverse complement strand
GTTCGCGCGCGCCGCCGCCGCCGTCGTGAAGGATGCCACGGGCCAGGTCATCGGCGGAATCGCTCCGGTCGGCCATCCCGCGCCCCTCCGCGCCTTCGTCGACGAGGATCTCGCCGGCTACCCCGAGATCTGGGCGGCCGCGGGACACGCGCACACGGTCTTTCCGCTGAGCTATGCCGAGCTGGTGCGCATCACGTCGGGCACGGTCACGCCGGTCGTGCCGCCCGTCGCCTGACGGTCACGGCCTGACGCTCACGCCGGTCGCGCCGCGATGGCGCGCACGCCGACGCTAGGCTGGCCCCATGAGTTTCTCGACTGGCAAGTTCTTCGTCGGCCTCGCTGCCGTGCTCGCGATCGTTCTGGCGGCCGGCTTCATCGCCGTCGCGATCTTCGACGTCAACCTGTTCGGCGCCGTGCGCTAGCAGCCACCCGCCGGCGCGCGCTGTTCGATCGGCGCAGGGCTGCTGCGAATGCGACCGCTCCGCGCCGATGCGACAGCGCCCGCCCCGAACTCGCCCCGCGGGCGAGCTCGAGCCACGCGCTAACAGCTCGCGCCGCGCCCTAGCTCTCGCGCACCGCCCCGTCGGCAGCGCTCACCGTGAAGGTGACTGGCTGGCCGAAGCCGTGCTCGGCGAAGGCGCCGTCGATCGCGACCTGGAGACGCGAGACCGCGCCGCTCGGGATGAGCGCGATCGCCGCTCCGCCGAACCCGCCGCCGGTCATGCGGGCGCCGATGGCCCCGTTGGCGAGGGCCGTCTCGACCGCGAGGTCGAGCTCGGGCACGCTGATCTCGAAATCGTCGCGCATGCTGCGGTGCGAGGCATCCATGAGCTCCCCGATCGCGGTCGGACCCTGCTCGCGCAGCGTGCGCACCGTGTCGAGCACGCGCTGGTCTTCGGTCACGACGTGGCGCACGCGGCGGAACGTCTCGTCGTCGAGCAGCTCCTGCGCGCGCGGCAGGTCGTCGACCGTGAGGTCGCGCAGCGCGGGAACGCCCATGACCCTGGCGCCCTCCTCGCAGCTGGCGCGGCGGGAGGCGTAGCCGCCGGTCGAGTGCGAGTGGCTCACGCCGGTGTCGATGATGAGCAGCTCGAGGCCCGCGGCGGCGAAGCCGAGGTCGACGACCTGCGCCTCGAGGGTGCGGCAGTCGAGGAACACGGCCGAGTCTTGCTTGCCGAGCAGCGATGCCGACTGGTCCATGATGCCGGTGGGGGCGCCGACGGCCTTGTTCTCGGCGAGCTGCCCGATCTTGGCGAGGGTGGGGCGGTCGAAGCCGAGCTGCCACACGTCGTTGAGCGCGAGCGCGACGGCGCTCTCGATCGCCGCGCTCGAGGAGAGGCCGGCGCCCACGGGCACGACCGAGTCGATGTAGATGTCGACGCCGGGAACGCCGGCGAGGTCGCCGCCGAACTCGCCGATCGCCCAGGCGACGCCGAACGGGTAGGCCGACCAGCCGCCGAGGACCGAGGGGTGCAGGTCGGCGATGGCGATCTCGGCGACCTCGTCGGCGAACGAGCTGGCGATGCGCAGCACGCCGTCTTCGCGCAGGCCGAGGGCGAGCACGGTGCGCTTGTTGATCGCGAACGGCAGCACGAAGCCTTCGTTGTAGTCGGTGTGCTCGCCGATGAGGTTCACGCGACCGGGTGCCGACCAGACGCCCTGCGGTTCGTAGCCGAACAGCTCGGTGAAGTCGGCCTTTACGTCGTCTCTGATGTCGCTCATACTCGTGCGATCGCCTCTCGAATGAATGCTGCCGTTGCTTCGGGTGTCACGTCGCCGATCCAGGCGCCCATGGCGGCCTCGGAACCGGCGAGGTACTTGAGTTTGTTCTCCGCGCGGCGCGGAGACGTGACCTGCAACATTAGACGGATGTCGTCGCGCGCGACGTTCACCGGCGCCTGGTGCCAGGCCGCGATGTACGGGGTCGGGGTGTCGTACAGCTTGTCGATGCCGCGCAGCAGCTTCAGGTAGAGGCCCGCGAGCTCGTCGCGCTCCTCGTCGTTGGTCGCGGCGAAGTCGGGGATGTGACGGTGCGGCAGCATGTGCACCTCGATGGGCCAGCGGGCCGCGAACGGCACGTAGGCCGTCCAGTGCTCGCCCGAGATGACGACACGTTCGGATGCCCGTTCGGTGTCGAGAATGGACTGGAACAGACCCTCTCCCGGATGGTTCTGGCCGAACTTGTCAACCGATTCAATCAGGCGCTTGGTGCGCGGGGTCACGTACGGGTACGAGTAGATCTGGCCGTGCGGGTGCAGCAGCGTGACGCCGATGGCCTCGCCGCGGTTCTCGAAGGGGAACACCTGCTGGATGCCGGGCATCGCGGAGAGGGCGGCCGTGCGGTCGGCCCAGGCCTCGATCACGGTGCGGGCGCGCGACTCGGTCTGGCTGCCGAACGACCCCTCGTGCTCGGGGCTGAAGCAGACGACCTCGCAGCGGCCGATCGACGGCAGCGTTCGGCCGAGGCCCACGGCGTCGAGCTCGTCGAGCGTGTACTCGGCGCCTATCGCGGGGCCGAACGAGGGGGAGCGGTTCTCGAAGACGGCGACGTCGTAGTTGCTCGGCACCTCGGAGGGGTTGTTCGGCGTCGCGGGCGCGAGCGGGTCTTGGTCGGCCGGCGGCAGGAACACGCGGTTCTGGCGCGCCGAGGCGATGGAGATCCACTCGCCGGTCAGCACGTCCTGTCGCATCGTCGCCGTCTGCGGGCGTGGGTCGAGAACGCGCGCGTCGACGGCGCGGTCGGGCCCGAGGGTGGAGTCCGCGTCGTCGAAGTAGATGAGCTCGCGCCCGTCGGCAAGTATGGTCGGGCGCTTTACGATCGCCGAATCTGTCATGCTATTACGATAACGAAAGTTAGCCTTTTCTTTTCGCAAGTATTCGCAAGGAGCAAACGACGATGGTGGACGATTCGGCCCCCACGATCATCCGGCGCGAACGCCTGCTGCAAGACATCGTCGACCGAGGGTTTCTGCGCGTCGCCGACGCCAGCATCGAGCTCGGGGTGAGCGCGGTGACCGTGCGCTCCGACCTCACGGCGCTCGAGGTCGCGGGCAGCATCGTGCGCGTGCACGGCGGGGCGATGCCGCGCGGCTCGGGCAACGCCGGCGAGTCGTCGTTCGAGTCGTCTCTCGCCCGCGAGGCCGCCGCGAAGCTGGCCATCGGGCGGCGGGCCGCGGCGATGGTGGCGTCGGGGCAGAGCGTGCTGCTCGACGTCGGCACCACCGCACTCGCCGTGGCGCACGCGCTCGCGCGCCGCACCGACCTGAGCGACGTCCTCGTCGTGACCAATGGGCTCTCGATCGCGCTCGCGCTCGAGCCGGGCATGCCGCGCCTCACCGTCGTGGTGACGGGCGGCACCCTGCGCCCGCTGCAGCACTCGCTGGTGAACCCGTTCGCGTCGGCGTTTCTCGAGAGCCTGCACGGCGACATCGCGTTTATCGGCTGCAACGGCGTCGACCCCGAGGTGGGGGTCACCAACGTCAACCTGCCCGAGGCGGAGGTGAAGCGCCGCATGATGCAGTCGGCCGCCCGCCGCGTGCTCGTCGCCGACGCGTCGAAGCTCGGCAGCCGACGGCTCGGAAATGTGGGACCGCTCGGCGACTTCGAGGCGCTCGTGACCGCCGGCGGGCCAGACCCCCGAGTCGTCGAACGGCTCGAGGCCGCCGGCCTGCACGTGATCGACGCCGACAACTAGGCTGAAGGGATGCGCGCACTCACCGGAGAACAATTCGTCTTGACCCGTCCCACCGCGACGGGAGGCACCTCGACGGCCGTCATCACCGAGGTCGCCGCGGCGCTGCGCACCTTTCAGATCGACGGCGTCGACCTGACCGAGCCCTACGGCGCCGACCGCACTCCGCCGTTCGGCGACGGCATCGTGCTCGCGCCCTGGCCGAACCGGGTCGAAGACGGAATCTGGCTGCTCGACGGCAAGCGCCAGCACCTCGACATCACCGAGCCGGCCCGCCACAACGCGATCCACGGACTGCTGCGCTCCACCGCCTACCGCGTGACCGACCAGTCCGAGTCATCCGTCACCCTGGCCGCGACCGTCTACCCGCAGCACGGCTACCCGTTTATGGTCGACACGACCGTCACCTACGAGCTCGTCGAGGGCGGGCTCACGGTCACCCACGGCCTGCGCAACGCGTCGACGGCGAAGGCGCCGGTCGCGGTGGGCACGCACCCGTTCTTCCGTATCGGCGACGTTCCAACGGCGGAGCTCACGCTGCGACTGGCCGCAAGCACCCGCTTCGAGACCGACGACCGGCTCATCCCCATCGCCGAGAACCCCGTCGAGGGCACGAAGTACGACCTGCGTGACGGCCAGCTCGTGGGCGACCTGTGGCTCGACGACGCGTTCGGCGGGGTCGCTTTCACCGGCGGCGAGAGCGTCAGCTCCCTTACAGCGCCCGACGGCCGCCGCCTCGAGCTCTGGCAAGACGAGAGCCACCCGTACGTGCAGGTCTTCACGACACGCAAGTTCCCCAAGGACGGCGGCCTCGGCCTCGCCGTGGCCATCGAGCCGATGACCGCCGCGCCGAACGCGTTGAACACCGGCGCGGGGCTCAAGTGGCTCGAGCCCGACGAGCACTGGGTTGTCCGCTGGGGCATCCGCTACTCGGCCTGAGCGCCGTTTGGCTGACACCGTGACGTCGCCCGCAACGATCCGCCGCTGGCGCAAGTACCTCGCCGACGAGCGCGCCGAGGCGGCGGTCTACCGCGACCTCGCCGGCCGCCGCGAGGGCGAGGAGCGCGAGATCCTGCTCGCGCTCGCCGACGCGGAGGCCCGCCACGAGGCGCACTGGCTGGCGCTGCTCGGCGACGACGTGGGCAAGCCGCGGCGCGGCGACCTGCGCACCAGGGCGCTCGGCTGGCTCGCCCGCCGGTTCGGCTCGGTCTTCGTGCTCGCGCTCGCGCAGCGTGCCGAAGCCAGGTCTCCGTACGACGGCGACGTCGACGCGACCGCGGCGATGGCCGCCGACGAGCGCATCCACGAGGAGGTTGTGCGCGGTCTCGCCACGCGCGGCCGCAACCGGCTCTCCGGCACGTTCCGCGCGGCGGTGTTCGGCGCCAACGACGGGCTCGTCAGCAACCTCGCCCTGGTGCTCGGCATCGGCGCGACCGGTGTCTCGACCCCGATCATTTTGGCGACCGGTCTCGCGGGTCTCCTGGCCGGTGCGTTGTCGATGGGCGCTGGCGAGTTCGTGTCGATCCGCAGCCAGCGCGAACTGCTCGCGGCATCCAACCCCAATCCCGAGACGCGCTCGGCGCTGCCCAACCTCGACGTCGACGCGAACGAGCTCTCGCTCGTCTACCGCTCGCGCGGCATGAGCGAGGAAGACGCGATCGCCCACGCCGACGAGGTGCTGCGCGACCTCACCGTCGACCACTCGGCCGGCGACGTCGTCGACGACCACGAGGAGATCGGGTCGGCTCTCGGCGCCGCCGTCTCCAGCTTCTTCTTCTTCGCCTCGGGCGCGATCATCCCCGTGCTGCCCTACCTGTTCGGCCTGCAGGGGGCCGCCGCGGTCGTCGTCTCGTCCGCTCTCGTCGGCCTCGCCCTGCTCGGCACGGGCGCCGTCACCGGCCTCCTCTCCGGCGGGCCGCCGCTCAAGCGCGCGCTGCGGCAGCTCGCGATCGGCTTCGGCGCGGCGGGCGCCACCTACCTGCTCGGCCTGCTCTTCGGAGTCAGCGCGGGATAGCGGCGGCCGCGGCGGCTCCCGGCGCATCCGGATCCCCACGGCGCATAATGGGGCGATGATCTCCCTCGAGCTGGCCAGGGCGCTGCGCGACTCCAACCTCGTCTGGCACCCGGTGCGCGGCGACAACTTCTGCATCGACCGCGTCGAGGCCGACGCCGAGATCTACACCCTCAGCGACATGACCGTCGAGGCGCACGAGTTCGCGAGCGGCACCGTGCTCGGATTCAACGGAACCACCGAGTGGGCGCTCGACTCGGTCGCACTCGACGACGCCCTCTGGCTGCCTCGCGAAGACCAGCTGCGCGAGCTGCTCGCCGCCGCGTTCGTCACGCTCGAGCGCGTCGAGAGCACCGAGGTCATCGACGCCGCGACGCTCGAATCGAGCGCCTACCGACTCACGGCACTCGTCGACGGAGAGCAGCGCGCTTTCGAGGCTCCGGATGCCGCGGACGCCTACGCCCGGGCGCTGCTCGCCCTGCTCGACGCCATCGCGGACTGAGCCGGCACCGCCGCGTCATCCGACTCCGACTCGGGCGTGAGCACGAGACCCTGCGAGCTGTTCGATGAGAGCGTGAGCGTCGCGACCCAGGCGCGGTTGAGGGCGGGCGACCTGCTGCCGAAGAACTTGAAGTGCAGGGGGATCGAGGGGTGCAGCCACAACGAGCTGCGGCCGCCGCCGACGGCAAGGTCGTCGCGCCAGGTGAAGCAGAAGCTCTCACCTCGGCGTAGTTTCTGCACGATCACCACGTGCAGGTGGGCGAGAACGCGGTCATCGAACTCGAGTTCGATTCCGTCGTAGGTGAGCATGCCCATAGTTCCCCCTTATCGATGTCCTGCGGGAATCGAAAGTGGCACCAGACAGCCGCCGGTGGGAACTGAGCCGAATTTCGGGTACTCGTCTCGATGCTCTTTTGCAGGTGTCCACACAACATAGCGACCGCGACTCGGTTTTGCACCCATATTTACCGAGCTGTAACTTGCGGCCCGGGTCGGTCGGCCGGAGCGGTTAGGGTGAAGGCCGAAACTTCTCGACGAAAGGGAGCGGAATGTCAGCACGGCGCACGGTCGCCGCCGCGTCGGCGGTGTTGGCGATCGTCGTCGCCGCGGGTGTCGGTATAGCGCTCTGGCCGGTGTCGACGACCGCGACCGGCGGGCTGGCGACCAACCAGGTTCCCGCCCCCACGCAGACGGCGCCGCCCGCGGATCCCACCGCCGAACCGCTCACCTTCGCCGTCGTCGGCGACTCTATTTCGGCCCGCACCGACCGCGCCGGCGTCGACCAGAGCGCCACATCGTGGACCACCTACGCGGCCGACGACGAACTCGAGTACGTCGAGAACGGCTGGGCTCAGAACGGCGCGCGGCTGCTTGAGATGCAGGCCAACCTCTCGACGGTCGACGCCGACGTGCTGGTGATCCTGGCCGGAACCAACGACCTCACCAGCACGGTACCCCCGACCGACCGGCTGCTCGTCGTCGGCCAGCTCGCGGCACAGTCGGGCGCCTCGCGCATCGTCGTCGCCGCGGTGCCCCCGTCTGACGGGGCGCCCGCGCAGTCGGTCGAATGGAACTCGGCCCTCGCCGGCTACGCCAGCGCGATGGGTTGGCAGTTCGTCGACCCGTGGTCGACCGTGCGAGAAGACGACGGCAGCTACATCTCCGGCTACTCGGGCGACGGCATCCACCCCACGACGGTCGCGGCACGCAACGCCGGCACCGAGATGCGCGCGGCGCTGCTGGGGCCCGACGGCATCGAGGCCTGACCTGTCGACCGCGATCAGGCAGCCCGTCGCGCGGGTGTCCGTCGACGGGCTCGCTCGACGCTGGGCCGTCGCGACCGCGGTTGGACTGGTCGTCGCGGCCGCCTACGTCGCCTACGGTGCTTGGCAGTGGTCGCAGTTCACCGCGAAGTCGTGGGATCTCGCCATCTTCGCGCAGGCGGTGCAGCACTACGCGGCGTTCGAGGCGCCCATCGTCTCGGTCAAGGGCGACGGCTTCAACCTGCTGGGTGACCACTTCCACCCCCTGCTGGCGCTGCTCGCTCCGGCCTACGCGGTGTTCCCACACGCGTTCACCCTGATCGTCGTGCAGGCGGTCTGCTTCGGCGCCGCGGCCGCCATGTTCGCACGGGTCGCGCAGCGACGCCTCGGCACAGCCGGCGGCGTCGCGCTGGGGCTGGCGTTCGGATTCGCGTGGGGGCTGCAGTACGCCGCCGAGGTGCAGTTCCACGAGGTCGCTCTCGCCGTTCCATTGCTCACAGCAAGCCTCATCGCGGTCGTCGAGCGGCGCTGGCTGCCGGCCGCGCTATGGGCGGCGCCGCTCGTCTTCGTCAAAGAAGACCTCGGGCTGACCGTGGTCGCCATCGGTCTCGTCATCATCATCCGGGCTAGGCGCCCCCTCGGGCTGTGGCTCGTCGCCTGGGGGCTGAGCTGGTTCGCCGTCGCCACGCTGCTGGTGCTGCCCCTGCTCAACCCGAACGGAGCCTGGGCCTACGGCGGTTCGGCGAACCCGGCCGCCGTGCTCTCCGACCCCGCGGAACTCTTCGACCCGTCGAAGGGGCAAACGCTTCTGCTCATCGTCGCGGTCACCGCGGGCCTGGTGCTGCGTTCCCCGCTCGCCCTCGTGCTGCTTCCGACGCTGGCCTGGCGTTTTCTCTCCACCAACCACGGCTACTGGGGCCCCTCGTGGCACTACAGCGCGGTGCTCATCCCGGTGGCGTTCTGCGCGATGCTCGACGGCCTAAGGCTGGTGCGCGCGTCTCGCCGTCGCTGGTTGCGTCGCTACGGGCGCGCCGCCCCGGCGATCGCCGTGCTGGTGGCCGTGCTGCTGGTGCCGACGCTGCCGCTGTTCGCTCCGCTTTCGCCCGGCGCGTGGGCGTCGCCCGACCGCGCGGCAGCGGCGGCGGCCGTGCTCGACCGCGTGCCCGACGGAGCGGTCGTCGAGAGCGACATCGGCCTCATGAACTACCTCGTCGACGACCATCCGGTGTTCTGGCTCGGCAACGACAACCCCGAACCCGACTGCATCCTCATCGACCAGCGTGCGGGCGGCACTCCGGGCGAGTGGGGCGAGGTGCTGGCGGTCGCCACGCGGCTACACCCCGACGAGGTGTTCGCGAAGCTGTACGACCAGAGCGGCTATCAGCTCGCCTGCCGGGTCTGAGCCGGCGCCACGGCGGCCGACGTCTCTGCGCCGTCGTCGAGAAAACGCGCGATGGCGGCCACGGCGGCCCTGCCGGCCCGGTTCGCCCCGACCGTCGACTGGGAGGGGCCGAATCCGATCAGGTGGATCCGGGGATCGTCGGCGACCCGGGTGCCGCGCATCGTGATGCCGCCCAGGTCGTTGCGCAGCCGCAGCGGGTCGAGGTGGGCGAGAGCGGGCTTGAACCCCGTCGCCCAGAGGATCACGTCGACGGGCGTGAAGGTGCCGTCGGCCTCCCGCACCCCGAGGGGCTCGATGCGGGTGAACATCGGCCGGCGCTCGAGCGCACCGCGCGCTTTCGCCGCGAGGGCGTAGGGCGTCCACGCCAGCCCGGTGTACGAGACGACGCTGCCGGTGGGCCGTCCGGCTTCCACGTCGGCCGCGACCTTCTCGACGGTCTTGGCCCCGGTCTCGGCCGTGAACTCGTGGTCGAGAAAGTGCGGTTCGCGTCGGGTGTACCAGAACGTCGTCGCGGTGCGCGAGATCTCCTCGAGCTGCTGCACCGCAGAGATGCCCCCGCCGACGACGGCGACCCGCAGGCCGGCGAACGCGTCGCCCCGAACGTATTCGCGGGTGTGGAGTTGGATGCCGGAGAAGCTCTCCGCGCCCGGATACGCCGGCAGGGTCGGGTTCGTCCAGGTGCCCGTGGCGTTGATCAGGGCGCGGGTGCGCCACACGCCGCCGTCGGTGGTCACGTCGAGCAGCCCGCCGGGCGCTTCGTCGACCTTCAGCACGCGCACCGGCCGCACGATCGGAAACGCGTGCTCCCGCTCGAAGCCGGCAAAGTAGCGGGGAACGGCGTCGCGGCTCGGCTCGTCGGGGTCGATCGGCGGCTGCGGGTATCCCGGCAGGTCGAAGATGCCGTTCACGGTCTGCATCCGCAGCGACTCCCACCGGTGGCGCCACGCACCGCCGGGCGCCTCGCCCGCGTCGAGCACCACGAAGGTCCGCCCGGCGGCCGGGTCGTCGAGGGCGCTGGCGAAGCCGCGTCGCTGCAGGTGGTACGCCGCCGACAGCCCGGCCTGCCCCGCGCCGACCACGACGACACTCGCTTCGCGCACGCTCTCGGTCATGCTGCGTGTAACGCTCGGGGCCGCCCGTTCCTTCCGCCCATGTTCGGCCGTCGTACACTGGCTGCATCGCTCCCGAACCGTCCACCCCCGCCTCCGCGTCGCTCGCCGCCCTCGCCGAGCGCGTCGTCGCGTTGGCGACTCCCGGCGGCCGCACCATCGTCGGCATCACCGGCAGTCCCGGGGCCGGAAAAACGACGCTCGCGAAGCGGCTGGTGGCCCACATCAACGACGGTGCGGATGACACGACCGCCGTCTATCTGCCCATGGACGGCTTTCACCTCGCCAACGCCACGCTCGACCGGCTCGGCCTGCGC
>Ga0247815_10004100_pt1 | contig 10294 bp, 14 predicted proteins | sample UWRJL194509B1_FD_181014 | JGI IMG/M metagenome (GOLD analysis project Ga0247815, IMG submission 181014) | Plant litter microbial communities from Arlington Agricultural Research Station in Wisconsin, United States - UWRJ-L194-509B-1 | ecosystem: Environmental > Terrestrial > Plant litter >... | reverse complement strand
TGAGAGATTCAATAGCAGCTCTATAATCCCCCATGTAGATCTGCGTGTAGCTGACTTCCAGCAGACACCTCGCCTTCCAATCGGGATGAGGGTCGAGATGTGGAAGCAGGGCAGAAGTCACGGTGAGAGTCGATTGTTGCAAGTATGCAAAATGTGTGAAGAAAATCGCGGCATCAACAACTTGCTGTGATGGTTGAGATACCAAGGCAAGTAAGAGTGACGACAGGTTATTCATCTCTGGAGCGGCCGCTGCTGCAAGGCCTTCGAAATGCCTGTCCACAGTCTGAGGCAGCCGCTTGGCAATGTCAAAATAAATAGAATGCAGTGCGTCGCGGTAGATTGGCGAAGCTGGATGACGCTCAAGTACGAGGTGTCGAATTGGGCTGAGTGTCTTGAGTACCCTGTCGGTGCCCAGACTGGCTAGAGCGTATGCGATCATATTGTCTCTGGCACAGTCGATGCGTTTGAAATACGGTCGCAGCTTTTCAAACACATCTGGTCGAAGACCGTCGGGTAGCATGCTGCATAGCGCCAGCAGCCGCAGCGACTCGCCCGACTCGTCGGCAGCGCAAATTTTGGTGATGGACACTTCGATTGATACCTCGATGTTGTTGATGCAGCCAGCACCGTGTGTCTGAAGTAAGGCACTATGCTCGTGGTTCCAGCGCTCGAGGAGCTCAGCCACAGTGTTTCCCCGCTGTGAGAGCTGACCAAGAAGCGACACCGCAAGCGGCATCCGGTCAACCGCGTTCAGTAGCTTCTCGGTAGTGGCTTCCTCATCCACTGCGAGTCGACGTCCGGCCCTGTCCTAGAATGTCTCCAGTGCAGCCTCGAGCGAGAACGGCTCGATCGCCGCGAAGTCTGCATTGAACCACTCGACAAGCTGGGGTAGGATAATACCTCTGCATGTGATGACGAGCGAAAGTGACGGGATCTGCGCAAGCTGGCCGAGTAGTTCGTCGACGGCAGCGACTGGCGCCCCACCAACTAGCCAGACTGTCTCGAGGTTATCGAGAACAACCAGAACGCGTGGAATATCTGTGATGCGAGTGACAACTGCCTTCAGCAAGTCACTCGAAGCCGGAAGGCCGAGCAGTTTAGCAAGCGAGACTACTATGCCGTTAACATCAATCAATGCCTCGCATGAGAGAAACAGTCGTCCGCCACCAAAGTGCTCCACTACTTGGGTGTCGTACAGCAATGAAAGGGCGATGGTTGTCTTGCCCATACCGCCTGAGCCAAGGACGGTGATCCGTGATGTGCTAGGTTCGACAAGGAGCGCAACTGTACCCTTCACAAACTCATCTCGACCATGAAAAGAATTCGGTTTGGCCGGAAGCGTAATTGAGACACTCACATCACTGTCAAATTATCAGAAATGATCTTCGAAGATCAAAGGACACTCGTACCTCATGAGTGGTGCAGCAGGCAAGATGGCAGGCTGACCCACTTTGTTTCTCAGATCGATGATTCCAGTGACTATTTCTGCCTGGAACAAAAGCTTTCCCACCACTTGAGTCTTGAGCGGTATTACCAAATACATATGAGCCGGTTACGAACCATTATGTTTTCCCGAGTGTCGCTCAGTTGCTTTTGCTCGAGCTCTAAACATGCGCGGACGGTGTGAACTGCCATGGCTCGCTTAACCTGGCCAACTCGTAACACTATATGCAAGCGAACAGCAATGTGTTGAAGCGTTCTGCGCAGATTTAGCTTCATAGCACGTGCAAGACGCTAGGGCTCACTCAAAGAAGTCCGAGAGATGAAGCAAAAAAGGTCCATCAGACTCCATCGCTGCCTTCGTCGAAACTCGCTCAAGGCTGATCCACAAGCCTTGCAGGCTGTATAGAAGTGACGATATCTTGGGCCGGATGTCTTGACACTCCTGTATGTTCTTGTAAGACTGTGCCTGTGGCCGTTGGGTGGGTTACAACAACGGTTCTCACCTCAAAGAGAGAAAGAATGTAGAGGAATGTCTGGGGCGCAGATTTGAGTGGCCACGGAAGCCCGTTGGTGATGTTTTCCATGACGTTCAGTGTGGACTTGAGACCATCGTATGCCGCATCCATCGTCCTGATATTTGCACTGATAATTGATATGGTCAGCAATAAAGATACGGCATAGGTACCGACGCTCACTCGATAACTTCCTGCAGCGGGCTGTACGTCAGTAACGGGTCCTTGAGGTGAAATAGCTGCGGACCTTGTTACGCGTTCCGTCAACTCCGAGCCCTTCAAAGGGCTCAAGCATGAGCCCACACGAGTGATCCCGGACCTGGCCTTGCTCATCAGAGTCGTGCTCACCAGCACTGGCTTGGCTCAAGATATGTGCCTTCAAGAGTTCACGCAGTCCCTCGACCGCTGCGAGGTAGCCGCCCACCGCGTCCGCCGTCAATCCCTTCTTGAAGTGACGACTGAAGGCACCCTTCCCTGCCACATCTTGCATGAAGTTCCCACATTGCACAAAAACGCTGAAGTAAAACCGCTTGAGAGAGAGATTGCAATGGCGGTTTGAGCACGCACTCTCTGGTTGCGCTGAGAATTGCAGTGACTGAGATCGATGAATGGAGCACATCACTATGATGAACTGTTGCTGTCGCGGTGTTCTCAATGGATGTCGCGATCTCGAGGGCCACCTTTGAGATCTCGCGAGCATTGTCCTTGCAGTTCTTCATCGCCTGTGGGACAATCAGGTGCATCAGCACTCCATCTGTTGGCTCTGATAGTTGAAATTTACCTTTGCTGCATCGTGAACCTCATTCGCTGCTTGAAAGAGCTCCTGTACCACGATTGAGACCGATGCAGACATCCCAATTCGAGGCTACTCGCAGATTGTTGGGTGATGGAGCTGGCCAAGCATCACGTGGCAGGCCGCAGCCAGCCAGACTTGTCGTCCGCAGTTGCACAGCAGACGAGCTTGCCCCTAGGCAACGGGACAAACAAGGCAGGCGCCGCAGATACTAAGCGGCAGAGTAAAGTTAATTCCCTCATGAAGTTTGCGTCGGAAATTGAAGTGCGAGACCCAGCTGCTTTCAGATCGCCTTCTGTCAGAACATCAGGATTATGAACCCTTTGAATTAGAGCAGGCAAATGCACAATTTCAGGACTACGGAACATCCTTTCAACTTAGGAGATGCTCCTTATGCCAAGGAAGCCTGCGCCGGGCCTGCTGTACTTCCTCGTTGTTGTCAGCGAGCTGATCCACCTCGACATCCCCTCCCACAGACCCACTCTTTGCACAGTCCCAACAAACACCTCCCCTTGCCCCGCTCATTCCTCCTTGCGGTTGCCACGCATCGCATGCCAGATGCAGCCTCGTCCAGCACAGGCGACGTGAGGCAAGGTCTGTCGGTGAACGGGTGCCAATGCTTGGCGCACATCCAGCGCAGAGTAGCGAATTGAAGCAGGTATTGAGAATGTTGTGCTTGTCGAAGAGGAATTGCGTCTTGTAGCTCTGTCCCCTAGTAGCAATCCAAGTTCCGCTACGCAGCAACAGTAGAGACGGAACTGCAGGCACGGTCGCGGCAGCAACAGTCAGCACTGGGATTGGGGTTGCTACTAGGGTTGAGTCAGAAGGTGCGACGAGAGGCAGGTGTGCTGTGAATCTGCAGAGTCATGCTGGGCCCTTGTGCGACTCTTGGACGGAAACAGCCTCGTAGGGGTGGTACTCTTGCGGGCGTTCAGCTTGTGCCAGGATCCAGTAACTCAGTTTCAGGACTGCACAGAAGCCACTTCGTCATCTTTCCCGACATTGGCGATGCATTTTCTCGCAAGTTGCCAATAAAGGCAGACAACCTGCCCAACACTGGAAGTGTTTGTGCCTGCGAATCGTACGGCTTGTACATGCAAGCCAGACGGAACAGAATTGTGACGATGCCACATCATACAACGGGCTGGTTATGCGACAGAAAGGGGAAGGCTCAGCATGCGCAGAGCAAGCGTAGACCACACACGGCAGAGGAAGACGAAGTGATGACTGAACTGGTGGCGGACACACTCAGGCAAAGTAAGTTCAGCTTCGGTCGTGCAAAGCTGGTGTAGAAGCGCAATGCACTGGGTATGATTGCGAAATTAAACGATGCGGTAGGTGGCGGTGATAAGAGAAGGGTATGTCCAACACGCATAACAGGAGGTCAAGAAACGATGCCAGCCGGATGCGGCCGCTTCGCACTCTTTGCCCTTGTCCCCCTTGAATGTCATTCCTCTTGTCACATCATGAAGGTCACAAATGTGACCGCGCTTGTGTATTATCAGACCAGCTGCATAACTGGTCAAGCACAGCAGACTCGCGTTAGCGACTGCAGCACGGTCTCGCACTGCGCAAATCTTGGTCTCGTCGACCTCAAGCACATTCTGCGCACGTCTATGTGACCAGTGTCAGTAGCCTTTCTGTGGCTCATCGTCATCAGCTTGTGCATCGGCACGCTGTGCTTGTGCTTGCTCAATCCGTCCCCATGCGCTCATCCCGCCGTCTCGCTCAACTCGCCTTGAGATCGCTTCTTTGTCCGCACGTCAGCCCCCGCTGTCAAATGCACATGCGCACTTTCCGTCGCTGGTTTGCTGTGTCACGTTATAATTCAGGCCTCTGTGACTGGTGAACGCAAGTGATTTGATCTGCAGCTGCCCGCTCTTCTCCACCACGCCCACCTCCCGCTCCATCCTCCTATCCTTAACTCATTGTACAACCACCATGCTCGAGAAGCCATTTGCTGGCAGCAATACAGGGGCTGCCTTGTATTGCGCATTGGAGAGTTCAGCCGGTGTTGCTGTTGGCAGTGCCCATGGGTAACTTGAAGGTGTCTGAACTGCCGCTCGTCGTTTTAACCTCTCCCTGTCCTTGCGGTCGCTAAAGGCAAAGTCGACGACCTCAACGCAGAACATCAGCACGACCTACAATCAGTATATCGATGTGCAGCCCGTCAATGGCAGCAGCTCCGCAAAGCTCAGGGTTACAATCAATGCGGACTGCACGACTTTGGTGGATGCCGTAAGGTATGAAATGCAGAAAAAGGATCAGCTGTAATTTCGATCTTCGGTCCAGTGCCCTCTCGCTCCCATGGTGCAACTCCGTTCCCGCGCGCAGGTATCAACCTTCACAGAACCTGCCTCGGGCTCTTTGGTGCTTCCTTCTGGCGGAGGGCAACCAGCCCTCTCTGTTCAACTTCCGTATGTTAAGCTACGCTGGTGACGATGTCGACGACTTCCAGCTCAACCAGTGGCAGCCTGCACACAGTTCTGTGGACGTATACATGGACACCGCCTATGACCACAGTCACTATGCCACTCTATTTGCCATTGCCCACGCCCATACCCGACGGCGTCAGGGTCCCTGCGAGTCTCTAAGTATGTCGCATCTCTTCCTTCCATCCCAGGCAGCCCAATGGAACACCTTCTTGGGTGCAGTTCATCACGCTAGCAGTAGCCCTGACCTTGATATTCAGTATCTCTGTGGCGGTGGTGGTGCATGGAACGGTGCTGAGGACACGGATGCGACACAATGCAGCGATCTGTGCTGTGGCTGCTGTGTCATCAGGTCAATGTGTGTAGTTCATCCTCGTCCCAATTCACATGAGTAATTAATGTTGAATGAACAGACCCGTCCTTGCACAAGCTGCCCATCTTGTGGGACATCTCGACTCAGGCAAGACCTGACGAGAAGACCACCATGTCCCCAGCTTGGTCCGATATACAGGTCTGTCATTTGTTCTTCAACATCTTCCATCTCATAACCACATTAATCACATACCTTGACATTGTCCTCTCTAGCCACTCACCGTTGGCAACGTTTTGACACTACAGTGACTCAAACAACTGTTTCAATGTTTGACAGTTCGGCGAAATTCTGCATGTATCTCCGTAATTCCGCCGATTAAACTTTATTACTTTCATTTCCAAATACCCAGAACTGCTTCCTAGAGAAATTGTATATTGTGCAAGTTGGCTGGAGGACTGTGTCAAGTACAGGTGGAGATGCTGTGAGACAGAGTATTGAAACAGTTTATTTGGCGACACCCATCCGAACCTAACTAGTAGCCAGAGGGCCCTCCTTTCTGCTTAAGAACTTCTGCTACATGATCTGGCATACTTTCTATGAGGTTATCAACCACCTCCACAGGAATGGCATGCCATTCCACCTGGATACACTCCCAGAGCTGCTCAATGCCCTTGGGCTGAGTCTAGGGATGTTACAGGATTTCGGGGGTCACTCCTGGGTGGCCTCCCGTACCTGGGCCGGGCTGGGCACGGTGGATCCCTGCCACTGCCAGACTACCCGGCAGGTGCCCCAGCCACCCGAGAATCAAATAACCGGGTATATGCACTGTATGACATCCCCACACTCACCCAGGATGAAGAGGGTGCCTTGCACCTGCACTTCAAATGTACGAAACCTGGCTGCAAGCTGAAGGGCCCCATTCCTCGAAGTGGGGACAAAGGGTCATTGGACAAGGGCTCAACCGGTCAGCTGTTGGAGCATGCAAGGGTGTGCTGGGGAAAGGAGAGGGTGGCAGAGATTGAGGCGGCAAAGTCAAAAGAGGCAGCAGAAGCGCAAGCAAGGAGGATGAAGCAGAGAAAGTTGACAGTGTATTATGAGGATGCAAAGGGCAAGGGCCAGCTCGGTATCAGCATCCGAAACCAGTCATTTGAAGAACTGCAGTGTGTACCTGCATAGCGTCTTGCGGGCTCTCAAGCTGATTGACATGCACCAGGGCAACAACTGTCTCATGGGCAGCAAGACGTGGACTTGAGTAGGCTCGAGTCGGTGATCCTGAGTACATCATGCAGATGAAGTGTGGTCGTCCACACATCCGCTTGCCAACACGCCAACTCCTCTCACAAGATGTGATCAAGGCATTTGAGGGTGGACGGAGGAAAATGTGCAGGAAGTTGAGCGTCAGTTTCAGATCATTGGCATGCAGCTAAGAACAGGCTGACATACTATCATAGCACATCGATTCCGCAATTAGTTTGTCCCTGGACATGCAGACAAGTCCAGGGCACATACCGATGTGCGGAATCGTAGTTCATTATGAGAAGAAGGGTCAGCATAAGTCGCACATCCTTGATGTGTTCGAGGCTTGAGAAGTGTGTTTGCTATTACTCACCTCCAAGGTGTCTGATGTCTACACAGTCCCATACTGGACTGTACATGGCACAAATCTTGAAGGATGTCCTACTCAAGATGGGGATCGAAGGAAAGGTCAGTCAGGGCACACAAATAGTCTGCGAGAAGCTTACAACTCACCAGATCATTGCCCTCACAATGGACAATGCATTGAGCTGCGATGCGCTCGCCATGGAGCTTGCCACCCTCCTGCCAGGCTTGTTTGCAGGTATGAGTGGCCGCATCCACTGCTTTGCAGATATTGTCAACCTTGCATCAAGATGGGCAATGTCAGTATTCAATGCAACAGTGGACGAAATTAAGTGGGTAGTGGCAGAGATCCAAGCAGAGCTAGAGGCTCTCGGGAAAGATCTGACTGACGTGACCATTGAGGTCAATGTCGTCAAAGAAGACCGGCTCGGGAGTGACCTGATGGGTGCACTCAAAGGGATGACGGAGGAGGAGGCAGCACAGATCGGGGAGAAGGCAGCACCGCTTCGGAATACAGTCCAGAGGGTACGTACCTCGTACAAGATATTGTTTTTCAGCCGCTAATTTGTCTCTTGATGTGGGCTTTTGCTGCGATGCTCGGGATGGACGCTGTGGACATTATGCGATCAGCTGCGCAAGTTCGCAAACTCACTCAAGAACTCACCGATGGTGATGACCCCAATGTTCCGCAGCAGCTGCAACAAGTTCAGCGTCAGTCCAAAGCAGCCAGTAACGGACGTCAAAACTCGATGGAGCTTGACGTACTATATGTTGCAGTGGGCCATCGAGTTTCGTGATCCAGTGGACAACATCTGCCGTGACCACAAGTTCAGACACCTTGAAGTCGGTGAGGATGAGTGGAAGGCATTTACAGATCTCGTCGATCTCTTGAAGGTGAGCTTCTTGGTCTGGATTGGCTTCGAATTGTTGCGCACCGCCCGATCTTGACAGCGAGACTTCGTATTCCCGGCTGTGCGAGCTTGAGGCGAGTAAAGAGAACATGCCGCGTGAGTCTTGGCACGGGACCGCGGGTACAGAAACAAAAAAGAAGTGAGGGGAGGGGATAAGGGGAACAAGCAGGGTCGGAACGCAGGCACGAGAGAAGAGGAAGAACCCGATAAGCGCCCGGTTTTGGCCTCTTCCTCTTCCCTTGTGCCCGTGCACATGTTCGACTCCAACCCGACCCCACTCCTCCTCCTCTTTGTTTCCATACCCGCGGTCCCACGCCAAGACTCACGCGGCACACGAAGTCCAACGAGGACACCCAAAACGATGCCGATCAGCAGGTGCGTGGGATCGTGCAGGTGTTTGCATTCGCACGAACTCCTGCCCAATCACGTCTTCTCTGCTGTCCTGCCTTGCCCCATCCCAATGCACATCACCCCAGCTCAATGCACGGCCTTGCGTGGTCTACGCAAGGCCGTGCATTGGGTTTCCTCTCTTGTGACTCGCCCGGTGCTCTCGTGTGTGTCTGCTTTGTCATTCGCTCGCTTCGCCATCCCTCTTCCTCTTGCACTTGTGTTGCCTTTCCAACTCGTCCCATTCCCACTTGGATTTGCCCCCATCGCTCATTCTGTTCATTCCTGTTATATCCATGCCAAGTACCTTTCTGGAATACCTTTGCTACCTTTTCCGGGTTCCCCTGGCTCTTCTATGCCCAAGTCTCCTGCCTGATTTCCGATCTACTATTTCCGAGTTTCCGAACTGTCGGTTTGCCAATCTACCTTTTCCGAGTTTCCGATCTACTGGATTTCCGATCTACCTCCTACTTTTCCGCTCCCCTGGTTTTCCGCGTTGCTGGATTCCTGCTCTGCCGGTTTTCCGCATTTCCGGTCTACTTTTCCGATCTCTTGGTTTTCTGAGTTTCCTATCAACCCCATTGTTGAAGATTGCCCCGTCATATGTCCTTGCGGACAATGGACTTAGCCTGGTGACCGTGACTTGTATCCGCTTATGCACATCTCTCTTATCATGCTGTATCGGGGCTGTGAAGCCCTCTGACCTGTACAAAAGGACTCGCCTGTGGGGCGGTGACTCTCCAGTCACTTAGCCCACCTCACAGGTGAGTATTCCCTCAAGCATTCGGCCTGTACTATCGCACCAGTCACTTAGCCCGCCTCACAGCGGCTCTATATCATCTCATCACCCATCTTTGGCAGATTAACTCCCACGTGCTTTTCTGGCCCCTCTATGCATCCCTGCATCATTTCCGGCTCCACTATGATGTCCCTGCATCATTTCCGGTGCAGTCTCCACACTGTCCACTTCTCCAATGAATCCTGCCCCAAGTTCCACTTTCAATACCTTTCTCACAACCACTGTATAGTGCTCCACCTTTTGTATACTAGTTCACAAGTTTTGAAATCGACTTAGCACTGCCTCTGTTCCTGCCACGTTCTCCGTCTGCCCGGACAACCCCATTGGGCAACCTTTGCCCTGAGTCCTTAGACTCCTTCCTCTAGACTTTCCCTGCATCCGGGAATCATAGGTTGTACTCGGTGTGTAAATGACGCACTGTCGGCACCGGTAGTACTTTTCCAGAGTGCGCCAGGTGTCGTAAATCGGACTAGACTTTTCCGCATTTTCCGATAAACTCCAGATCTACTCCTGGAATGTGAATTGGCTAAGTCCGCCTGTACCCCAGAGGCACGGTCTTAACAATTCCTGCGCACTCGTTCCTAGTTGATACTGGCCCACGCATCGCTTCCCACCTTTGCACAAGTTGCTCATGCTCGTGCTCGCATTCGGTACTGCTCGTCTCGCCGCTGAACTCGCATGTCCATTCCACCTCTCCCCTGTCCCACTTCCATTCTTTTCCGCTGCCTTTCTCACTCATTTAGCCCTGGTGTGCCTATGCGGGCTGGTGTCACTTGTGCATCGCTTCTTGCTCTCGATCACGTTTGCGTTCACGTTTGGTGTTGTTGGTATCGCCGCACAACTCGCCTTGCCGTTCTGCCTATTCCTTGTCCCGCTCCAATCCATTTCCCCTGTGATTTTCGGCATGTGGCTTGTCTTTATCACATCGCATCATGTTGTGTCGAGACGATATCTGTGCAGCCACCGAGGTTTCACTTGGTCATTTGTGTGTGCGTGATCGCAAGTGTGTTGTGGAAATCACGTTCGCGCCCTCCTCTCACCCCTCGATTTGCACCCCATCGTTGCTACACTCGCCCTATCTCGCTTCTCGACTTCCTGCCATGCT
>Ga0247815_10004098_pt1 | contig 10300 bp, 10 predicted proteins | sample UWRJL194509B1_FD_181014 | JGI IMG/M metagenome (GOLD analysis project Ga0247815, IMG submission 181014) | Plant litter microbial communities from Arlington Agricultural Research Station in Wisconsin, United States - UWRJ-L194-509B-1 | ecosystem: Environmental > Terrestrial > Plant litter >... | reverse complement strand
TTGTTGCTGCTGAGAGATTGCGACCGCTGCTGATGGGGCGGATGCATGCGACGAAGACGCGGTCCGGCTCGTATTGGTCAACGTCGTGCCTGCAGCGTGAGGCCTCGATGCCGACGATTTGGAGAATACCTTGGATGTCAGCTTTCTCGGCTGGTAGGGTTCCGCATCATCGTCCGAAGCGATATCGCCATCCGAATCTGCGAGAAAGGCAAGTCGGTCCTTGAAAGAAGCACCAACAGGTACGGCAGGAACTGAAGGTGCTACTTTCGTGGCAGCCTTCTTGCGAGCAGGTTTCGGTGGTGATGGATCCGCCCTCTTTCGAGCAGGCTTTGGGGAATTTGGGTCCACCTGGGACTTGGGACCGCGGGACGACGACTTGCCCTCTTTCTTCTGCCGCTTGCGCTCCTGCACCTCTTCAAACTCGGCAACGATTCGAGGCTCGACAAGGTCTACAATGGCAGCTGGCATCCAAATACGAAGTGTCGCCTGTGGATCGGGTGGAGGCTTTGGAACACGAGACTTCTTTTTCGGTTCTCCATCGTCGTCATCGTCATCTCCGTCTTCGCTCCAAGGATTACCTTCGATGGCAGGTCGTTTGCCACTGATACCCTGTTCTGCGAGAATGGCGAGCTGCAGAGGGGCTATCTCGAGCCGATACTCCTTGAGCTTGTCAGTGGAGACGTGGTGCCGCTCGCTATGTATTTTGACAATGAGAGGTTGTTCGTCGCGCCCTCCGAGGCGGTTGACATGTGGTGAATTGATCTCAAGTCGAGAGAAGTGCTTTGCAATCATCGTGGATGGCGTGCCCTGAGGAACGACGGGTCGCCGTTTTGTCGGAGTGGCATCAACCCCTGTGGGACGTCGTCGTTCAGCTTCCTCTGCGAGCTCGTCTGCGAGCAATACGGAGCGTCGCAGGATCCGACACACAGCACCGGGCCAGATGACAGTCCTGAAACGCTTGAGTATGGCCTCCTTGTAGCCCCATTCGAAATAGAGCTCGCAGAGAGCGGCAAGTGCGGGGAGATCCGCTTCTCCCCACTTGACCTCGGTGAACTTGTCAAATGTCGCGGAGATAACTGGTGCGGCGTATGCACGAACTATCTCCAGGTCTGGGAAGCTGTCGGGCAGGGTATCTGCCAGCTTCTTGTTCTTCCTCCCAATGAAGCCACGACGATTGGTTCGCAGCTCGGCGCGTATATCTTGGCGCCACTGGGCGAGGAATGCTTGGAGGTCGGTGGCGTCCTTGGTCTGAACAGCCTCAATAAGCGAATCGCCGAAGCCACAGCGAGCTAGGCCATGAGCAATGGCCGGACCAACACCAGGAACACCTTCCTGCAGTCATGGTTAGGGACGAGGACATGTGACAGCGACACGGTGGCAAACCTTGTGATAGTCACCTCCACGCAGGAGACCGATGAGGATGAGCCCATTCTGAGTTAGACCCACGTCGGGGTGAGACCCCAGGTCCGCTGAGGTGAAGGTAAGGACGTGATTTTTGTCGTCTCGTCCCTCTGCATTCTTGACAGGGTTGGCGCGATTGCCGCTGAGCAAGTTGCTGGGACTGCGACGCAACCAGAGTTAACGAGGTCCTGTGAGAGCGACCAGAAAGTATTTACTTGCGTATCAGCATCAAACCGCCGAAGAGGAAGGTGTCGACATCGTCTGTCAGTATAGCGTCGATGACACCAATGCGGTTCAAGTAGGCCAGTTCTGCCTCGGCCTCGCCAGGTGCCTGGATGTCTGTTTAGAAGAGAGCACTTGACGGTATAGTACAGAGAACTGACGCTGATATGCTCGTACCCAAACGCCTTGATGATCTGCTTCAAACCGTTTACCATCCAGGAGTCACGCTTGCCGACACGCTTGCCGCGCTTGCACGATGGTCTCTTCGGACCATCGAAGACAAACAGTGGGAGGAAGGGCAAGTTCATGAGCTTTGCGCAGCGAAAAAATAGTGTACGGAGCTCCGGGTTCTCGCCCACGTCCGGCTTGTGTGTGAAGGAGGACGAAGCGTGCTGCGCGGTTGGATGCAGCAATTAGCTAAGGTAAGACCTGGGGATGCGTGACTGACGAAGAACCAGATGCTGGCGTCGATACCAACCCTGAAGCCGCGGTGGCCTCCATGGTTCTTCTCGAAGCCGTCAACGACGGAGAGTTGGGTGAGCGACATGGTCTTGGATGCTGGACGCAAGACCTATACATGTTGTGAATATCTTGCACACACGATGGGCAATTTAAAAGCACGCACATCCCACAGACCAGGGACACCCATGGTTCAGAATTGCGGGCACGGCGCGGGCGACGATGTGTGGCTGGCCAAGTCCCGAAGCGGAGCGCGAACCGCGTCAACTTCCGATCCCGATCCGTTCACATGTCTCCTCCTCTTTCGTTGCGATGTCGTCGCTCTTCGCTCCATCGCAGGCAACTGAAGCCACACAAAGAGCACAGTTTCTTCGGTTGAAGGCTATCTGCGTGCCACTTGCGGCCGCGACTGACCTTCAGCCAGGTACAACACAAACGACAGTCAGCCAGCTCGATCAACTTGTCGCAGAGCTCGGATCAGCCAACACAAGATTGTCGCTTAGTATCATATCCTATGTTTTCTTGCCGGTGTCCACTATTCTACGCCGGAACGCGCTTGTCTCGATTCCCGACACCGTTCTCGAGCGGATCTTGCGCATCATCGGTATTCTCGCTCGTAGCTGGTGGTTCAGTGCCGATCCACAGACATGGGAGCAACTTTTCAAGTTTGTCGCAATTGTTCTGGTCGGAGGGGACCCCAAAGGCAAGGGTCGCGCATTGGACGAGCCCTGTCAGCTCGCGGCCGCTTCTGCGCTCCATGCAATCTTAGGAGGAGATGCAGACGATCCGGATGAGGAACACGCCGATAGGTTGACTGTATTCAGGCCTATGGCGTCCGTACCAGAGGTAGCGAACACGCTTGACGCGCTCCTCGCGTTGTGTGGCTCGCCGAACATGGAGCTTCAGCTGGTGGCTTTACGCGCGATCTACCTGCTGGTGCGCGATTACCAACACGAAGATGTGGCACCAACTGTACTGCCTGGCGTCGTAACGGCCATGGTACGATGTGCTGTTGGCGCAGATTCGCATAAGGGTTGGTCGAACGGCGAAGTCGTAGCCGCAGCATTAGATGTCATCGTCGCGATCATAAAGGCGGCCATCGGGGACGAGGCATGCATCAGAGCTGGCGCAATTCGGCGTGTCGATGATCTTAGTGATCTAGCTCAAGTTTTGTCTGAAGAGGTCGAAACACGGGAGTCGCAACGAGTCCCAGGGTTCACCATGCGGACGCAAAGCTGGGTCCGCGGGTCCGCGACGCAGCTACATATCGCACTGAACTCTCTCACGCCGCTCGTTTCGCACAACAACGCAATTGCTCTCCGCTCTCTCGCCTCAAATAGCCTGGAAATTCTCAGTAGCACGAAGCTTACCCTACCCCAATCGCAACCGTTGCTTCTCTCATTTCTGCTCGCCCTCTCGCAGTCAGAGTACGAATCGGTCGCAAAGCCGGCGCATGTGGCTCTCGTAGCTGCCGCGAAGGACCAGCAACTTATGCAGCACATTCTCCACCTTGCGCAGGACGCGTTGGCCAGCCTATCGCGCCATCTCAATACACATGCCGACACGAGGCTCACTCATCGTTTGCGCTTAATTCGCGCTGTCTGTGCACTTGCCCCGGACATTCCAGCTATACCTATTGGCATCGGCCAGCTTCTCGGCGCCAAAGGAGGTATTGAGAAGTGGGGTGTTGGCCTCCTCGCCTCTCTCATCTTTGTCGTCCCATCGTCAAGAATTGGCTTGGTTCCAAACCTCGCCGGACTTCTTGAAGGCGGCTCAGACGACAACATAGTCTTCCCGCAGCTTCCCTTACAGTTTCCAGCGGACAGCGCGGTTCAGGCGCTGCTTGAGGATACACTCACCGATCTGGGTCGTGCCGGCGGCGTCGAGTGCCTGTACGCCGTCGAGTGGTTGGTTGCTTTTGGTGCAGCGGAGTATTCTGCACGTGCCACGGCAGCTCTATGGTGTGCTGCACTCATCGCGGATGGAGCTGCAGATTCCAGTCGTGGTGCGCGGGGCAAACTCGCCAAAACAGCACGTTGGATGGCAAAAGCAATGTCCGAGCTCTGGCAAACGCGCGAAGGGGACGAGCAACCCGCGCTGGGGTCCGAAGTAGAGCAGTCCAGCGTCGAATTCTCCTCCGGGCTCATCAAAGTCGATACTAGCATAATGTTCCCCACGCCGGCGGCATCGGATTCCGGGGTACCACCTTGGTCGCCCCTCCTCCACCGTGCTGCGGCACTGCGTGTGATTGCTGCCGCATCCAACATCACGGGCGTGGCCTTTGCACCAGTGCTTATGCACGCACTGTATCCTTTATTGCACTCGCTGGTGTCTTCTTCGGGCTCGCTTCTGCTGCACAATACCTCGCTTGCAGCACTCGAACAGGTCGCTCGCGCTACTGGATATGCGTCTTCGCGTAACATGCTACTGGCTAACTTCGACTATGCGCTGACGGGTGCTGCGGCGCGACTTTTGCGGGCTAAGCTGGATATCGAAGCAGCGCGGGTGCTACGCGTTCTCGTGCGGCTTGTTGGCGGAGATGTGGTCGAGCGAATGGGAGACGTGGTGGAGGAGTGTTTCGAGAGGCTGGATGAGTACCATGGGTATGAGATTCTCGTCGAGCGTTTAGTGGAGGTGCTCGGCGAAGTCGTTACAGTGGTGCGGAACGATGCATTGGCAAGAGGCGAGATGAGCCATGGGAAAGAACACGGGGAACCAACAGGCCATGTACCGTCGGGCGAGCTTGTGGACATCATCGCGGATGCCACAGTGGACAAGCTGCTGGACTGGATCAAGATTCGCCATCAACCACCGTCAAGCGACCTCGGAAACAACGAGGACGACGAGGACGAACCCCTCCCCCGACGTAGTTGGAAGAATAAGGGTCATGATCATGAACACCAACACGAGCGCGGCAGTGACACCGATAAGCACGAGCACGAGCACGAAGGTCAAGATCAAGCTCCACCGCCACGACCAAAGTCACCAGAACGACCAAAGCCGACCGCAACGCACAACCTCATCCACCTCATCATCTCTAGATCCATCCCGCTGCTCACGCATTCTTCCGCGCTCATCCGCACGCGTATCCTGGGGCTTATGTCCCCTGCAGCGGCTTTTCTCGGAGCCTACTCAAACGACGACGATCAGCACCCCGCCGTTTCGCTGCTTCTGCCGCAAATCCACCGATGTTGGCCGTTTGTCCTCAACCGGCTGCAGGACCGCGAAACGTTCGTCGTTGCAGCGGCGGCTACGTTTGTGGCATCGCTCGCCGAGAGTCGAGGTGCAGGAGACTTTGTGAAGCATCGACTCTGGACCGATGTATGGCCACAGTTCAAAAAGATGCTCGGCACTCTGCGACAGGCGGAGAAAGAGAGCGCGCTAATGCAAAGGCAGCATGGAATGGGTCCAAACGTCGACCCGATGGCGAGCTATGCAACCTCGACGAAACTGCATATCGCGATGCTTCGCACGTTGGATGCTGCAGTACGCATACCGGGTTTGGGGGGCACGCCTGACAAGGAGCTTTGGGATGTAGCAAACTCGTTTGTCAGGTTTCTTGATGCTGGAGAGGAAGATGGCGTTCAAGCTGCGGCCCGACGACTTTTCGTCCAACTAAAACGGCAGAACGCGGACGCCGTGTGGCTTGTTCTTTCCGGCGCGCTCGGGGAGTGCATCGGTGAGCAGCGGCCTGCGAGTGCAAGAAATAGCACTGGCTTGCCTCCTGTATTACGTCGGTCATGGGACATTGCTGCCAATGCCAATTTAGTGTTTTCGTGCTGAGGACATATATTCAGACCTCGGAGGACGTGTCAAAGCCAATCCACTGTCAGCCAATCCAGCTACAGAGCGAGGAAGACAAATCAATTGAACAACCCCCGCCATACTGTATACAACCAAGCGCAACAAAGTCTCGCAGTTGATAATTTAAAAGATTCTGGTCACCTGAATCACTGGCCGTTCAATGCCATTGTTCGGTGCCAACACGGGCGCCCTCGCGGGCCGAGTGGTTTGGGTCCGCCTCCCACTCAATGACACCAGTCGCCGTCTTGAGCAAGTACTTGTACTCGTACGATGTGCCCTCCGGGAGCGACACGGTGACCGACCACTCAGGGTATGACGCTTCGTCAGTGCTCAGTTTGACAGCCTTGTTGATATCCCAGTTGCCCAAGCCATTGGTTGAGCCGGTCACGTAGACCTCGTCGCCCCAGGTCGCGTTACGGAGGACGCTAAAGAGTACCTCACCCTTCGAAGCGGATGTGACGGTTTCTGCGGGCGGAGGCGACTGCGAGCTGGAGGCAGTAGGTGAAGGAACCTCGACCGGGGGCACAGGCGCAGAAGTCTCGGCGGGAGGCGCTGGGACGGGTGTGTCTTCTGCAGGAGCAGGTTGTGAAACCGCGCCAGCCTCACCGCCGACGTAGAATGCAGTTGCCTCGCGCGGGTTGACCGTGAGGGAAGCCATACCACTGCCATCAACATCAACGGTGCCACCAGCGCAGCCAGTGCTGTTGCGGGCGCCAGAGTAAACGTTGCAGTATGTACCAGCGGGGAGCCCAGTGTTGAAATTCTGGCTCCAAGCGGTATCGTCGTTGTTGATGGCGACAAATCCAAGGGAGCCTGGAAAAGACAGCGTAATGGCTTAGCGCACTACTCAGAGCACCTTTGATCTAACTTACCACGCGAAAAGGCGAGCTGCTGCTGCGAACCGGTCTGGATGTTACCAACGTCTCCCGAAACCGCAATGCGGAACGCATTCATCCCCTCAATTGCTGCCCAGCGGTGTTGGCAGAGCCTACATGATAAAAAAAGTGGTCAGAAAGCATGTCGTTTCTTGTTGTCTCCAAACACACCAGCCCTCAGTGCCCCCCTGAGCGTAACAAGAGCCCGCCGCCCCATTCGGTGGGCCGGCATCAAAGTTGTCGAACTCGTACGCCGACAGTACGGTTGGAACACCATATGGGTATGCGAGCATAAAGACGTGGGCTAGAGTGTACGTGTTGCCGCCGTCCTTGTACGTCAAGCTCGTTGGGCCATGCTGGAGTAGCCACCAGGGTCAGCACCAATGGACGTAGCAACAATTTGGCACGTACGCGTTCGGTATCGTGGTTTGCAACAAAGACATTGGCGATCTCGCTCGCAAGCCAGCCATCTCCTGGAACCTGCTGCGGCAATCCGGCAATGCCTGACCCGAGGAATGCAGACTTGAGAGCGTAGGTGAACCTAAACTCTTGGACGCCGCCGTTGGTCGTATACTCTTCTGGAGTAATGGGCTCGCTGGAGCCACCATAAATAACCTCCTGACTGATGTACTCTGGCTTGCTGGTCATCTTATTGAGGATAGCACCAATATCACCCGCGGCCATGTCTGCAATCCCCAATATCAGAAGCAGAGCCTTGCTACAAGGACGTACTCACGCTTGGAGGCATCGAGACGGAAACCGTCAACACCGAGAGAACGGAGGTCATCGAGGTAGGCAGCAATGTTGTCCTGCACGTGCGCAGTCTCTGTTGCCAGACTGGAACGAAGTTAGTGGTTAGAGTGATGGTGGAATAGGAACGTACTCGGCGAGACTGCTGAGTTGGCACAGCTGTACCTGCTCACGGCTGGTATAGTCCGTGATATCGTCGTTGGCGGCCAGTCCGCAGTGATGGAACGAGCCAGACGCGTCGGAGTACAGGTCACCGTAGGTATAATGAGTGTATGCTTTGCGCGCCAGTCAGCTCTGCATTCACAGGATGTGTGCATCCCAAGACTCACAGGTGCCCGCAGTGCCAGTCCCGCTTTCGGATCCAGTCATGTGGTTGATGACAGCGTCTGTGAATGTCGATGAGAATTGAAGGACGAATGTAGCAGGTCGCACTCACCTGCAAGAACCTTCACGCCGGCATTGTGGCAGGTATCTATCATGGCTGCCAGAGCCTCACGGTTACCACGTTTGCCCTGAAGGATGTAAGAGACCGGCTGATAATCGGTCCACCAGGCGTCGCCCTGAACAGTCTCCTGAGGCGGGCTGACTGCGAACGGAAGCGGCATGTTAATCAACAGCGCCACCGCAGAGAAAACCCCAACGCGACGACGCACTCTGAATGTAACCGTAACCTGTGTACAATCAAATTAGCTTAGGAGATACAAGAACCTGGGAACGCGCTCAGCACGCACCGTATGGACCGAGATGCTGAGTACACTCTTGGGCGATGCTATCCCAATTCCAGCCGAACATTTGAACGATAGTGTCTGAAAGACGCGTTAAACACACATCTCATGCACTAGGATAGTTGCTTCGCACTCTTCTGCGCCGCAGCGCAGGTGACAAAAGCCGCAAGTGCGACGAAACGAGACGAAATGGTAGGCATCGGGGCAGACAATGAGAACAAAGAACAGAAGGTGAAAGGGACGATCAAGGAGCGCGCAGAAGAATATAACTGAAGAACGGAGATGAAAGCTGCGGCTCAGGGCAAGTGAAGATAAGAGGAAGAATTGCGAGACTGGTAACCGGCCGGGCGACGCGAGAGTCCGCATGCCGAACTTGGCGACCTCGATCACTGCCCAGCTCATCAAAGCAGTGCCGGTGAGTCGCCCGAGGCCAGGCATTGACGTCGGATATAGCGGGTCGAGAGGGAGAAACGATGCTGGCAACACGCGGGACGAGCTAGTCGGCATAATGACCGGCCACAGCTTTCATCTAAAGTTCATTCCTGCGCATATTGTCACGGTTATTGTAGTTCGTGGCGTAATCATACATCGGAATGAATATGCCCAAATGACGCGATCTTGAAGCTATGCTGGTTGCGTTGGCGAGGAATGCGCGGGACTGAGGAAAGTGCGGATACTTGGCCGGCCGTGGCCAAGGACCGGGCCTGGTTACTTCGTGCCAGCCGAAGTCCGCATATAATTTTTCGAGAAGGATTGTGATGGCCACGTTCAATTGTAATCCGACCGGAGGAGGCTGACTGTGGGTGTCCAGGCTGGTCAGGCTCCGTCTCGGACCCCGGCTTTCAAGAACTGGACCCCTTATGCGATTCATCCGGTTGCGGACTAATGAGCACACTTGAACTCCGATCATATTGCGCTGAATGCACCAGCGCAATTTCAGCCGCGCTCTCGCCCAACTTGGCCTGAACGAAGGCTGGCCTAATGCCTCAGAACGCGAGCTTGGGATACAGGAGCTCAGCCGCCGTTTACGTGTAGTTTCTCGTCAATGGATACAGCTACAAAGCCTGCAGCTCGATGCGGCGGAGCGTCGTATCGTACATCACACAATCTTGCGCGAGCGTACGCCGCGCTGGAAACCCGAGGATGCTGCATTTCTCGTGGACATCTATTTGCTTGACCATGCGCTGCTCTTCGTTCGTTTGCACCCAAATGACGGCTGGGTCGAGCTCTTCAAACCTGTGCGTGAATCACTCGCCCGCCTCTGCCGTACATGGCTCATCATCGCTTCTTTGAGATAGCCGATCCCCCTTGACCTGCTTATCGTCCCGCCAGACACCGAGGAAACGGAACGAGGCGCCGGTGTCCCAATCTCCTTTATCCACCGAGGCAGACGCAATTCGTCCGTCACTCTCGTCGCACAGACGGCTGCGTCGAGAACAGAACTTCTCGATAAGATCACTGAACAGCAGGCCGTTGTCTGGCAACAACGCGCCATCTTCAAACTGGGTCGTCTCTTCGGCAAGTCATCAAAGTCACTTGAGGCGACTTGCGTCGCTCCTTTGAGTGAGGAGCATTGTGCACGCCTCACTTGCCTGGGCTCACCCCTCTCGTCAGATAAATGGCGCTCTGTCCTCATTGCCACCAACGACGGGGTGTATCGCTACGATCGTGCTGTAGATGACACATCCAGAAACGCTCCTTACCGGGTTCTTGCAAGTTCTCCGGTGACATGTATCGACGTTGACGAGGGAAGCCGCTTGCTCTTTACTCTCGTCGGTCAGACACTTCTCAATGCGCAAAAGTTCATATCTGACTGAATGCTTAGATCATACGCTGACCGCCTTCCCTCTCGACTCTTTGTCGCTTGAGCAACCCATCACCCCGCATCGACACGGTCAAGTTGTCTCCAACATGACCTCGTTCTTTGTCCTAGGCTTCATACTCGGCTACAACGTCGTCGCCGTGGTTCGCAGCCGATCTCTCGCAAGTTATATCAAGCTCTACGTGATTGAACGCCAACGGTCAACGCCGTCGTACAAGCCTGGTCCAGACGATGCGACTATA
>Ga0247815_10004095_pt1 | contig 10304 bp, 14 predicted proteins | sample UWRJL194509B1_FD_181014 | JGI IMG/M metagenome (GOLD analysis project Ga0247815, IMG submission 181014) | Plant litter microbial communities from Arlington Agricultural Research Station in Wisconsin, United States - UWRJ-L194-509B-1 | ecosystem: Environmental > Terrestrial > Plant litter >... | reverse complement strand
CTTCGGGAGCTCCAACTTGAGGACTGGCTTTTTCGGCGTGCTTGGTGTGCGGGGTGGCTGAGGGAAAGCGATGACCACCTCGTCGTCTGAAGACTCGTCAAGTACCGCTGCGGGGGAGATGACCCAGTCGTCGATGATGCTCCCACGGTCAGCAATGATACCAAGCGGGCGGGGACGGTGCTTGCGAAGACGCTTGAGAAGGCCCTTGGTAAAGCTGGAAGAGCGCGTGAGGGCTGGGCGTTCGTCCTCGTCGGAGCTCCAAGCGCTACCAGAGGGCGGTTCGTCAGCGTCCTCAGCATCATCCTCTGTCGCATTGCATGTGGACGGCTCCTCTTCCTCACTGACGCGCGGAAGCACTTCTACGGACTTGCCGCGAGTGAGAGAAGCAGCCCGCTTTGGGACGCGTTGACGACGGCAGACGGAAACAGATTTGGTGATAGGGGTGCCATCGTCCGGGATGGCAGATGTGCTTGCGTACGAGCAGGCCTCGTACTCCTGGGACATAAAGTCCTCGGGTGAAGGCAGGAAAGACACGAATTCTTCAAGGCGCGCGCGCCAAAAATCAGACCACTGATTGGGCAAATATCAAAACACGTGTGCGCGCACCAGTCATGATAGTCTATGTTGGGCGCGTTGGGGGGTTGGTGTTGGATACAGATTGGTTTTGGGCTGGCTGGCAGAGAGAGCAGAGAACTCGTCGAGATCGTTAACCGGGAACGGAGTGAATCGACAGCGTGGCAGGTGGAAGGGGAAAACGTCGCTGGGCTGCGGCACGCGCCCGAGTCTTATACGCGAGGGGCATGTTCATTGTCTGCGAGTACAACATGTGGTCGCCGCGGTTAATTCCGCCTTCCAGAATTCTATCGACCGTCAAAGCTGCCCACAACCTCTCCGAATCCTTCGCAGCGCGACCATCCTCTGGTCGCTAGTTTTTACAGTAGAATAAGACCCTGGAGTGTGCGCCACTTTGCGAGGACGGCATCCTCTGAAGGTTGTATTTCCGGGCCATTGTGTCCGGATCGGGTTGGGCGTCCACGAACCTCGTGGTTAAATAGGGGGATCCACATCACCACGCAGACAGCCGTCAAAGACTTGCGTTTTGGAAGCCCCAAACGGTCGGAAAAACGTGGATATCGACGTATATAGCTAGCTTCTGTACAGAGGCGAGCATACAGTTGCTGTCTGGCGGCTATCACTTGTGAGCTTTGCCAGCGGTGTCCCCGCGCTGATGCCGCGGGCACAGACACCGTGAAACAGATGAATTCATCGGCCAGGAAGGCGCGGTACAACCTGAAGACCGCGCTGGACGGCTGGCCGAGCACGAATGCGCTCCGTCCACGTCTGAGATGCCATTATTCAGCGAGAAGTCGGGTGGGACGAGAACTTTGCCGCCCATGCGTACCTGCAGGCCCACCCATCCCTCCGCGTTGAAATCGACGAGACCCATCTTTTCAACTCCAGAAATCCTGCAGAAGAGACCTGAGCACTTTTGATACAAACCACCAAGCACCATCCACGCACCAAGTGAACGCGTTGATGTCCACCACGCTGAACTTGCCAGCTCCCAAACCCGCAAGGTACTCGCGTCCTCCAGAAAGTCGTGTATTAAACGTGCCGAGAACGCGTTTCCCTTCGTCGGTGAAGCGCCTGATTGCGTACTCGCTGAGAATACAGTGTCAACACGTACACCGTCTCCAAGAACAACACAGACTGACATCTTGTCGTCAGCCCACGTAAAGTGTGCAGCCTGACCCCAGGTCGGGCCGATAGCGCTGTGCTGCATCATCATCAGCTGTCAGATTACGGTCCGAGACGAACGAGGCTGGACCGCAAAGTAGAGCCACGACTGCGCGTCCGCCCATGCTGACGGCTCGGCCTCGAGGTCGAACGACAGTTTGTGATTGATGTCATGCTTCTGCACAAGATACGCCAGGATCGCCGCTGACTCGAAGATGTGGAATGGCTCAGTATCTACAATATAAAGCGTCTGCTATTAGATCGCAGGTGACGAATAGTGGCAGATATGCTTACTGGGATTCGTCTTGTCGGATACTGTGAGAGCAGGGATCTTTCCGTTGGGATTGATTTTGAGATACCACTCCTCCTTTTGTTCAATGTGATCACCGCCCAACCGTATAGCGCGGTAGTCGTAGTCGACGATTCCTATAGGTCGGGCAGTGTCAGTCAAGGACCAAAGCGAAGACATCGTCCAAGACCTGGATAAGCGTCCTTCAACTCCTCAAGCAAGATTGTAACCTTGTAGGCATTGGGTGAAGCGGCGGTCCAGAGAAAGAGCGACTTTGATGACTCCTCAGGCGAGCGAGCACTGTGCTCGCCGATGGTCTTGGTGTCAGTGCTGGGCGTGGTCGTGGTAGACATTGAGTTGTGAGATGCACTGAACCTAGCCGCCTCTCAGCCTTTTGAACGAAGCTCCCAAGGGCGCGTAACTTAAAGTTCTGTCAGCAGCTACGATGAGTAAGCCCCGGCTATCCGGCTATCCAGCTGCTATGGCTGAGTTTACTAAGCCAGACGACGCTGGAGCAAACGAAACCGGCTCATGCGATGAGGTTGCCGGTTGACAGCGCGCCAGACCAGTTGTTAACAGCCACCAAATTCGCAAAAGGAACGCAGCCAGAGCATCGGGATAAAGCAGTCAAGCAGCGTTAGAGCCCAGTTATCCGGCGTAACCAGTGGGTCACAATGTAACATTGAAGACCATGCGCTCGAGCTCGCGCCGACTCTTGCAGTTACCTTCTACGAAGTAGAAAGAGCATGCTCAAGGCTGTGCTATTTGTTGGGCGTCTTTTCTACTTGTTGAGGCGGTTGCTCAACCACCCAAGCAGTCCCAAGAAGGCAAGTGGACAAGAAAGGACGAGCGGAGAATCCCGGTTCGTGGTTGTCTTTCGCCCACCATGAAGGCAATTAAATGTGAGTGTTACTCTAGTTGTTCTACCCAAAACTCAAACGCCCTGATTTAGCTGTGCTCTTCACATGGTCTGTCTTTGAGGCGACGGCGACGCGTCATCGTGGCTGACTTTGCGTAAACTTTCATTTGCGATACACTTCAACGACTGCCACGCTTCCTCAGCGACACCGCCGTGAAACAGATTCTGGTCATGATGGATGAGCGTGCCCAACAGTCAGGCAACAGCTTTATCATCGCCGTAAGCCTCGTTTCGTGACTGAAAGCCGACTCGTAATTGGTGACTGATGTAGACACTGCAGGATCTGGACGACACCCATCTCGTTATTAAGGCCGACGAAGAGAACCGCGTCAGGATGGATTTGGAAGCAGAGGTGCGCTCGTTGTTCATGACAGAGCAGACATTTGACCCTCGTATTACCTGGTAGCTCGAACGAAACGCCTACACACAGGACAACGCATAACATGGTTAGGAACATCATGTCGCTCTTCTTGCGTGCATCATGGAGTTTAAATGAAGACCAGAGCTGCAACGTGTCTTCCAGTGCCCTTCGGCTGAGCTTGCATCTGCACTTCTCCGCCACATCCCAGTCGCGACAGACTACGGCGCGTTCACATACAACGTTCGGCACCTGGAGCATTCTCCACACTTGTGTACGGTACACGCTTCTGGTCATACAATGGTCAATCGCGGCCTCGTGCAATCGTTCTCTGCCGTCTCCTCGCTGTCCGTGACATCAGGTTCTGGCATCGACCCAACGTCTTGAATCGAGTGATGTAAATGCGCCTCCGACCACGACGGTGCCGTCAAGATATGGAAATCGCCTGGTTCTTCTTGATCAGCGCCAGAGTGTACGAGCATGGTGGGCTGCGAGGCGCTCCGCGAGGGCCCTGCTAGTGCTTCGCTGGCTTTTGCCATCTTGGCTCTCTGCCACTGCAGGCCAAGGCTGATGCGGATGACAATGAGGATAGGAACGATGCACTACAAGGAGATGGTTAGACTTTGCGAATGCTAGCGTCTGGCCCAAGGAACGTACGGCGAGAGGGCACGTGGCATCGACGACGAGATATTGCGCTCCGGCGCCGTTGAGCCACATGATGAGTAGCGCCAGCTTCGTCGCCGTGTATATCAGCCCACTCTCCAGGATGACCGACATCATCCGCATGTACGTCTTCCTCTCTGCCCTGTCCCTCACGCTGGGCTCTGCGACAGTCGGTTTCGATGCACCGGGACCTCGACGAATGAGGTTTATTCCGGAGAGCCCGGAAAAGTCACGTCCTCCGTCGCCGCTTCCATGGGTCGCAGTGTTGTCGGATACAGAAGGCATGTAGCGGATGATGCGGACAATGATAAGCACAGTCGAATAGACGGTGGTGGCGATCGTGCAGACGAAAAAGGCGGTCACCCAGGCTTTGATGGTCGTGATGAAGATCGTTGCGTGAAGGGAGCCTGCGGGACCAGCGAGCGCATAATTGATAGATGAACCAAAACCGCATGCTGGGAATGTGGATTAGGAAGTCGCTGAAGATGCAAAGGCATGTCCGGCGTACCGACGGTGCCGCCGAGCGTCAAGACTGGGATTATGATCACACGGAAGTTGCGACCCCAGATGGTCCAAAGACGCCAGATCTGGGTCACAATAAGCTCTGCGTGTTAAATCACGTGATGTAGCTCAAGTCGCTCACCAACAAGCCATCCGCACACATGGTCTGCCGATAAAAGTTGTCAACACGCGACTTCAGACGTTCTTCACCGCAGCTGGCTCACGTTGAGTGTATAGGTGACCTCCTTTAGGATATTCAACCAGTTATCCTCCCCCATGAACATCGCCAAGGTCCCTGGTATACCCGTTCCGGCACTGAACTCGCCGAACCCGCGCACGAGTCTCGTCAGCCCGATCGCCACATGAATCGTGCCGAGCACTAGCATTGCCGTGATGCTCAGCGTAACCGCAAGTGGCAGTACGTGTCCTTTGCCCAGTCGTGTTCGCCGCAGGAGCAGCGTGTACACGCAGAGACAGTACAGCGCAAAGTACACGCCGTATCCGAAAGTCTCAATCCAGACGGCGGCAACGTAGCCTTTATCGAGCTGTGTGAGGTGGCGAAGCTCAGCGGCGCTCCGAGCAGTGACAGTTGGTGGCGAAAGTGAGAGGTTGTCACCCAGTGGTGAAGGTCCTCGCGCTGGTTGCGCGGACATGGTATTGGCGTACAAGAGCGGACAGTTTTACAAAACGAGGAGCAAGAGCAAGAGACGCAGGCGAGAGCCATCGGCGTCATGGGTCATGGAAAACTTTGTCTCAGAATCTCCTACTCGAGCCTAATCGCCCGAATCCGAACCGTGATCAGCACAATCCCGCCAAATGAGCGTTTCCAATTTGCGCTAGAACCCACCTTTTTGCGGAAAGCCGGGGGAGTGGGACACCAACACGCGACACGTGGGTAAAAAGGGTAGACTCCCATGTCGATGTCGCTGAGACATGTACGCGTGCGGAACACCGACGACTGCAGTTCTCGACTGTGATGTCAAGTCACAATATCTGATGCGCACCACAACATTGTTGACTCGCTCGCTCGCATATAATACATGTAGGCACCGCGTTGGCTCCTCTACGCCGCGCGCGGATCGTAGTCCTCTCAATAGATGTTCCAACTCTGCAACCCCAACCGACCGTCAGTTCAACAGCCTCTGCATGTCACCAAGCACAAAATCACACACCTTTCGCCAGCCGAGCCCTTTGTGCTCGCCAATCGGGCCTTCGATGCCAAACGCGACGCCACGGAACCACCAGAACGTCTCGACGACGGCAAACACGACGATGCCGAACACGATCCATTTTGTCCGTGGCTTGAGCCAGCGCGAGGTGAAGATGTAGTTGTCCAATAGACCACCGAACATCAGCACCGAGAAGTAGAGCGCAGGCAGCTGTAGATGGAACCGTTAGTCTGCCCCGGCATCAGAATAGAAGAAAGAGCACGAACATAGTGATGCAGGTAGGTGACACGGCCCATGACGAGGAACGGCGCGTAATGAAGTGCCCAGCCCAGCAGCGATACCTTGTGAATGAACAAGAATTTGTCCGCCTCGACTGTTCACGCCACATCAGCGTTCTACCCCCGAGCACCCCAAGCAAGCCACACTCACGCGCATCAAAGTCGTTATACTTCCTCTGCCACCGCATCGCATAAACCACGAGACCAATCACCGCGAGCCCAAGACTGATCGTTCCGCCCATCCACACGACCGGGTTACCGATGAGATAGTACTTGAGCTGACTGTCGCCCCAGCCGCACATGCGCAGGCCCAGATGCATCATCGGCCAATCGAGCGGCTTGCTCGCGAGGATGTCTTCCTTGTCCGGGTCGGGCACGAGCGCGTTGTTGGATGTCATCATCGCGACGTTGAGGTGCCAGAAGTCGCGGAAGAATGGTGAACTGAACGACGTCGCGTCGGCTTGTGGGACTGCAGCAAGTCATCCACAAAACATTAGCCGACGATTCTTAGAACAGTGTACGGGTACGTACGACGGTCGTTCCAGTGGTTCTCGACGTTCCAATACGTATGCGTGTCCGACTCGCTCGTATCCTTCTCGCAGCTAACCTCAGTCTGCTTGAAACCCCACTGCGGCAACACGACGTTCGCCGCACGCAAATAACAACCGAGCTTCTTGTGACGGAACCGCAACCGCGTAGTCAGCGACTGAATCTGCTTGACGTTTTTGCGCGAGCCCTGCTTGATGTCGTTGACGACCTCGACCCGCCACACATCGCCTGCGTCGCCGATGCTCGAGTTACCGTAACAAGAGACCTCGTTTGCCGTCTTTGTCACCGGCGCAGGGATATAGTGCGAGTGCAGGTTACGGCCGGTCGGGCTGTGCGACAACCGCACGAGGTCGTTGTCCTTGAGGAACCGGATCTCGCCATGTGGGTCTACGGCAGGCTCGCCCCACGTCGGCACGATGTTCCAGTGGTTGTTGTCGTCTTTGTAGTGATAGCACGTTACCTGCTGCTGCTTCGAGCCTGTCGGGAACGTCTGCTGATGGCTATGGAGTAGACCGCCACCGTATCCCATATTCTTGAGCGTGACGCGCGAGCCATAGGCGACCTGGAGTGGATTCTTGCCAAAGTCATTGCCGATAAGGTTCGCTTGGAAGAGCGACGGCATCTGTGCGTCGCCAGGGCCGGAGTGGTTGAGGACGATGAAGTGGATCTTGAAGCAGGCCGCGTAGACGGTGAAGGGGAATACGATGAGCAAGCTCACGCGTGACACCCAATGCCAAAAGTACGTTCTCTGCAAGTGGTCATGTCAGAGAGAACGTCGCAGCAATGGAAGGTACGGCACGTACCGCAGGCATCCTGAGATCGCCAAACTTCTCCCATAGGTCTTCGATCGTGTATAGACCGACGATGGCCGTGCCGAACATGCCAACCCACTTGACGCTGCACGCGCAACCGATAGACAGACCCGTAAGAACGAGCCATGCCCACCAGTCTGGCTCGAATGGTTCGAAGCGCTCGCCGTGGAACTTGGTGAGGGTGAACACGATGCAGAAAGTGAAGAAGAGAAGCATTGCGTCGAGAAGGATGAAGCGCGAGATACATAACCAGGCCAGGTCTGCGTGTGTGAGCTTAATAGCCGATATAGAGCTCGAATCGATTGCACATACCGCAGAGAGTCATAATGGTGACGATGTGGGCGGCGCGGTTGCTCATGCCCATCCCCCGCGCAGTGTACCACGCAAGCGGAACCATGAGCACACCAAAGAGAGCCAACATGACGCGCATCGCAGTATACGGCACATCGTCCGGATACGTCGCGCCCGACCCAAAGTCGAACTGGCCCCTATATCCACTAAGCGCGCCGACCATACCCACGAGCATCTTGCCGAGCGGCGGGTGAACGTCGAAGTAGAACTGCCGCTTGAGGTAGAACGAGCCGAATTTGCCAAAGTGGGCTTCGTCCCAGACGACGGTGTTGGACTTGCCGATGTCGTGGAAGCGCGTCCAGCATGATAACAAGGTATAGATGGCGGGGACAACGTGTTCCATGTTTTGTCGGACTGCTTCGCCCTGTAATGTGGGATGGATTGTTAGTCAACGTGGTATCGAGTTGGAGATGAACTTAGAGAACGGCACCAGTCAAGGACGGAAATCGAGCACAGTTCGCAAGTGTAGAACACGGCCACGAGATAGGGCAGCAGGTAGGCAGTATCAAAGCAACGAATGAAGGAGGGTCTGGAGGATATTGCGCAAGGGTAGACGCGTCGGCAATAGGGTCCAGCGTCTGGCCCAAGCATTCGAACAAGACCGATACCACCCAGTCATAACCCGACAAGCCGATAAGGTCTTCAGCGCGTCAAAGAGCAAGTATTGACGGCCTGCATCTGCGGGCTCCGCCGGAGCCGACGACAGCGCAACAGCCAGCGAACGGTCCCGCGCGGTCGCACACCTCATCGCCCAATCCCAAAATCGACCCAAGCCAAAACCAGACTCACTATTGTCGTAGGCGGCGGCGGTCTTCTATGATGCAACGAACCAGGCAACGGCCTCAGCGCGCGCAGTTTGGCATGCTCCTTCTCGAGCATATCCTCCTCATCCAACAACGCCTGCGCATTCTCCGCATCTGCATAGTTCTCATGCGCATGACCGCGTACTCTTCTGCGCGCTTTCTCTTCGTGCGAGATGTTGTGCAGTGGGAGGTCTTCTGCATATCCAATGTTGGTACCTGCTCCGCGTTCGATGTACTCGTAGTCGTCAGACGTCCGGCGCTGCTCGACGTCAAATACGACGTGGTCCGCGTGGGAAGGCATCGCCGAGACGGGGACCCCGCGGTCGTCGGTGCCGGGAAGGTACGAAGGTGGGGAAGAGGAAGAGTCGATGGGCGGACCTGCAATGAACGATTCGCGCTGTCGTGGCGGGTCACATCTTTGCCCGACAACTCGCCAATACTGTGGAAGCTGCGGGCAGCCTCCGAAACCTTCAGTGCTTCTCGCTCAAGATTATATCGTGCCTTTAGGCAGGTAAAGATCGTATGAGGATCGTGATTGAGGAGACTTGATCGGTTGCTAAAGAATAATTTCATTGAAACGTTACGTGCACTAAGAGCGGTCGTTATGTTCTGCACTAATCATACACTCTTCGAACTCTTGACACTCTCGTTACAAGTCAATCAGCGGCGCCACCTCGTCATCCGGGTCCGCAAAGATGTCGTTCAAAATCGCCGCCAACCGAATGCCACCCGTCGCCAACAGCCTCTCGACGATGAGCTCCTTCCTAATGCGACCCGAGTACCACGGTTCGTCGAGCTCCAGTAGCGGCTTGTCGGGCTGCACACCTTCCGGCGCATTGTAGTCCGTTTCATCCAGCTTGGCCGGCCACGCAACCTCGCAGTTGATTGGGTGGATCTTGGAAGCCCAGGCATATGGGCACACAAACGAGTCGTCCGTTTTCGGTACCTCAATGCCGACGAGGCGGTTTAGGATGAGCTGGGCGTTGGCGAAGGAGAAGCGCCTGGGCTTGGATGGCGTCGGGCACGACGCCCATTCGACGGTGTCTTTCTTCCACTGTCCAAGGAGACCTTCCCAGACGATCTGTCGGATGTACGGGTCATAGATAGCGCCACGAAGTGCACCTTCAATCCGGCGCGACGGCAGCGGATGAGTGTAGTTGCGCGGAGTCTCGCGGATAGCCTTCGCAATGAGTAGGTTGTCCCACACTGAATGCAAGTCTACAAGACACATTGTCAGCTCATTGCCCGGTAAACATTGCATAGCACATCACTCACCCGTCGACCGCCTTCCGAAATGGACTAGTGCTGCCGACCCACGTGCCTGTCAGTCCCAACTCTAACCCCGCCTCACAGCCGAACCGCGAACATACCTCCATTTCCGCCCTTATCCCTCCCCGTAAGATGCAACGGCTGATGCAAGTCTCCCATAAAATGTACCAAAAACTTGAGCGCCTCGTTCGCACCCGGCCGTCCTTCGACCAGGAAATCCGTCGTGTTGCGGATCCCACCCAACACATTCATGCCTTCCTTGCCATCCCAACCTTCGCTGCCGAATTTGCATGTCTGCGAAGGGTGGTCGCCGACTGGGTTGACGTAGTGTAGCACGTTGGCCCAGCGGTATGCGGGGAGACCTTTGATACGGTCTGCCCAGGAGGCGATCGGTGCGAGGTGGCAGGTCTCGTATGGCATGTCGAGGATGGAGCAGACGGTCGACTTTGCGGAGGGCAGTAGGTACATCTCTGCTATGGTTGCAATGATTTCGTGGCCTGGGGCGCGGAGCGAGTAGAGTCAGGCTCGGGTCAACCTTGCGCGTACGGCACACTGAGACACGAATGGACGTACCAGCAGCGCCATATGCGACGACTGCAACAGGCA
>Ga0247815_10004094_pt1 | contig 10305 bp, 12 predicted proteins | sample UWRJL194509B1_FD_181014 | JGI IMG/M metagenome (GOLD analysis project Ga0247815, IMG submission 181014) | Plant litter microbial communities from Arlington Agricultural Research Station in Wisconsin, United States - UWRJ-L194-509B-1 | ecosystem: Environmental > Terrestrial > Plant litter >... | reverse complement strand
GACCAGGGAAAGAGTCATTAGCAGAGGGGATGGGAAGCAAGAGGGAGTTAGAGACGTTGACGCTTCGTCCCGCGCTGACTTCCATCCATATCGCCCACGTACTCCGTCGACTTGGATTGGAGATGCCCACGGGCACTGGCGAGAGGTTGCCACTCTTCATCTTCGCTGTCATCGTTTGACGGATGAGTGGGTAACGAGTATCGGGGTTTCAACGAGGCTACAGTTGGAACGGCGCTGTCCGATTTGGATTGGAAGAGTTTCCTGCAAACGCCAGGAGCAGGCTTGCCGAAGGCCGGCAGCGAGGCCCTGCCTTTGGAGGGGCGGATTACCGGCTCCTCCAGATCATCATCCGAGTCCCAGTCGCTGGAGAATGTTGAACTGGTACTACGGCGATGGCTAGTAGTGTTGACAGCGAAGGGACGCGCAGCTAGTTTGGATTTCTGAGCCATCGTTGGGCTCATGCGAGCGAGAGATTTCCTGTGTGCGCTAAAGTCGTCGATAACCATACGTTGGCACTGGGGAGATGGCGAGAGCGGTGAGAGAGAGCCTTGCACAACGCGGAACAGCCGCGAGGATGCAGTGGACGGCGTGAAGGTCGAGCTCGGCGATTCCAATTGTGGTGTATCCGGTGTGATCGAGTAGACAGAGCATGCGCGCGGGGTGCCCGGCGCAAGCAGCATTGATGCTGGCGGCGACTTGCGCGGGGTCGTTGGCAGCGCCAGCGCGAGTGAGCTCGCGAACGAGTCAAATGTAGAAGTAGAGGCCATCGGAGGCGAGCGTGAGTGATGTGTGGTGTGGGATTGGGCTCGCAAGAGAAACGTTGAATGTGGGCAGATTGCGGGGGGAAAGGGGCAACCGGGCGTCAAGTCAGCCCATTTATGCGCGTAAACGAGGCCAAACACTTGGCATGCGGAGTGTGAATCCCCGCGGCACGTGCCCGCCCCGCAACAATGAGCCGGGAATCGCCGTTATTTGGCATGCCAAACACCACATCTCGACTTCAACCTTCTCATCGCGCCTAAACACACCAATGTCGAATAGGCAGCATCCACCATCTACGATCTTCGAAGAGCATTGAATAGCAAGATCTGACTTGGTCGAACCGACGGTCCAAGTTGTGAGGAGCGTTACCACTCACCATACTGATAGTATGTAGACATTGTCAATGGTGAGATGCTGCACCAAAATAAGCAGAGAGCCTGCTTCAATTCACCCATTGCATGATAGACTGTACATTACTACCGTATATCCTTCCGTCCCAATACAGCATACGTTCGGCGTCCTTCCATCGTTCCCACAACCAACCCCGAGCCTAATGTTAGATTACTCTTTCTTCTCGCCTTCCTCAGCCGGAGTCGACACCTCCATCGCATCGGCCGCTGGCGTCGCACCCTCGGTCTCAGCCTTTGGTGGTTCGGTACCACCTTCACCGCGCGAGTCGACCCACTCCTTCGTACCACTGGTCCTGCCTTTTCCGTCGACTTCCATCGGATCGTCAGAAGGAGGGCCCGCAGCAAGTTCCTTTGCTTCTGCTGCGTCCTCCGCCTCAAGCCGCGTGAGGTCTTCCGGGAGCTTTCCTACCCGCCGACGTGCCGTGACTGCCTTGAGAGTCTGCACATCCCAGCTCAGTTCCCACGCATCCTCTCGACAAAAGAAAACGTACCTGCTCTAGCACCTCCTCACTGATGCGCCTCCGCCTCTCCGCACGCAGCTCCTCCCAACTCTCGCCTTCGCGGCCACCCTTCTCGCGTGCATCTGGCCCACCGGGACCGCCAGGGTAGATGTACCGCCGGCTGACATCAACAGCACCATCGACACTAAATGCGATGACATAGGACATCTTCTTGGCCCATCCGCGGTCGTAGATGTGGGGTTCGTCGCGCGAGCATTCGCATGAGTCGAGGTGGATCCAGCGAGATTGAGCGGGAGAGTAGTACTCGTTCCTGCGAAGCGGCATGAGCATGAACACTTATATACCATAGGAGAAGGGGCCAAATACCAGAGATGATCCTCAATGTTCCACACTGGGAGATTACGCGGTATGATGATCAGTTGGACGGAATGTCAAGAAACGAAGTGCGGCATACCGTAACGCGTGCGAAGACCAACGGCGCGCAACATGAGACTGAAGAGGTTCGCGAACTCGCCACATCGTCCCTTGCGCGACTTCATCAGAGCCCGGAGATCACTGGCGAAACGAATCAGTTTCATCTATAACCGAACTGCACGAGACGCGAACTTACTCATACCGCGGGAACCGCGTAACGTTCCCGTCCTGCTCGCACCTCCAGACCTCGGTCCTGCTCGCCCTTCCGGTCCGTTCCTCTTCGGTTGGAACAACAGCACCCCTACTCTGCATGTTCTCCCCGCAGGTGTCACACTTGATCGGGTCGATCCAGGTGAAGAAGTTCGGCTTGAACCACTTGACGAGCGCATGTGCAAGCGCATCCTCAAAGCAGGGAAGAGCAGTCGACGGGTCAGATTGCATCGAGTCGGCGGTAGCGTGGATCTCGGAGAAGGGGATGTTTGTGAGAGCTTCATCCTGTGTTGTGGAACAGTTGAGTGATGTGGCGGGATACAAGTCGCCCACGTGAGACACACCTGCAAGTCTGCGTTCTCGTATATGTCCATCTGCTCATCCAGCCTCGTAATCGTATTAACTATCTCGTTTGCTGCTGCCTGAGCCTGCGGGGCTGCCGCAGTCTGGACCGGTGTAGCAGTCTGCAGTGTTCGAGTCGCGTCTGTGGCTGGCGCACGCGGCTGGCGTGGCGCACCAGGTACGCGTTGAACAACAGTTCCACCAGTACGCAAAGTCTGGACGTCTGCCAGCACAGCAAACACCGTAGGAATCAAGGCGGCGCGGTCTGCGTCTGTGATAACACGCGGAAAGCGGGGGTTGGTGTGGCGGGATGCGCATCGAGAGATCCAGGTTACACCCATAGTTCGCGCAAACTCGGCAACAGTTATAACGCGTGCCTGGACACGGCGCTGGCCGCCTTGCTGTTGATTCGAAGACATTGCGAGGGCAGAAGAAGGATTGTGGCGAGAGGATGAAAGACACTGGTGCTGTGCTGTCGATCGCGGGGCCGACCGATCGCGAGCCTGAATCCGGCACGCGTTCTCGGCAAGTTCACCTTTTACTCTTCTCGATCTCGCTCCTGCAAATATCAATATGGACTTCTTCCGCAGCGGCTCTAGCTCCTCAGCTCCCACCCCGCCTCCTGCTGCCCCTACGCAGCAATTGGCACCAAAATGTGAGTCAAATTTGCGCTCTTCATGCCATTTGCGCGTCGCAAAATGTTCACCTGCACACTCCCTGCAGCCGATGCTACCTCTCGTACGACCCCTCTCAACCACTCATATGTTTCATTCCTGTCTGACTGGCTCTCGCCTGCGTTTTCTTTGTGCAGAAAAAGAAGCCATGATGCAGCAAGTCCGGCAAGAACTGGCACTCGCAAACGCGCAGGAACTCATGAACGTCCGTCTCTCCTCTTGCCTCACGCGTCATAATAGGTCATTGACTAGTATCCATATAGAAAATCAACGAGAAGTGCTACCAGCGCTGCATACCGAAGCCTGGAACCAGTATTTCCATGTCTGAGGAGGTGCGCGCGTTTTGGTGTCGTGCCTGCTAACACGTGCTTACAAGAGGGCCATTCAGGGATGCTTGTCGCGGTGCATGGACCGGTATATGGAAGCTTGTACGTGCTTTTGCGTTGCTTGTAATCTGGTTGGCGTCTGACTGTTTTGCTCTGCTTTGCGCGCCGGAACTTTCGTTTCTCTCAACACAATCGCATCGCTTGCGCTACTCAACTTCAGTCAACGTCATCAGCAGGACATACTACGAGCGTATCGCGCGCGAGCGTCGCGAGGCCGAGTTCAAGGATTGAGCCCACCATCTCGAGCAAGGTCGTGCGCTCACGCCACCAACGCATACATCGACCTGCAGTATCCTACAGCATAAATATATCAACATCACTTCACTTTCCCACTCTTCCCAACTTTGCTGGGTCTACTTGTCCGAAAGACTCGAGATGTGTTCAAATTACATCATCATGAAGATTACAGGAACCCAGACTCACGAAGCAACCGCTGCATCTTCCATTCGTACGCCATCTTGGCCTTGAATTCACCGAAATGCATATCGAAATTTGGCTCGAAATCTTTCCGCGTGTCTGGTACACCATCGCCGTTGATGTCAGCAAGGTATTGGGAGGGTTCGTACTGTCGCTTGTCGTTTGCACCATATCTGCAGTACAATGACCCTCCTCAGCAAGACTGAACAAATGGCACGAGTGGAAGTGACATACGCGTAGCACTGAAGAGTACAGCAGAAGGTCGTGTCGCTTTCATTGTGTAGCTGATGTACCTGGTAGTTGTCCGGCGAGATCCACGTGACGTCGTCGGTCTTGAAAGTGACAGGAGGACCGAGCAAGCGTGGAACCAGGTCGAGTGAATCATAATACCATGTATTGATTGAACCGTGTAGCACCTTAAAGTTGCATGAGCGGGCATGTCAGACAAGTTGCCGCCACTATCACTCAGCGGCCGCGTACCTTCATGATGGCATACAATTTTGCGTGGTCGTAGATTGACGAGTAATGCCCTGCGGGCCAAATTTCGAGCACGAATGGCGGGCCAAGTGAATCGTCAAGATCGTAGCCAAGCGTAATGCGAATATACGCAGACTTGGGATCCGTTTGGGCGAATCCTGCTTTGTACTTGAGCTTCTCGTGGCACCAGAACCCGGGTGTGTCGATGCTAAACTGGATCGCGGCGACGAAGTTGCACTCGAAGTCATCTGAAGGCTTAGAGCTGGCGGGAAGAGGTTTGTCGAGGCGAATGTTGGGTCCAGTGACATTATAGTAGAGCTTCTAACACTCTGCTGGGAGGTTCTGTACCACTGTCACAGCGCCGTCTGAGAGCTGGTCGAGAGTAATGTCTAGCCCAGACACGACATAGGCAGGAAGGTCTTTCGTGACAGGTAATGGCTGGACAAGAAGGCGCAGTCGCTCCTGCGGTATGGAGCCGTCGTTAGTGGGTGCTTTGCGAATCGGATGAACAACGAACCGTGGTGCCGCCGAATTGTACAACCCGAACGTTTGAGAGTTTCTCGATGAACTCAAACGCCTCAGTTTGCCACTCGGTACAGCCTTTGACCTTGTCATAAAATCCAATCTAGCTATCGTGCAGCGTCTGTCCCACATTGACGTATCCTCGTCCATAGCGCAGCGTGGCATTCTTCTTGTCGATGGAGACCCAATACGTGTCGACCTCCCACGGCCGAAGGTATCGAGCTTCTGCGCCGCGCGGGCACCAACTAACCTTGTTGTGTTCGAAGTCTCGCTGGGTGAGTCCAAGCTGATTGCGTCAGCCGGGCCAATGTGGAATGCCGCTCCTTCCGGCGTGACGAGCACGGATAACGCGTCGCCATCGCCATTGGACTGGGTTAGAACGAACAGTAGCTATTCAGCACTGTCGGCTTGGACCACGACAGTACCTTGGCCGTCGATTGGCAGCGGGGCAGAGCCGGAGCCGTAGATTCGAATAGGTTCTGGGGCGCTGCCTTTGTTGTACACGGTGGGAATGGGCGCCGATTTGATAAGCGTCCCGGACTCGTCCAAGTTTGCCTTGAGAAAAGGTGCTTGTGCAATAAGGTGACGGTCCATGATAGAGAGAGGGAATGCGCTGGTCTAAGTGATCTGTTGAATTCGCTTGGCAATCTTTATAACGTGCGCTGTGCCAGATAAAATCCGTCCTATCGCGCTTTGATGAAATAAAAAACAGCCTTTCCCCGTTATGGGGCCACACTGCAGGGCTCTCGCGTCGGCTGTAGCCAATGCCGGAGTGTATGGCGGTGTACTATTCGGTACCGTGTGTGTTCTTGTGCGGACACCGGTATTTGCAAGACGATCTGGAGTGTGGCCCTGTGCGTTCCTGTGGAGATTGCGGGATACGCTAGCCTATTGTTCCCCGTGGGGTTGCAGGGCCAGTGAGAGCTCTGTAGCGGTTGATATCGATAGCCCAGACCGCCAAGTTCTCGATGACACCTCCGAACGGATCCTGGAAGCGAGAATGAGAGAGACATAATGCACAGATAGAGTCGAATACTCCACCTGTTGCACTTTCGCGTTCGGCGGTGTCCTCACGTGTTGAAGTCGTGCTGTTCGAGCGAGTAGAGCGCCTAGCTCGCCACCTCTTCCTGACGTCTGTCGGGATCATATCACCCAATGCTGGATGCAGAATCGCTTCCGACTCCTCAAAACGGATTCCGGCTTGCACAATTTGTGGGAGATTCGAGTATCGACAGCGACACTGTAGCTTTTCTTAGAAGGCGACGCGTTGTCAACTTCAATGCATGTTGCTAAAAACTTCCGGCGATGTCTGCTTGGTTATAGCAAACCAATCGGACGCTAATCGACCTCGCGTTCGAGTTAAAGTTGATCGAGACCACGGATCTATTTGAACGAGACTCTGGACATTGTGTTAAAGTTGTTCGCTAGTCGACATTTGTCGCTCAGGGCTCGAGAGACGCGGGGAACGCGCCGTTCTCGCGCTGCTCGTCCCAGCGGGCAATCTGTAAAGCTCTGGTGAGCGATTGCGACGACAGAGAAGATGACATTCAGCACTCACCCAGTCATCTGTGAGGAGCAAATCAGAAGAACGAAACGCCAGCAAGCAAGGAATAGGGGATACGAAGAGGAGGATGTTTGTCAGAGATTATTGCCAGAACACGAGGTGAGGGAGTGACGAACTCGGGCAAATGGAACGGAAGACACGCTTGAACTGCTTGCAAGGCGCGAAATCCTCGCCCTTTGCGTTGACACACTTGTGGTAATCAACATAGCTCTGCCAGCTGTACATATCAAAATGACAACGATTTAGCACAATGATGACCAAATGGAGCGAACCAGACTCGGGACGACGTGCGTGATGATTATCTCGCGGCACGTCGTTACCGGGCCGGCTTCGAGCCAAACCAAAGCGGGACGCACCAGTGGCGAGTCTGGTTCGTGTTCGGGAACCGAGCTGATGGGACGCGGAAAGCAGAGTTCAGCTAAGGCGGGCGATCCAAAGGCGAGCGATTACAGACCGTCGAACGGTGCTGTCTGGAGCACGAATTTGCTATATAATTCGAGATTAGAAATGGCGCGCGCAGTAGTAAAGCCACAAGACAAACCTCTTGAGGTCGTCGGCAGACTGTTCAGACATGGCGAAGGTGGGCGGCGGGTTCGAAGGGCCTTCGAGGAGGGAAATGGGAGAAAGCGCACTGGGTCCGGTCTGGCCCGGCCGGCGCTCGCTCTCGACCTCCTGCCACCCACAACACCCCATTATGGATTTTCTGAAGAGTGAAATCGCCTCGAAACGCAAGCTTATCGAAGATGACGCGCCACGGCCCAACAAATACATGCGGCGCGGAGATGTTGAGCGACTACGGGTTGAGCATGAGGAGCGTCAACGGGCTCAGCAACAACCCGCTGCCACCACAAGTGCTGCACCCATAAAGGTTTGCTATTACTTGGCCACATTGAATTAATTAATGCTTACCTATTAAATGTAGTCTCGTACCCCTGACTCTCGTTCAAAATCTTCCACGCCGGTTCCATCTTCAACTCAACCCTCATCCTCAACAATTGTACCACCCACCGAGGACCCTTCCACAGGCAGCAGTGGTTTCAACATCTCAAACGAAGATGCAATTCGGCGTCTACGCCAAAAAGGACAACCAATTCGACTGTTCGGCGAGACAGACAAGGAACGCCGGCTGCGGCTCCGCGCGCTCGAACTCATTGAGGAGAAGGGTGGTGCCAAGGACCGTGGCGCGCAGCAGAACGACTTCAAGAAAGCGCTTGAAGACGTCGAGCGTAACGAGCGACTCAAGGCAGATCGAGGAGCACCAGACGCGAATGATGTAGCTGGCAAGGATGGCGAGGAGGCGGCCGACGGTGCAGGACCAAGCACGTTTGCAGGGCGGCAGGAGGAGAGCGTATTGGATCTCAGTCTGGTCAAGAACGACCCCGACAAGCTCTATCCAATTATCTACTTTGCGCTCAAGAAGAAGCTCAAGGAGTGGGAGGAAGAGTTGGATCGGCGACCTGGTCAGTGACTTCATCCACGCCACCTCACAAATGTTACTGACATTGACTCTCTGCTTGCACACAGAAAACATCAAACGTTCTGGTCAAGGCATCCGAGCTGCCGCAACACAAATGCAGACTGCAGACTCGCTCAAACCGCTCTTCAAGATCCTCCGCTCTCGTGTACGTCTGCTGCCCTCATCTCCCTCAGCCTCATCCTCAACCACATCATTCTACCTCCACAGTCGCTCCCGCCAGACATGCTCCTGCGTATATCCGAAATTGTACACTTCATGCAACTGCGCCAGTACTCGCGCGCCAACGACTCGTACCTGCGACTCAGCATTGGCAACGCTGCTTGGCCCATTGGTGTCACCATGGTTGGTATTCACGAGCGCAGTGCACGAGAGAAGATCTCCACAGATCAAGTTGCCCACGTCCTCAACGACGAAGTCAGCAGGAAATACATCCAAAGCCTCAAGAGGTGCGTTTGTTGTTCCGTTCGGTAGCGAACGGTATAATTAACTACGGTCTCGCAGAATCTTGACGTTCGCACAGACCAAGTATCCGCCGGAGGACTTGACGCAGCTCATGGGTTGAGTCATTTAGACGCCATCGACTTTCCAACCGTGTATCTATATTTCTGCCCACTCGCACGAACCACATTATTCGCCCACGCTGCCGCGATTCATTCATTTCGGAGGTTGCAAACCCTTCGAAGGCTCGTTTGCGAGCTCTTTGGATATTCATCCTGAATGACGTCACGGCATAGTGTATGATTACCTATGATCTAAAAAGACGCGAAGTAGTTCTACGTCTTGTGGGAGTGAAACCTGCTTTCCTGGGCTCGAAACCAACGAGAGGTATGTACACGGATTTCGTACTTTGCGTATGTCCATCATGTTTGACTGCTGATTAAGATCCCCCTGGTGGTGAACTTGACCTGTGGAAAGGCCCTGCTAATTCGGTCCCTAATTTGTATGGGGAAGTACCAAGCATTCTTGTCGTTGGGGCAAATGTCTACGTTGTTTAGGTCGGCGAAGGCTCCGGACTGAGCAGAGACCGTCAGATTCTCGTTGAACCATTTGAGAAGACTCGGGTATTGGCCCGGGGAATCGAAATTGATTACGAGGTCGGTGAAGCGAAGATCGGGAGCGTGCGCGAAGAGAGGTTCCAGTAGCGTGCTATGCACAACGATCTTGCGCAGGCTCGAGGGCTCGCGAAGATGTGTCCAAACACTGGATATAAACGCTGCCACTTCTTCGCTTGAGTAATTCCTGATGCGAAGCTGGCGCCGCAGGCTCTGGCCTCGAGATACAGCCAACGAGGCGTCATGTGCGTTCGAGTTGGTGAGACTGAGGTCAAGGTCTGTTGCACCCTCGATGCCGCAAATGAAATCCAATAAATCATCAGGAGGATCTCTGTCTTCGAACTCGACTACAACTTCCCCCGCTGCAGAGCGAAAGGCATCCACGATGGAGGTGCAGTTCTGGTTGGCGACCCCTCGAAGGCGTAGCATCGATGGTTTGGCATTGGATAGAAATTCAGCAATAGTGCTCCGGTCAGATATGCTGAATAATTCAGCCGGGCGAAATAGCATGTGGGTGAACGATAGCGTAACGTCCTGTGCCATAGGGCATGCGTGGAGGATAAGCGCAATGTCGCACGGGTTGCTCGTTTCGCAAAACAATTTGCAAACTTTGGGAGCAAATAAGCGCATTCCATTGTCGTTTAGGATCCTCGAGCTTCTGAAACTAAAGTCCTCGAGTGAAGGAAGATTGAGGTTCTGCTGCCAGTCGATGTCCAGCTCTCCGCTGCAGTCGTATTTAAACTTTACCAGGTTCGATAAAGTGCCCAATCGGGCAAAAAAGTTGCGGTAGAATGTTTTTGGATTGTCCGTGCTGACGTCGAGCTCGCGTAGACGATCAACATGCGGGGCTAGTGTAGTAGACATTCTTCGCACGGCGTCCGGGTCCGTGTGCTCCCGACCAGTGCTCCTGGCACGGAGAGAAAGAGAAAGTCGTCCGCTGCGATTGATGAGATCTTGAGCGAGATCTACGTTGCTGCTGAGGCGAGGTTCTGAGTGGCGCTTGCACCATAGACACAGTCGCTGCAGAGCCTCATCGTCATCGTACGATGGGCAACACCTGACGCAGTTGCAGCCGTGACGATGGAGGCTTGTAGTCATATTCAAGTTCGTCCACAGTTGCGGGCATCGGGATGCAAG
>Ga0247815_10004093_pt1 | contig 10309 bp, 7 predicted proteins | sample UWRJL194509B1_FD_181014 | JGI IMG/M metagenome (GOLD analysis project Ga0247815, IMG submission 181014) | Plant litter microbial communities from Arlington Agricultural Research Station in Wisconsin, United States - UWRJ-L194-509B-1 | ecosystem: Environmental > Terrestrial > Plant litter >... | reverse complement strand
TTTGCGCGAAAACAGAAAAATCAACAAAAAGCTTGAAAAACAAAACAGGAAAATTTCCAGTCAGAAAGACCAGATTTCCCAGTTAGCAGAAAATGCCAAAGTTGAGCATGAGGCCAAGCTGAAATTTTTCACCAATATTTCACACGAATTCAGGACTCCCCTGACGCTTATTCTGGCTCCTGTCGAAGACTTGCTTGACAATGGAAAAATCAAGGATAATCTCGTCAGGCAGGAGTTGAATCTGATTAAGAAAAATACTTTCCGCCTGTTACGCCTTGTTAATCAGCTGATGGATTTCCGTAAGATCGAAGGAAGTAAAATGGAAATCAGGGCAAGCGAGCAAAATCTTATCTCATTCTTGTCTGATATTATGGGATCCTTCGAAAAAATGGCGGCCAAAAGAAAAATCGATTTTCGGCTGATTACCTCGGAGCCCCAGCTGAATGTCTGGTTTGACGTAAATATGCTGGATAAGGTAATTTTCAACCTACTTTCCAACGCTTTTAAATTTACAAAAGACCGTGGGCGTATATACATACACGTTAAAATATCAGGCAATGAAAAAGTCGGAATCATTGTCGAGGACAACGGTGTAGGTATGACACAGGCCGAAGTCCAACACGTTTTCGAAATCTTTTATCAGGCGGAAGGAAGTTATAAAACGCTGGGAACAGGCTTGGGTCTGGCACTTTCAAAAGAGCTGATCCATCTTCATAAAGGCACAATTTCCGTGCAGAGCGAGCAGGGTAAAGCAACGAAATTTTTGATTGAGCTCCCTTTGGGACGTGATCATTTAAAAGAAAAGGAGATATCAGATGACCCCGCTGACGAATTGTCGCTGCTTAGAAACAGAGAGATACCCGAGGAAAATAATATTGAAGGTACTGAAATTCAGCAGAAAATTGCGCCCCGCGAGCAAACTGTATTATTGATTGAAGACAATAAAGATCTCAGTAATTTGGTGGAACAAAAACTTCTTGAATACTATTCCGTCGTAAAAGCCGCAGATGGGAATGAGGGTTTAAAAATTGCATTTGACCAGATTCCGGACCTTATTCTTTGTGATATTATGCTTCCCGGAAAAGACGGACTGGAAATTGCCTCTGTACTTAAATCTGATTTCCGGACCTCCCATATTCCCATTATTCTGTTGACAGCGAAAAATACAACGGAGCAACAGATTGAAGGAATTAAAGCGGGTGTGGATGCTTACATTACCAAACCTTTTAATCTAAAATATGTTGAGGAAACAATCAGAACGCTTCTTAGAAACCGCGCAATTCTGAGGGAACACTATACCAGCGAGCTTCCAGTCGAGACAAATGCTGCGGCAAATCCTAATAAACTTGACAAGAAGTTTGTGACAGAATTTACTGCGTACATTGAAGAACACTATGGAAACTCAACCCTGAATGTGGAAGATATCGCCAAAGATATGGGTATGTCGCGGGTTCAGCTTTACAGAAAAGTGAAAGCACTTCTGGGTTTTAGTGTCAATGAATACATTCAGCAAATCCGGCTGAACAAGGCAAAGTTTCTCTTGCGGCGTAATGATCTGACAGTGGCCGATATCGCTTACCACGTAGGTTTCTCCTCCCCCACTTATTTTTCCACCGCCTTCAAAGCCAAGTATAATCAAACACCGATGGAATACAAGAACGCCTGATTCCTTCAAGTTTTGATTCATCAAGACTTCGCGTCGTACGAATTTCAAAGATGTTACACTGACCGATGTATCATTTTTGAAACAGACTGTAACAAAATTGAAATTCAGGCCTGACAATTTTTCCTTGAATTTATTATAAAACGCTGATTTTGATCACAGTTACTCAACAAAGCCATCTTGTATCAAAGTTTAATTTTTTTGAGATATTATTTAGTTATTCACAGCGTTGATTCCGGTAGTTTTGAGAAATAATAATCAGAATTACCAAAATGAAAAACAGCAAAGTATTGGTTTGGTCAATCGTTGTGGCCCTTGGAGGTTTTCTCTTCGGATTTGACACAGCGGTTATATCAGGCGCGGAAAAAGCTATTCAGGTATTGTGGAAGCTTACCGCCGTTGAACATGGTTTCACAGTATCCATTGCATTAATAGGCACGGTGATCGGCGCGATGCTCGGTGGTATCCCGGCTGACAGACTTGGCCGAAAACAAACTTTATTCTGGATCTCAATACTTTATCTGGTTTCTTCTCTTGGCTCTGCTTTTGCTAACGATTGGTATCTCTTTCTGGTCTTCCGTTTCATAGGCGGACTTGGCGTTGGAGCATCTTCGGTTGCCGCGCCGATGTACATTTCCGAAATTTCTCCGGCTCGCTCACGGGGAAAAATGGTCGGGCTGTTTCAGTTCAATGTTGTTTTCGGGATTTTAATCGCTTATTTCTCAAACTATTTTATGCAGGATTTGGGCGAACATGCATGGCGATGGATGCTGGGTATCCAGGCCGTTCCCTCGCTGATTTTCCTTCTTGCCATACTTTACGTACCGGAAAGTCCGCGTTGGCTGATTATGAAAAAAGGGAAATATGATGAGGCGCGGGAAATACTCGAATTGATTGACCCGGAGACAAGCGAAGAGACGCTTTCTGACATTTTGACAAGTACAGAAGATGCTCAGGGTCTGCCGAAAGCCCGATTATTTTCTGTGAAATATAAATCTCCGGTTGGACTTGCTGTCATGTTTGCAATTTTCAATCAGGTGTCAGGGATCAACGCGATCATTTATTATAGTCCCAGAATTTTTGAAATGACGGGTCTTGGAACAAAATCAGCATTTCTTTCATCAGCCGGGATCGGATTTGTAAATTTTGCTTTTACCTTACTGGCGATCAATTTTATAGACCGTTTTGGCAGACGCACCTTAATGCTGATCGGTTCGGTTGGCCTGATTGTCACACTAAGTCTTGTTGCCAGAGCATTTTTCATTCAGGATTTTACAGGAGTACCTATTTTCTTATTTGTATACATAGCCTTTTTTGCTTTTTCACAAGGTGCTGTTATTTGGGTGTTTATCTCCGAAATCTTCCCGAACGAAGTTCGGGCAAACGGTCAGGCACTGGGAAGTTTCACGCATTGGTTCATGGCCGCGGTCGTGGCTTTCTCATTCCCCATCATTGCAGAATTTTTAGGCGGCGGGATAACATTCTCCTTTTTTGCGGTGATGATGGTCTTGCAGTTAATTTTCGTCTGGCGTATCATGCCCGAAACCAAAGGCACCTCGCTTGAACGACTTGAAAAAACAATGGTTATACATTAATCTAAACCCAGTTATGACACCATCGATTGTAATTTTTGGAGAGATGTTGTGGGATATGCTGCCCTCTGGAAAACAGCCTGGAGGGGCGCCCATGAACGTTGCGATTCATTTAAAAAACTTCGGCCTGAGCCCGACTTTTATCAGCCGCGTCGGTACCGATGACCTGGGCGTAGAATTGACGGATTATTTGAATCGTCAGGGAATATCAACTGATTTTATACAGGTCGGCGAAACACACCTGACAGGAATTGTAAAAGTGAACCTGACCGACAAGACAGAAGTAGCTTATAAAATTGTTCAACCTGTTGCTTGGGACTACATCCAGCCCGATCCGCGGATAGATGCAGCCGTATCAAATTCTGACGTATTTTTATACGGAAGCCTGGCCGTAAGAAGTCAGCAGACAAAAGATACCTTGTATGATTTACTTGAAAAAGCGCCTCTGAAAATATTTGACGTAAATTTAAGACCACCTCATTATGACAGGCCTACCATAGAATATTTGTTATCGAAAGCAGATATTGTAAAAGTAAATGAACACGAGCTTGCCATCATTGCGGGCTGGTTCGGGATTTTACCGGAGCCAAAAACACAAATGAAATACCTGGCGGATCGGTACAATCTTCGAATGATTTGTCTGACTCTGGGCGCTAACGGGGCCATGGTGCTCGATGCGGACGGATTTACAATACAGGAAGGATATCCCGTTGAAGTTCAGGATACAATTGGTAGCGGAGACTCCTTTCTTGCGATGTTTCTTAAACACATTCTGGCTGGATCACCTGTTTCGACTGCTCTGAAAAACGCTTGCGCGGTGGGTGCTTTGGTAGCAACCTATCAGGGTGCGACGCCCGCAATTTCAGAAAGGGAACTACAACAATTTTTGAATAATTAACCTATGACTAAATAAAAGACAGCCGGAAAGCTCAAAAAGCTTTTCAGGCTGTCTGCCTGAATTTGTTACGCTTAAATACCTTCTCTATTATTTCTAAAAATGCTTGTTTCCCCGAATCTTAACTGATTCGGGGAAATCTTGTTGATGCCTTTCCTGTTGACGTAAATAAATTATTTTCAAATATTTCATTTTGACACTTAAAACATAAGTGTCAATTCTGTATTTTCGGGGACAAATACTCAACGTCCTCTTCATGAAAAGTTTCTGCGTTTTAATGATCACAGTATTACTGTGCGTGAGCTCCTGCAAGTCAGACTCAGATTTCTCACTCCCTGAATTTTGGTACAATGGCTGCGCAAACTTCGTGGCAGACGAATATGGATATAAACACGAAGGAAGATGTTGCGAATGGGTTTCGATTCCGAAATTCGACTTAAAAAGAAACCAGTCATTTTCAGTGGAAGGAAAGTATAACCGATATACAGAATCTTCCGGAGAGAATGTCTCTGACAGGCCCATCACCATTTCAGGCACATTATCACCAGACGGAAAAACTTTGCAGTTAAATTATGTAGTCGATGGTGAACCTTTACACTATGAAATGATGGCAAGCGAGTCGCTCATTATGTGTAGCTGTCAGTGTTACTTCAAATAATATATCTTTTCTATTGCAGACCGTGATAAGTCCTTTTGCCAAACTATAAAGATTTCATGGAAAAATCCTGACTTGAAAAAAATTAATAATAAATCATAACACAATAGTAGAAAAAAACCCGTACTTCGCTTTTTAAATGTGAACATTACACTTAATATTTAAAATGCGTTCAATCATTCAAAAACTCAGTCTCTTTCTCCTGGCTTTTCCGCTCGCGGTAACGGCTCAAACGGGAAAAGGAAATTATTCCCTTGTACCTTTAAAAGACCTTTCTTCCTTTGAAAATAGCGGTTCAAATTGGACTGTTAAAGGAAACGTCTCTATTCATCCAACAAAAAATGAAGCTGCCAAAACGCAAAACGGCGAAGGTGTGCTTATAGGAACTGCCGGAGCGGCAATCAGTACTAAAGTTAAAGCGCAGGATCTTCGTATGTATGCAGAATTTATGCTTTCTCCCGGAGCGGAAGGAAATATTATTCTGCCGGGAGGCCAGCGTCTGCGTTTGGCTGATACAAAATCCAAAGAACCCAGCGCTCTGACCTCTGGTTTCATCGGACAATTTCCGACACAAAATGCTGCGAAAGCACCCGGACTTTGGCAAAGTATTGAGTTGGCCTACGATGCCTCTGTATCTACTGTAAAAAATTCTGCACGGTTAAATTCTTTAAAATTGAATGATGTCATCATTCTGGAAAGCGTTTATCTGCCTCTTTCTAAATCCATTACGGACGCACAGCCGCTTGGACTGGAAGTAACAAAAGGAACAATTGCTTTCCGTAATGTCGGATATCAGCTTTTAAACGATCGTAAACCTTTAACGCTGTCCAATTTAAATTACAAATTGTACTCAGATAAATGGGATGCGAAAGAATATTCAAAACTGGATAAAGAAGCTAAAACTACAACTCTAACGCAGGAAGTTACAAACGGTATGCGTGAGTTTCATTTGGTTTATGAAGGTGAAATGAACGCTGAGGAAGACGGTGATTACGTATTTACAACCATTTATTCAGGACCAATTTTCACATTGGATATAGATGGAAAAACCGTTGTGACAAGCGGAGAAAGTACTTCTCAGGAATCACATTCGGGTAGTGTAAACCTTACCAAGGGAACGCACCGTTTCAAGATCCATTATTCCCGTTTCCCATGGCGCCAGCCTGCATTAGGGCTTCGTGTGCAAAAACCGGGCATTCGTCAGTACGATCTTCATGTACTTTCTTCATTGCCCGAGCCTGAACCAAAACCATATATCGGCGTCACACCTGAATTGCGCCCGGAAATGGTTCGTTCATTTATTTTATTGAGTGGGGAAAAATACAAACGTACGCACTGTCTGTCCGTGGGAAGTCCGACAGGATGGAGCTATACGATGGATTTGAACCGTGGAGCGCTGCTTCAGGCATGGAGAGGACAATTTGCCAATGTTACCGAAATGTGGTACGAACGCGGTGAGCCTCAATTGCTTGAACCAGCGGGTCTGAAGGTGCCCGTTTCAGGAAAAAGCAGTATTGCGGTTCTGGAAAATGAAAAATCTGTATGGCCTGATTCCGCCAACGTGAATTATCAGGGATATTCTCTTGATCCGCAAGGTTTCCCGTCCATTCGTTACGCTGTCGCGTCCGCAACTGTGAGTGATCACATTACTTCTTCAACGGATGCAATCAACCGTACCATCGAAGTGAAAGGAAATCCGTCTGGATCACTCTATTCCTTGCTAGCTTCCGGCAAAAACATCCAGCTGGTTGAAAAAGGATTGTATCAGGTTGATGACCGTTATTATATTCAGATTGACAAGAAGGCAAAAGTTGTACTAAGAACTTCCGGAGATAACCAGGAATTGCTCTTACCGGTTTATGGTTCAGCGAATTATTCCATGTTCTGGTAATCGTTTTTGATCTTTTGTCTAAAAAATTTATATCATAAGTAAATGAAAAATATAGTAATAACCAGTTTGCTTTCTCTTGGCTGTCTGGCTGCACAGGCGCAAAACAAGGCAAAAACAGAAGATGATTATTATCGTATCATCACCATGCCGATTCCCAAAACAATCCAGATGGAAGTGGGCGGAATGGCGGTTTTACCGGATGGGCGACTTGCTACTTCAACCCGTCGCGGGGAAGTTTGGATGATTGGAAATCCTTACATGAAAGGTGACGGACAACCTACTTTTCATCGTTTTGCTTCCGGTTTGCACGAACCATTGGGACTGTTTTTCAGAGGAAAAGATATTTTACTTTCACAACGCGGGGAGGTAACTCGTCTCGTTGATACAGATAATGATGGTGTTGCCGATGTATATGATTCCTTTGCGCGCTGGCCATTATCAGGAAATTATCACCAATATTCTTACGGTCCGATTCCAATGCCGAACGGTGAAATGCTTGTCACGCTTAACCTAGACTGGGTTGGACGAGGAGCAAGTCAATCGAAATGGAGAGGATGGATGTTGAAATTGGGCGAAGATGGATCGCTCACACCTTACGCAACCGGACTCCGCTCCCCTGCCGGATTCGGATCTTACAAAGGTGATATTTTCTATACTGAAAATCAGGGTGACTGGGTTGGTTCAGGTCGTATGACACATCTGGAAAAAGGTGACTTTGCAGGAAACGTTGCAGGGCTACGCTGGAGCAGCGAGCCGGGTTCGCCTGTAAAATTGAAACCGGAAGATATTCCTGATACCGGCGAACCGCTTTACGATGTCGCTAAGAAAGTACCTGGTATCAAGCCGCCAGCAGTTTGGTTTCCCCATACTTTGATGGGTATTTCTACTTCTGACTTTAAAGAAGATACAACAGCCGGAGCTTTCGGACCTTTTCAGGGTCAGCTTTTCGTGGGTGATCAGGGGCATAGCAAAATTATGCGTGTGGATATGGAAAAAGTAAACGGCGTATATCAAGGTGCATGTTTCCCATTCCGCGAAGGTTTTGAGTCTGGTATTATCCGTATGGTATGGGGATTAGACGGCTCTATGTTTGTTGGACAAACGAGTCGCGGATGGTCTGCAACCGGAAAAGAAGACTTCGGAATCCAGCGCCTGGTTTGGACCGGACAGACACCTTTTGAAATGAAAACTATCCACTCGATGCCGGACGGATTCGAAGTGACCTTCACCTCGCCTGTTGATAAAGCGACAGCTTTGAAAGCTGATTCTTATAAATTAAACAGCTTTACTTACAAGTATCACCATATTTATGGCAGCCCGATCATCAACGCGAATGAATTAGTGATTAAAGGAATATCTGTATCGGAAGATGGCTTACGCGCACGGATTGTTCTTGATCCTGCAACGTTGAGAAAAGGTTATATTCACGAAGTAAAAGCGGAAGGTGTTCAGTCAAAAGATGGTTTGTCACTTTTGCATAATTATGGATATTATACTTTGAATGAAATCGCAGGCGGCGCGGCATTGACAGCTTCTCAGTACACAGCCAGTACTAAACCAGCGATGGACCACAGCGCACATGCAGCGGCAGCTTCAGATTCAAAAACTTCTGAGGTTAACTCAGCAAAACGCGTAACGGAGATGCCGGCTTCGTGGACAAACGGACCTGACCAGGTTATCAATATCGGAACAGTTCCTGGTTTGAAATTTGATGTTTCGGAAATCCAGGTAAAAGCCGGAAGCCGTATCAGAATCAACCTGAACAACAATGATGACATGCTTCACAACCTTGTGATCACCAAGCCTGGTACTGCAAATGCAGTCGGTGAAGCAGGTTTAAATCTTGGATTGAAAGGTACAGAAATGAACTACGTTCCAAAATCGGATGCGGTACTTTTCCATACCAATATCGTTGAACCTGAAAAATCAGAATCGATATACTTTGTTGCCCCAAAAACACCGGGTACATACCAGTACCTTTGTACTTTCCCTGGCCATTACACTTTGATGCAAGGGAAATTAAAAGTTGTGAAGTAATATAAAAACAGCCCGTAATGAACTTACGGGCTGTTTTTACTGATGCTTCGTCTCTTCCTAAGTTTTCGATGAAATTTGCTTTTATATTCGAAATGAACAGGAGATATAGGTGCGACATTTCTTTAATATGATAATTTACTGATTTATTTAAACAATATACATCTATTCGAATTGAATAATGCAGTAGACATATCCTCCAATTCATCCGATGTTAATGTCGGCTTATGGCTTAAATTTAAGTCAGGCGATGCGGCAGCTTTCGGGGAGTTATCTCAGATGCACTACCGTGCACTTTACAACTACGCCACAAAGTTTTCTTCTGATTCAGAATTTATCCGCGACTGCATTCAGGAATTATATCTGGAATTATGGGAGCGCAGGACTTTCTTGTCCGAAACTGCTTTTGTAAAATCGTACCTTCTCAAAGCTTTACGTCATAAGCTTATCAAAGAAAGCGTCCGCATGAAACGCTTCAAGGAACCGAAAGAGTTGTCATTCGACTCTGATGAAGCGGACCTTTCGATCGAGTCGCTTATAATTGAAAATGAACACTTAAAACATCAGATCAAGCGATTGAACTCAATCGTTTCTCACCTCTCCAAACGCCAGCAGGAAATCATATACCTGCGTTTTTATCAAAATCTGGAAAACGAAGATATCGCTCACATCATGAATCTTGGGAGACAAAGCGTTTCCAATCTTCTTTACCGTACCATTAAGGAAATCAAAGAAATATGGATGCCCGCCGAATTTTTCTGGGGACTTCTTTTAATCGTACTTTCCTGATTTTCAACGCCCCTATAAATTAATATCACTATTTCAAAAAATATTTTAATTTTTTTGGTTATCCATGCCTAAATCCCGGACATACATAGTATAGCCATTAAAAAAATGGTGAAATGTAAATTTTCAATTGTATTATTTACACAAAAAAATCCTAAACCTGAAAAATATTTATTGTTAAAATTTTATGATCGATTATCGTAAGTATACCGCTGAAGAGTTTATCGCGGATGAAAAGTTCCGCCGATGGATTCTTGAACCCTCATTTGAGGCGGAGTTATTCTGGGAAAACTGGCTGGACGAAAATCCGGATAAGCGAGGCGAAGTTGATCAGGCAATCGTGCTATTGTCAGGCGTAAATGAAAAATATTCTGACGACGACCTAGATGAAGAACTTATAGCGGAGCACATCAGTCAGCTGGTCGTTTTAGCGGAAGAAACAAAAACAAGGTGGTCTTTTGAGGTTCCTTTCAAAGCGATATGGAGAAGCCGTGCCATTAAAGTAGCAGCCGTTCTTACGCTTGTTTCTGGTTTGAGCTGGTATTATTCCAACAATATTATCAGCGATCGCCAGACTAGTCATGCTGAGACAAGTGTAGCAATGAGCACGAAAACCAATACGTCCGCAAAAGAGATGACGGTACTTTTAAGTGACGGAAGCATAGCAACTCTGTTAAAAGGTGGAAGCTTGACGTTTCCGAAAAAGTTTGAAGGTGATATTCGCAAAGTTTACCTTAAAGGTGAAGCATTTTTTGACGTAGCGAAGGATCCGACGAAACCGTTTTTAGTTTTT
>Ga0247815_10004092_pt1 | contig 10310 bp, 13 predicted proteins | sample UWRJL194509B1_FD_181014 | JGI IMG/M metagenome (GOLD analysis project Ga0247815, IMG submission 181014) | Plant litter microbial communities from Arlington Agricultural Research Station in Wisconsin, United States - UWRJ-L194-509B-1 | ecosystem: Environmental > Terrestrial > Plant litter >... | reverse complement strand
CCTGGTACAACCGCAAAAGGCAACACTCTGCACTGGGGTACTTATCCCCGGAGGAGTTTGGTAGAAATTTAAATAAACAAAATATTGCAGCTTAACTGAATGTCCATTTTATTGTTGCAATTCCAATCTAACAAAGGAAGTATTGAAAAATGACTATGATGGATGTGGCTTAATATCGGATGTTACTAATGCTGCCTCAAATAAAATTTTTAATAAGGTTGGTTATAAACCATTATATGAATTTATCATTTTACAAAAACCATTATAAAGAAATATGATATACAAAGTAAAGGAATTAGGTCAAAATAATTGTCATAGCACCCTAATAGCTGAAAATGATGTTGAAAAGAGGTTGCTTACCATAAAAGACGAGCGTGAACGTGAAGATAAGGCTTTCACTTTCCAAACGCATTATCAAAGAGCAATTACAAGTAAAATAAACCTAAAAGCTCTTCTACGTGGAATTACGGAGGATTCTTATCCAGTTAAGGTATTTGCAACTTATATTTCTGAAGGTGAATCTTTAAGTAACCGTTGATTTCAAAACCGGGATTTATATATTAAATGCTTCGCTTATGGAACTTATTATAGCAATTTGGGGAGGAGTAGTATCAACTATACTCGCTATCATACAAATTCGAGGTTTTTGGAAAGATAGATTTAAATTGAATATTAGTCTAGGTTTAAACTGCCCGGATTTCAAACAAAACTTGATCACAATCACAAATCTCTTCAGCCGTCCAATAACAATATCTAATTTTGAACTTTTTTGGTCTAAAAATATTAATGATGCTGATGATTTTAAAAGATTGTCCACTGGATTTGAACAGGATTGCTGCATAACAATACCTGCTCACAGTCCTAGAAAGCTTGTTTTTGATGATGAATATTATTTTTCTGTATCTCCCAATAAAGGCAGGCTTTATTTGAAGTTGTCCATTTTGGGGCGAAAAAAGCCCATACTAAAATCACTTTATCCAATCGAAGAATAATCACCGATGCGGAAAATTAATATACAACGAACCAGGCGTGATTATCTGAAATATTCTATTGGAGTTGCATTAGAGGATCTTATGGATGAAACAAGGATGTTCAAAATCTCGCCAAGTGAAAATCAAATAAGATTAATTTTAGTTGGCATTGATGAATCTATCCTGATTAATTTTTATGAAGATGGAATAGAATGGTTCAAATGTTATACTGAACGTAATGTAACCGAAAATAATAAATTGCTTCAATTGGTAGAAGAAATCATTCGTAAAGCTGTATAAGATGACAAATGAAATCAAATTCTATGCACAAATGAATGGTATTTTAGTTGTCTGATCTAATACCTAAATTGGAAATAAATACAGGTTGATAAGCTTTCAGGTTCGTTTCTAGAGCATTTAAATCACCAACTAGAAATTGTTCGTACTTATTGTTGTTGATGTCCTCAAATTCCACTTTAATACTTAAAGGACAATCCCAAAAAATCTTATGAAAATTGTCAGCTCTGGATGGATTTTTTGCAGAATGGAAATGACCGTCAAATAGTAGATTTGTACCAACATTCATGAATATCTTTGAAGTGTTTGCACCCTCTTGGAGGATTAACCCACACAAATTCTGATTGAAGCTAACCTGGATATTCTTTGCTGGGTTGGCTATTAGTTTAAGTTCAAAGTACAAATAAATATCAATCCCCGTTTCTTTCTCCGAACCATTATTTGTTTCACATTTTATCTCGAACGAAGGCATTATTTCAAATCTAAATCTTTCATTCTCAATGTGACTTGTATTTTCTTGTAGTTTTTGGACTTTCATTTGAGATCTAAGTGTTGACAAAATAAAACCAGCGGTAATCGCTGTCACAAAAATCATAATCCAGTCTGAAACTGTTCCCCATACCGTCACATTAAAAAATAAGAGAAGACCATTCATTCAATAAATATAAAAAGGAAATCTGACTGAGCGTGCCCTATCCCAATGGAAACTACTTAAAGCTTTATTGCATATCTCATTTTTCATATTACTTCTAATTGATGATAACGAATGGTTTAACTTTCAATAAAGGCTTTCCTTTCCCTCTGTTGTCAAAAATATACCTTTGAGCATTTAATTTGCAATTTAATGAGTAATCACTCATTGAATGGTGCATACGAAATGATCACAGCTGATAATCAGTTGCTTATTTAAATTTACGCAATATCTTATGGCAGGCGTGGGTCACATGTTACATTAAAACTTCGTTCAATGCTCTGGATCATACGTCCCATATTGACAGTGTTATTGTCTGTAAATTGTGATTAGAAATTCAGGACATAATGGCAACACAGGAAAGTATATTCAAAATAATCATTCAGGAAATTGAGGATTTCAATCTCCGGATGGTTGAAATAAAATCTTCAAGAGGTGGGTTTGAACTTATTGAGGATGGACAATTAAGTGCTAATTTATCTGGCGGCGTTGGAGCTTTTTTTGTAAGATCAGCACTCTCTTTGATGAACATTGATGAACATCATGTATTTATGTGGCATTTGGAAAATAAATACATGCAATACCTAATCTTTAATCATTATTGCCGGGGGTGTATGCCCGTAACCTATAGTTTATCCGCTATTCTGTATAGAAGCAATTCGATTGCCCTGGTCAAAAGATTATTTAAGCACCATTACTTCCTAAAAGCAACATTAGGACACGGATCTGGGAGAACGAATAGTTTTGATAGAACGATTGAGTTTGATAAAATCATAAAGTCTTACCAATTAAGAGGTGATTATGATGAAGAATGGATTTTGCAGAAAAAATTATGTTTAACTCATGAATACAGGATACATACCTTTGGTAAAGAAATTCTCTACGGTTTAACTTTTAAAATCAGTGGGCAAAATAGTGTTGGTAACGAACCGGCTATAGCTTTTTTAGCCGATTTTTTTAAGAAGGTTCCAGTATCATTATTTTCGGGAAATTTAATAGCCTGGGATATTGGCCTTGACAATACTGGCAGATATTACATAATAGAGGCAAATTTCACGGGGTTTCATCCGCATTATCGCCGGGGATTCCAGACCACTGGATTTGTTGAGGACAATTCTTATGGCCCAATATGCTGCGCATTGTTGAATTGTCATTGGAAGTATAAGTATGGAACCTTTATTGACTCAATAAGTGACGGACTACTTTCTGTCTTCCAATTTTATAGGGCTTGTATATTCTACATGAATTTATTTCAGCAATTGGACTTAACTAAGTATAAGCAAAGCGATCAGATACCCGATGTAATTATACATTTAGAGAAGTCTGCTAATACGTTCATAACGACACTGATTAACTATTTCCAGCTTGTAAATTTTGCTAAAAAATATTATGTGATTGTTCAGAAAGGATCAGACGGAGAGGCATCCCGCTTATTTCAAAGCTTTCATCAGGTTCAGTTGATTTTTGAAAGTTCATTGTTTACAGAGGATCAATATATTCTACTGAAACATTTAAGCCCTCAGAGACAAAAGCAAATGAGCTGTTACCATGCACTTAGAAGAATGAAAATAGGTTTAGCGATTATGTTATATCATTAGTTCAGCTTCTCAAAAAATAAGTTATAAACAATTTTAAAATAGTATTCAAATGAGAATATTTAACGATTACTCACAATATCATGTTATCCTTTGGAATAGACATGGCATGCGACGGCATTATGACATGGGTTATTTTAGCTTTGAGTTTTTGAATGAAGATTTTGAATTTATCTTAGTTTTAAAATTCGATTTTCCGAACGAAGTTTTAAATCCAAATATAAAAGATCTTACAAATGCGCTGGAGAAAATTTATCTGCAGGAAGCCAGCACATTTGTTATTTTAACCCCGAGGCAAGAATTACCACTTTACAAAGAAAGACCTGGGGAAATTATATATTCGTTTAGTTGTATTTTGAAGAGCTTTAAGCAGTTATTCAATCGATATAATAACATCTCATTCGTGACAAAAAATCTTCTATACGAGATATTGGATCATATTCTAGTGGATTACCCGATCTTTAAAAGAATCCTTGCTAGACAAATTCCGATTGAAGAGATTAAAGTTTTGCAAACATTCAATTGCAATGTGATCATTCCCCATAGGGGTAGTAATATTTATCTAAAAAACTTACTGTATTACCTTGATCAGATTAACAATATTAATGTTCACATAGGAATTGATCAGCTAATGCCAAGAGAATTGGCAGAAATGGCTAAGCATCATCCTAATCAAAATTTTTGGAGTTTTGAGCCTAACCCTTTGGGGCCTTATGTAATCCGTAATTGGTTAATTGACAATACTGATAACGACATTATCTTTTTTCAGGATTCTGACGATATTTCTTGCTCAGATAGGTTCTTAATTTTAGCTGATTTTATGATTAGGAATCGGTGTCAATTGTGCGGATCTCATGAAATTGTTTTGGATTGTTTCAATAAAGTAGTGAGGGCGGTAAGGTTTCCCGCAGATGTGATGAGTGCATTGGAATTTGGCCCTGGTCATTGCCTATTGCATCCTACATCTGCAATTTTACGTTCCTGGTTCTATAGTTGTGGTAAGTTGTCAGAAGAACGAAGGTTTGGCAATGATACGAAATTTTTATATAGGTGTTTTTTCACTATGAATACAATCAAAAATATAGACGAATTTTTATACATCCGCAGAATAAGGCCAAGTTCCCTCACTACAAGTCCAGAAACAATGATAGGATCACCAGCAAGACTGATGATAATGGAGCAATGGGTTACTGATTTTGCTCTGATCAAAGCAGGTAAACTGAAACTTGAAGATTCGAGTTTAGTTTTTGTTCCGTCAAAATATAGATTTAGGGTAGCTAATGTAGCATCAGGCTGATTTTTTAGGGCTTCTGTTTAAAAATCCAGTTGAAGGCATAAAATCTTTTGGCGATATTCTAAAATGTACCGCCAGGGCATTGATATGATTAAGATTATATTTGGAGTTATCTTTCAATGTTTCAACTTTTCCTATAAAAGACTGGTCTACCCCAAGTATATTTCCAATCTCTTTTTGTGATAATTTCTTTTCTAACCTAAGCTTGCGAACGTAATCAATTATATACTGTTCAATAGCTGTCAATGGGCTGTCCATTATGCGTTTACCAAAATCTATGGATTATCTTCTTTTAATAAATCAGTTATTTCAATTTTAAGGGCTCTAGCTAAAATTGCAAGCATAGATATTGTTGTATTTACAACACCACGTTCCATTTTGCTAACTTGACCATATAAATTTTTGTCCAGATCGATCATATCTGCAAGCTCCTGCTGGGTTAATCCCTTCTTATCCCGGTACTTTTTAATATTTCGACCTACCAATTTGATTATATGCTCATCTCTTCTTTGTACAGACCCCATTCAATCACGAATCACTGTATAAAATGCTGTAGTAAAAAAGTATTATAATACTTTTTTACTTACATATATTTTTTTATTAAATGAAGATTGAATCAATATTGAATCGTTTTAGCTTATGTTGTGGTGTATCTTATATTAGAGGTGAAAAGCTGAAATTGATTATTAGCTAGGGTGATGAATCTGAAGCTAGAAAGTTGCCAGCAATTGTAATTCAAATTAGACGTTAAGAAGTATAGCAGCGTAATTACAATACTTTTTAATCTTAAACTAAAGATGATACAGAGCAATGATTTATCAATGCTGATTCTGTTCCAAATTAAAAAAGGGGAAGAAAACCCTTTAGGTCAACTTCCCCTTGTTACAATTATAATCCCTAATTGTTCAGCTGGCTACTTTCAATTATCGGTTGAATTTCTGAATATGTCAATCCGTTTTTTGATTTCTGCTTCAGGAACATCAATTTCGGTTATTTCAAATTCGTGCCCAAACTTTTTTACATCGTAGTTCACGTTTGAGAAAGTCCCTTTAGGACTATAGTTATATATGATTTTCGCTTTGTAGAGGTGCATATTATCATCGCGATTAATGTTCATTATAAAAGAGAAATCCATTGGCTTTTTTGTGAAATAAAAGTAGCAGGAATCTGGTTCCTGAACTACAGGTCTTCTATTCTTATATTTTTCAATCAATATTCGCTTTTTTTCATCCCTCACAACACTCACTGAATCTTTTCCTTTGCTTTTTGCACCGTAATAAAAGGCAGGTGGGCTTAGAAAGTACTTTACTAATGAATCTACATTCACTTTGGAGTGCTTACCCGATTGATCCGATAAACAATCGTAAGTCAACCCATATTTCTCTGCTCTTTTACTAATGTAATAGACATAATTGGAATCAATGGTCATGGACTGATCCTTAACTTCATTTGTACCAGGATTGAGTTTCACAACTGTGTTGGTATTCAGAGACCGCTCTCTAACAATCAGATAATCTTTCGAATAAATCACATCGGCAGATCGCCTGAGCGTAATCGGATTACCAGTATCATCGGGCATTTGAAATACACAATCAATATGAATTGCTTTGAAATCCCGATCTACATTGTTAGAAGTAAATCCATATACAATTGCCATAACAATGATTAAAATTAATAATGCACCTTTTTTTAAAACGATCTTCATGCTATTTAAATTTATACTGTAAACGTTCTTCTAGAGTTGCCATAAGGTGAGGGGGTAAATTCAAATTCGAATGGACTCCCACCGCAATAAAATACGGCTCTAACTCTGAATTTTAACTCTGAATAAGCTGAACTGCTACTAGAAAGTGTTACATCTGGTGGTATCACATCAGCATACTGTAGTGTAAATCCTGTAGTTGTACCTGCCAAAGTAACACCTAAATGTGAAATATTTGTAAATTCCCAATTTCCACCTATTAGTTCTTGTGTGGCTACTTCGCGACTTTCGTATCTCCAAATGTTTAATGGCCCTCTAAACGGTATCCAAGTATAGGTAATAGTTCTATGGGTTGCATCGATGGTGGCCGGAACTTCGGATATTAAATCGTCAGATACACTCGATCCATTGGTTAACCAAGCGCCGTATCCAGCACATCCGCCACCTACGCCACCGCCACCGGGGTCGCCCCCTGGAAAAGGATCACTACCTGGAAAAGTCGGCGCGCCGCCACCACCACCACCGCCACCACCACCTTCCCAAGGTGGGGTAAAAGATCCAAACAATATAATATCACCTTTAGACATGCCTTCAACTGATTCGAACAGTCTGTTTTCCTGCTTTAAAAAATTTGTTTTCATTTTAGAGTTGTAGAATTAATTACGCCTCATTTTTCGGGTTCAGCAATTCCTTATCCTGTTTTATCAAAAGTTAGGAAACTCCAGTATCAAATATCTACAGTTTTTAGAATTTTCAATACTTACATCAAAATTTATTTATAAATGTCGTAGTGCGACAGTAATTAACTCACGGAATATTAAAATATGAGCTATATCTCATATATAAAGTTTCAAGTTTACTATGTAATCGCAATACGATCACCTATACTAAGTTAGATAATCCTATTCTTTTTATATAGGCCAGTTGGGACATTCCAATCGGTTAACCATATTTCTTTCATCGCTTTTTGAATCTCCATAACACAGTTTGAGTAGCTGGCAAATATTTACAAAAATCAAATATTTCAGGATCTTCCGGGGGAGGTAATAAACACTTAAAAAGCGCTTAATTAGTACTTTATTAACGCTTTACAGTGGCGGATTTTAGCCCTTTTAAGGGGACTAAAACACCGTCAGCGTACTTTTCTTGCTGTAATTTTTAGTTCATTAGAAGGGCTGATTTACCCTCTAAAGCAAAGCTATTACAGAGATTAAAACCTGCTTGGGTCTGCTTCAATCCTGTGCCAAACATTACAGATTTTAGCTTAGTTTCTTCATTATTGAAGTCTTTCACATTTTGAAAATAGCCCGTTATTGCGTTGTATGCACCAAAAACGGTTCCTTTTGTCGTAGCTTCTAATTGTGTTGGGCTGGAAAAAACGTATTCTAAAACTGATTCAACTTTATTGATAAATTTTGTTGATAGTTCCTCGTTTTCTCCTTTAATAACTTTCTGATAGACTTCAATACTTGGAGCCATGGTCATTTGAATCAGTTTTTTAACCTCGCTGTCAGAAATGCGAACTTTAGACCAATGATTAAAGACCTCTTCCAGCTCATTTGATAAAGAATTAGTAATTCCCAAAAGATCGCCTATACTTTGCAATCCTGCGTTCTCGGTATGTCTGATTTTTTTACTATTCACAGCACCACTAAGGGCAGCATTTAAGGTATTTTGACAAACTATTCTTATTGGAGTGAAAGCAACCCTAACGCTTGCTTTACCGTCATGGCGACTTGTAATAAAAAGATAATTTTCTATAATATCATCTTTACCAACACGCATATAACTTGGAAGCTTTGCCGTAATAAAAATCTGTTCTCCGTTACCTAATGCCCCTGCGGTTTCGTATAGCATGCCGTCACCGCCTACAATATTATCAAAAGCTTTAAAAGAGTCTACGTTTTGAATAACCTTTGAAGAAATTATCGAACCATTTACAAAACGTGGATGAATTCTATTTAAACAGCGATATTGACGTAAAAAGAAGAATAATCAGAACAATTTTTCCTGAAAATTTAAAACTCGAAAATGAGGGTTATCGAACCACAAAAATGAATGAGGGCGCAGCCTTTGTTTATGCTTTAAACGGCATTTTAGAGGTAAAAAAAGAAGGGACAAACTATGATTTTGATAGCTTGTCCCTCTTGGTACACCCAATAGGATTCGAACCTATGACCTACGGTTTAGAAAACCGTTGCTCTATCCAGCTGAGCTATGGATGCGTATTCCCTTGTGAGGAGCGGCAAAGATAGAATTTATGCGCAATATCAGCAAATCTATTTTTAAATTTTATCTCTGCTGACCCTATTTCAGCATGGCTACCTTCTTATCAGGATTCATTTCCGCATAGCCCAGAACCATATTCAAAATATAATCATTTGATGGATAAGGTTCTATACAAGACTTTAGGTTGTCCATATCAGACACATCACTGTGGAAAGAAATATATCCCATGCCATAAAATTTACCTTCTTCTATCCATAAACAGCTCTGTTCTTCCTCATTTCTGCCCGAATCTATCAATGCAAAGGAAGGAAGTGTAGCTTTTAAATGCGCAATTGCTTCTTTTACCCGGCTGTTATAACTGTAGGGATGTTCTTGTCCAAGGCAGGCCCCGTGGCATTTACCCTCTTCATGCGCAGTACAGGCAGAACGGTTTTTCTGTATAAAACACAGCTTTTCACATAACTCATGTTCGGAGATCATTCCGCGCAGTACACTTTGTCCGGCAAGCAGACTGTTAAATGTGTACAGTGCATTGCTGTTCTTTTTGAATTTGTCTATTCCCAGACGGATATACCCTTTCTGGTCTTCGAAGCTGTACAATGCGTAGCGTTGCTCAAAGCGTTTTAGCGCCCTGTTATTTTCAGGCCAGTGTTTTTGTATTTCCGAGGCTTCAAGGATGAGTGCCATCAGCTCAGTGCCACAGATGGTAAAATCTATCTGATGGATATTTTTCAGGAATTCCTGTCGCTGTTTTTTAATATTGGTACCTGAAAAATGGGAGCATACCCGCTTTTTGATATTAAGGGCTTTACCTATATAGATGATCTTTCCTTTGTTATCTTTAAAATAATATACGCCCGGATTAGCAGGCAGGGCATCTATGCTTGCCTGAGACAAGTTGGGCGGCAGTACCTGGTCCTTTGAACTCTTATTTAATGATAAGGCAATCAGTCCTTCAGTATCCTGTTCCAGTAAATGGGTAAGCAGGAGAGCAGTGGCCGCGGCATCCCCGCCGGCGCGGTGGCGTTCATTTAATGGAATACTCAATGCGCTGCATAATTTTCCTAAACTGTAGGAAGTATGACCCGGAATAATTTTCCTGCTCATTCTCACGGTACATAATTTTTTTGACGCCAAATGGAAATTACTTTGTGCAAGCTGGTGTTTCACAAAGGAAAAATCGAAGTTTACGTTGTGGGCCACAAATATTTTATCATGCAATATTGCATAAATTTTAGGCGCCACATGTTCAAACAAAGGTGCCCTGCTTACCATCTCATTGCTGATACCGGTAAGGGTTTCTATATAAAAAGGGATTTCCTGCTCGGGGTTGATGAGTGTTTCAAAAGAATCTATAACTTTTGAACCATCATGAACAAGAATGGATATCTCCGTTATCCCGTTCCCGGAAGCGAAGCCTCCCGTGGTTTCAATATCTACTACTGCGTATAACATTTTTCAATTGATAGGCTAATACAAATGTGCTAATTAATTTAGTAATAAAAATCATTATCATAAAATAATATCTAAT
>Ga0247815_10004090_pt1 | contig 10313 bp, 10 predicted proteins | sample UWRJL194509B1_FD_181014 | JGI IMG/M metagenome (GOLD analysis project Ga0247815, IMG submission 181014) | Plant litter microbial communities from Arlington Agricultural Research Station in Wisconsin, United States - UWRJ-L194-509B-1 | ecosystem: Environmental > Terrestrial > Plant litter >... | reverse complement strand
ATTTAATATTCAGTGGCGAGATGGCAATTTTGAAATTGATGAAACGCAAAATGTGAATATCGATAAGCTGGCCATGGGTTTCAGATTGAATTATAGCCTATATCTTGATCAGGAAAATACAAGGAACTATTTAGCGCTTTTGAGCCATCAGGGTGATAAATTGTCAAAGTATTTCCTTAACTGGGTTTGTGCTGGATTCTTTATAGATAATAAAACAAATACAAGGCAATTTATCGATGTACTTAAAGGTATTGGAGCACCAGAAGATTACCCAAATCCAGATGATTTCGAACGTGATATCTTTGAATGGATAGATGCTTATAAAAAAGCGAATAAAAATGCACTGAATATTGATCTATTGAGTGATGCCTTTTATAAAGATAAACTGTATATCAGGAATTTTGCTCAAAATCAGTTTAATCTGGAAATTGATCCTGTATTTAACCTTGATGTTGCTGAATTAAGAAGATTGATTACCTATAAGGCGAAAGCTAAAGGTATTTCGATTTCCATTGATATTGAGCGGTTCGTCAAACAAGATGTTATATTGAGAGATGAGATGGTGATCATCAAGGATCGACAGATTTATGATAGTCTGTTAAAACAACGTTCTGACGAATGATCACACATCCTGCATATAATTCGTATCTGGAGTTGCGTGAATTATTTAAAAAACATGCACCCGGTGTCAGCGTCAGCACGAGTACGTTAGATTTTGCATTTTCGACGGATGAATTGGCAACAAAGATTTCTACTTTTTTAGACGATAAAGCTTTTAGCTACCGTAAGCAAGGCCATAAAGTAATAATTCTTGATAAAAAACAAGGCGATACAATCATTTTTGTGGATACGCTTGCTGTTCTTGATCGACTTTCTAATAAAATAGAGCTACTGGATAGCAATGATCTTTTTGTGTTGAACCTTAGCGCGGATTATTTATATTATGAGCATCTTGTCAAAGTAGAAAAAACTGGTGGTCGGTTATTGAATATTTTCAATCATTTTACGCAATATCATGAACTTTTAAAAATTTACAATGGTGCCGAAAATGTTCTTTTCGAAGCTAAGAAGTCTCTTTTAAGCAACGAACAATTCGTCATTGTTTCTAAAGGAGAGGACAAACATTTTACTTCAGTAACCTACAAAGCAGTAGATGAACGTATTTTTTCTTTTGATTTGGAAACACTCAAACTGCAAGTTTTCAGTGATAAGATTCAAAGTTCGGAATGGTTGGCCTGTTACAATAATAATGTATGTAAGTTCATGGAGTTGCAGGCTGAATCTAACCGGACATTTGCAACATTGTACGGCAATTTTAACTTTTTAATTGAGCAGACCGACCGTAATTATCAGTTATTCTTAGACAAGTTTAGTTTTAATACGATTAAACAGCAGTATAAGAATGAGAAGACAAGTTATTTTGATGCGCTCGGAAATGCACAAACTAAGATAGCCGCTCAGATTATTTCGATACCGGTTTCCCTGGGTGTTACTATTTTAGGATTTTACAAATTCAATGACAATAAGCTAACCTTAATTCTGATTTACGTCTCCATCCTTATTTACTCTGTTTTTATTGCCACAGTAATTTTGCTGAACATTTTCGATGTAAATAAATTGGGAAAAGATGTAAAGGAAGAAGAGAAGCGTTTTGAAAGGCATTACCCAGACTTGTATAGTGGGCTCAAAGATGATTTTAGATTTATGCTAAAAAAAAGACGGCATTTGAGATTTCTCGCTTATTCGATGTTGGTCGCATTGTTTATTTCTATTGCATTAACGACAATCTTCCTAATTTTCTATAAACAGCAGCCTGGGGAAGTGCTGAAAATCTTCCATTTAATTTAAAAATCATATTCAAAATATAAATCGATTTGTCGTATAATGATACGATGGTGACTGCGGTATGGAAATATTTGGGGAATGAATTTTATGGTTTAACCGTCTGGATTCATTTTTTGTTTGAACGGGTTCGTCCCGGGAAGATACCATTTTGAGAGGGAGCTGTCGGAAGCTCCCTTTTTTGTTGGCTTATGGTTTTATCAACCCCAATTCTTTGCCAATATCCTGGTATAGTTTGGTGAATGGCCTTAGATGCATTTCCTCAGCAAGCGCATAATTGCCGAGAATCATGCGGTCAATTTCACTGTCTGTTAACCTCAATCCATTATTTCTGTAGGTTTGGAGGTATCTTCGATAGGTCCGGTTGTATTTTACTTTACTTTTTATGATTAGCTCAAGTATATGGTCTGAGTGTTTTGCATATAATTTATCAAGGTGAAAAGCTTTTAGGTGCCCATCCAATTTCTTTTTCATGATGACCTCGATACTGGATTTATCCATTGCAGAAGTAAGGATATGGCTACTTACAAGTTTAAATGTAAATAGAAAATCACCATCATTCAACATATAGGGATTCGTTAGTTTTTCTATTATTGGGTCAAGGTTTCTTTTTGAAGTTAGGCCGTTACAGCTTTCGCACGAAGGAATTAGGTTAAAATAACTCATTCCTAGAATCGGGTGAATATCTTTTGGAAAGAAATGGTCAATTTCCGGTTTGACATTGCTTGCCCTATCCAAATAGTAAATATAGTTTCTGTTGCAGTAAGAGCAGGTATCGGTTCCAATCGTTTTTACGAATTCGTATTTGTCAAATTTTTTATAAGCAGTTGAGATGAAAATATTGTAGATAATAAAATAAAGCTTCGATTCGGTATCGTAAAGATCAGGTGTTTTCCTATGTAATAACCTTGTGATTGGACCCAATTTATCTGGTTGCGCTGTAATCAATTGTTTAAGGTTATCTTGTTCAAGAAGCTCATCAAGAAAAAGGAAATCTGATCCTATGGGAATGTAAGTTGTTTTCTCAATACTTATTCCATTATCAATTATATAATTGATCCTCCGTCTAAGTTCTGCTTCATTATCCTGGAAATGCCTTATAGCAACGTTATTATCTTGAATTAATTTTATCATTTCCTTAACTGTTTTAGTTCGTTTTCCAATTGTTCAATTCTCCGATGATTGCTGTATATATGGTAGTACATGTCTAAAATCTTTTCTCGTAAGAATGGTTCGCCAATCAAATTGATCTCTTTAAACAGGCTTTCGTTTTGTCCTTTTTCCCTTTTGACCTCCTTATCATTTGCAGCATTTAAACTTTCGATTAGGGTTTGAATTTTTTCGAGCGCGAAATCTCCGATTGAACCATTTTTTAGGAAAAAGCTTTCGCAGAGTAAGTCATGTATGTTGCCGCCGAAAGTGCGCATCCTTTTTTCTTCTGGTAAAGGGCTTCCGTCATCCTGTAAGAATAGAATGTTATTTTCAGGGATGTCTGAAAGTATAAATGGGGAATGTGTGACAAAAATAAAGTTTAACTCTAGATTTTTGTCCAAATCAACTGATGTTAAGGCTTTGAGTAATTCATTGATATAAGACTTTTGCATTTCAGGATGTGCATACAGCTCTACTTCTTCTAAAATGATATTGATATAGTTATAGGCAGTTCTTTTATAACTACTCCTTTTAACAGAATTGAGATTATATAGATGGTAGAGCAGTGAATTAATAGAGTAAATAATTTGTTTTTCCCCGGAACTGAGTAGCTTAAAAGGTACTTTCTTTGAATTATTATCCTTCTCACAGGTAATAATTTCTGTATGAAATATTGGCGGAGGAATCAATTCAATGCCTTCCAAATCCTTTCTGGACTTCAATTTTTTTCGACTGTATTCAGCAATGTCAAATAATTGGATAGGCTGTTCAGTTATGAAAATATCTGGTTTAAATCTCAAGTAGCTCAAGATTTGTCTGAGTTTTAGGGTTACGTGACTTTTATCTTTAGCTAGATCATTTAGAAATCTATCTTCGTTTTGTGAGTTAAATCGTTTAGCTTCCTTTATAAAAACGATATAACTTTCGTTGTAATATTTTACCGCAATGGAAATGACTTTATAGAGCAAATAATCCAGAGCATCTTTGTATTGCATTTTACCTTCATCCGACATTGAACGATATCCGAATCGGAGCGTACCATTTAACCACAGTAGAATCTTATTTCTCTCCTCATTTGTGTAAATATTATCCAAACTGATTTCTATTGGCGTTTTATTTTCTTTATCACTGAATTCATAGATAGGTGCTGAACTTATATTCTCTCTTTTATTTAATACTAGTGAATGAGCCTCTAAATTTGTAGTGAGTGAACGAAAATAATTTGCTTGTTTATTCGGATGACGGAGTAGGTTAGATATCAATCTTGATTTTAACAGGTTGTTCTCGGTATTAATATCAATGTTACCTTTGTCCCGGTAAGGATTTAAAACAATTGGTGTTTGATAGCCATCATTTTTATGAAATAATCTTCTTAGCCAGGGACCTTCTTCACTCATATCTTCAGTATTATAAGCGTAGTGCGAATAATTAACGGCAATGGTATAGAAGAAGTCTTGCATTGGTAGCGGTGCTTGTGAGGGAACAAATTTTTTACTTCTGCGGTCATAATGGGCGTATGATATTTTGTCTCCCTCAACTTCAATACGATAATAATTATCAGTCTGAAAAACAATCTGGACGTGTAAACCTTTAATTAAATCGACTTTAGATGCTAAACGTTTATCGGAATGGGTAATGTTGTTGATTGCACGGATGAGCAGCTCGACTACAGTGCTCTTTCCAGATCCGTTTTTTCCTACTAACCCAGAGATGCTAATAGCTGGTTTTTTTTTTCGGTAAAAATCATCGGGAATTCCAGGATCGACATTAAAGTTATCACCGTTTATCGTAAAGTTATTATAGAAATAATAAGCTTTTCCAATTTTAAGATTTTTGTAAATAGAAATGGCGCAATTCGCCATGGGTACAATTGCAATAATTTTCATATAGAGCGTTTCATTAGAATTCAAATATACCAACCTATCGGAGATTATTATCTCAATGAATTTAAATTATAACCGCTGAGGTTAAACAACTAGTCTATATTGGAATCAAATAATAATCCCAAGATTGCCTAATAAAGCATGTCAAGAATGATGAAATTCTTATCGAAACCATAAGCCAAAAATTTTTCACTGCTAAAAAAAATGTTAGATTAGCAAAAAAACAATTAATCTCCGCTCTCCATGTTCAAAACAGAATTAGTTGATCCCAATGTAGGGAACTTCATTGAATCAATTCGTGATATCGGATATTCTTTTGAAGTTGCTGTTGCCGATCTGATAGACAACAGTATCACAGCAGGGGCCAATCAAATCCAAATTTATCTCGCGCCACAACCGCAAATCAGATTTGCAATGCTAGATAATGGACAAGGAATGGCTGAAACCAAGCTTAAGGAAGCCATGCGCCTTGCTGCAACAAACCCGAAAGATTTCAGGGAGAAAAATGATCTGGGCAGGTTTGGCCTTGGACTGAAAACCGCTTCTTTTTCGCAATGCCGAAAACTGACGGTGGTATCCAAACAAAATAACATTTTGTCCAGCAGACAATGGGATCTGGACTATATTGCCAATGCCAATAAGTGGTTGCTTTAAATACCTGATGACATTTCAGATTTGCCTTTATTGAATGAACTTCAAGGTATGGAGAATGGGACATTGGTTTGTTGGGATACAGTCGACAGATCCGAAAAATCCGAGCTGACAACAATTATAGATAAGACTCGGAAACATCTAGCACTGGTTTTTCACCGTTTTTTGGAAGGCGTAAATAAAAAGGTCTTACGCATAGCGATCAACAATAACCCCATTGCCCCATTCGATCCCTTTAATCTCAACCATCCCGCTACCCAGCAATTGCCAATGGAGCGTGTCAAAATATTCGCAGATGACGTAGCGATTCAACCCTTTATTCTACCGCACCATTCCAAATTATCGCAACAGGAGTATGAGCATTATGCGACCGAGGACGGTTATATCCGGTCACAGGGTTTTTACCTATACCGAGAAAATCGAATATAGGTGTATGGTACCTGGTGGGGATTACATAAAACGCTAGATGCTCATAAGCTAGTCAGGATTAAAATTGACATCCCCAATAACATAGATACCCACTAGGGAATTGACATTAAAAAATCCATCGCCAAACCGGCTGATTTAATAAAGAATAACCTTCGAAGGGTTATTTCCCGGGTTACCGATGGTGGTGCAAAACCATTTACCGGTAGGGGGCGCAAAATTGAAAATAAATCGGTTGTCCAATTCTGGTCGGTATTACCTATAAATGAAGACTTCCGATTTGCCATCAACCAAGAACACCCACTATACGCAGATTTGGAAGCTGATCTTTCCGAACCGCTCAAAAAAAAGCTAGTGTTATATTTAAAAGGCCTCCAGGCGTTCTTACCAATTGACGCCATACAATTTAAGCTACAAAATAACCCACATCATCTCAAGCAGGAAACTGAGCTTACTGTTGCGGATGTGGAAGAGCTAACGGAAAGACTAAAGCACGCAGGACTTCCTCAGGCGTATATCAATGAGCTATTGAAAACAGAGATTTACATTAATCAAAAACATTTACTAACAGATGAAGAAAAATAGTTATCAGGCCGTTAAACAATACATATTTCAGAAGCTTAATAATTTGTCAAGTCCCTTGGAAAAATTTGCCATTAGCCAAGAGATTGAAAATTTTAAAAACGTGATCGGTGCGGTAAATGTAGAAGTCATGCATAATATCCTTTCGATAGATAGTTTAGAAGCCCTTAGTGATGAGGAATGGAACCGAATGGAGCGAGAATTTGAGACCCATTTTGATGTCGGCATAAGACATGGTGTTGTCATCAAAGGGGAAGAACAACAGGCACGGGATACCACCTGGTGGACTTCAATAGAAAAAACCAAAACGAACCTATTCTATTGGGACAGATATCGTAATTACCTCGCCAATTCACTTCCTCCATCAGTCGTAAAGACCACAGATGAGGATATTGATGTGGTAATGAATAACCTCGCCGCACCAGCTATCGATCGTTTCAACCTTTATGGGATGGTCGTAGGACATGTTCAGTCCGGAAAGACATTGAATTATTCCTCACTTGTCTGCAAGGCTGCTGATGCCGGTTATAAGTTTATTGTAGTTATCGCCGGTGGGATAAATAACCTGAGAGATCAGACGCAGGAGCGGATGAACGAATCTTTCGTTGGCTACAGTGGTGGTGACCAGGTCGGTGCAGGAATTGGCATGGGCGGGAAACATTTATTACCGCTGGGATTTGCACCTGGTGCTAAAATCAGCGTTTAAATAGTAGAATTGCGGTTTCCGATTTTGACTCACCTAATCGCTCACCAATTTTTTTGATACGTTTTAGCTGCAATTGCTATAGTGTAAATATAATCATTCTCTTTTAAAATTGGAAGTAATTTAAGTTACTAATCACTGCGTGGTTTGGCTCCGGTACTGAGTTCAATAATCTCATTCTGCACAAACGGCAGGTTTTCTTCATAAAAAGTTGCTGCTCTAATGTTCGTTAATTTTCCCTCGCTTCCTGGAATTGTAATACGGAATTCGTCCTTCACCACCCACGTAACTTTGATAGCCAGACTCTCCCATGGTTTAAAATCAGACAATATAAGTTCTTCGTCTATCAGGCTAGTCTTAAAATTCTTAGTGACTATTCCAATACCTTTAACACGAACATTTCTTGATCCCGGAGCGTTCGCTTTCAAGTAGATAATGTCACCAACTTTTAAAGCAGCAACTGCCACCTAAAGATCTTTTGCGCTGAGATAGTTCCAGCCAATAACGAAATTTTCATCATTGAAAAAATCATGTTTCATTTCATCGCCGTCCCAATTAGAACCTGCACCAAATATTGCCAAGCTATTCAAATTTCCTAGGTGACGTCGGTTAACATTTTGCAGTTTAATACCAACGATTATTTCTTCTATGAGTAATCGATTTTGCCCAGTCCGGACGCGCGTTCATTATGCCTTCTAATTCGTTTCTTGAGGGCTCTCCACTAGGAAGCCCCAAAAATGTCGGTGTGATTGCATCTGAAATTTTAGGATTTACAGAGACTGCCATCATCATTCCTTCTCTGGACATTTGACCCATAGAACTCAGCTGGTAAAGGATTCCTTTATTGAGCATCCCTGCAACTACAGGCTCATCAATGGGCATATCCAAGGATTGTTGTCCATAGATATGAAATTCTCTTAATACTGCAACCTCGGCCATATCGAGCCTTTTTATAGATTCTACCAGTTCCCTATTCCACTTTCCTCTTTTGATTGCGCGGTTAATCTTCTGTTGTACCCAGTTCCAAAGTGCCACAAAAAGGAATGCCGAGGAAGCCAAAAACGCGAAGCCAAAATATTTGCCAAACTCTTTTTTAAAGCCTGCAATTTCAAGTTTTGCCAAATAATCAGCTGGAAGAAACAATAAACAGCTTGATATCAGCAGTATCAAGAATGCTGTTTTAGCAGTAATCTTATTTAAATCTAATAGGTCGGAGAGAAAATTCATAAATAACGTTAAACTGTAAAATTACGCCAAAAATCTCTCTTGGTCTAATTAATCTATCAAATGAAACAATTACGAAATGGTTAAAAATAGGTTCAAATCTGTATATTTAGCCTGACTGACGATTATGAACAAAGAAAGAAAACCGCAGAAGAGCAGCGAAATAATGGGCAGACAGCTAATGCGTTTTGTAGAGGTCTTGAATGACGTTACCGATGTAATCTGGGACAAAAACGACTCTTCACCCAGGCAAAAGTTTTATTATACCATATTCATGAAGTTACAATTCATTTTGGACGGCATCCATTTTCAGGTATTGAACCTTGACGGAAAACGTCATTATGGTTTGTCCGCCGGACTTTCTCTCAGAACATGTATGCTGGATGTGCTGAACCTGTATTATGTGATGGATGTTCACGAGGACCAAGAAGAAGCGGAATTGCGGATTAATTCGATAATGGCCGACCACTTGAAATATACACTTTCCGAGTTAAAGCCAGTAGAAAAGGATGATGTCGTTAAGAGATGGCCCGAACTTTTTGATGAAGATCAAAAGCTAAAGAATTTTCAAAGACTGGGAACAAAAACTTTCATCAATGGAATCTCAACTTTCAATACTCTTATACAAGAAACCAAGGAAGCCCATCATCTTTACAAGATATTTTCCAAGTATGAACATAACGGAGCTTTTACCTTTGATCTATTACACAACCCATATTCTGAGAAAGGAAACGATGTTGTGAAATATATGATTTACAGTGCAATTGGAGTTTGCGCGCTGGCTTGCAAATTGGTTGCTTCGAACTGGATCGACAACAACATGCCGTTGATGGAACGGCTGGACACTTCCATTAAAGAATTATTAAACTAACAAAAATAGGGCAAGAAACCTTAACAATAATTAACTCATGAAAACCCTAACAAATCTCTATAATGAAAGTCTTTCGCCAATTAAATACTGTGTTGATCTTTCTAACGATAGCCAGCGTTTATTGTCTGTTTACAATGCTTACAATGAAAGAAGTGAAAACGTACTTAACGAAGTAGTAAAGGACAAGATCAAAATTGATGGCGTATTCGAACAGCAGCTTATGGATATCAAATCCCAGCGGGATTTCGGTAAATATTTATTTTTCGACGAAGAAAAAAAGGGCAGGCTACTGGAGATGGCAATTCTCAAAACCTGTTTTTGGGAAAATGGCAAAATCCTCAAAATAAGATTTCTTGATGGCTCAGAATCAATATGGAAAAAAGTGATCCAATATGCGAGAATATGGGAAGAACATGCGAACATCCATTTTGATTTTGTGCAAAATGGTAATGCCGAAATCAGGATTTCTTTCCAAAGCAATATGGGCTCATGGTCTTATGTAGGCACCGATAATTTGAATATTACGGACCAAAGCCAGCCAACCATGAACTTTGGATGGTTTGATTCCTCAACCCCTGAGGAAGAATTTTCACGAACGATACTACACGAGTTTGGACATGCTTTAGGTTGTATTCACGAACACCAAAGTCCTGCCATTGCATTGGATTGGAACAAACCCAAAGTATATGAAGAGATGAAAAAGTCCCAAAACTGGTCAAAGGAACAAGTTGATCACAATGTTTTCAAAAAATATGACGCTGGTATAATTACTAATTCCGTTTACGATCCAACATCGATCATGCACTATCCCTATCCAAAGGAGTTCTTCTTATCGGGCAATGAAACTCCCTGGAATACCGAACTTTCCAAGACTGACATTGAATTTATCAGTTCAAAATATCCAAAGGGTTAGATATCTCTTTTTCAGGCATGAATGACGTCAGAAAGGCATTCGTGTCTTGAAACGTATGTAGACGAT
>Ga0247815_10004089_pt1 | contig 10314 bp, 9 predicted proteins | sample UWRJL194509B1_FD_181014 | JGI IMG/M metagenome (GOLD analysis project Ga0247815, IMG submission 181014) | Plant litter microbial communities from Arlington Agricultural Research Station in Wisconsin, United States - UWRJ-L194-509B-1 | ecosystem: Environmental > Terrestrial > Plant litter >... | reverse complement strand
AGGCGCTTTTGCCGGTGGAGTTTCAGAATATCTTATTAAAGTTACCCGTAAAGATTATAAGCTTTTTGTGGGTACATCTACAGGAAGCCTTTTAGTTCCTTTTTTAGCAATAGGCGATACTGAAAGGATTAAAAAAATATATACCACTATAAAGCAGGAAGATATATTTACAGTTTGCCCTTTTATAATTAAAAAGAAAGATGGCATTGTAAAAACCAGCATTAACCATTTCGGGATTTTAAAGCAGTTTTTTAAAAGGCAAAAAACACTTGGCGACAGCAGGGCGTTGCGTAATTTAATTTTTAAAAGCTTTACCCCTGCAGATTTCGCACAAATAAAAAAACTGGGTAAAGAAGTGGTTGTTACCGTTGCTAACTTAACTACAAACATGATTGAGTATAAATCATCTGACGATTATGGATATGATGATTTTTGCGACTGGATATGGGCTTCGGCAAACATGGTTCCGCTCATGAGCCTTGTACAAAAAGATGGTTACGATTATGCCGATGGCGGCTTTGGCAACCTTATACCCATACAACAGGCCATAGTAAAGGGCGCAACTAATATAGATGTTATTGTGCTGAGACTTAAAAATGGTGTGTATAACAATCCGCCGTTGCGCAATGGCCTTGATGCGTTTGCCCGTACCTACGACTTTATGCTGAACCAGATTGCCATAGACGATTTACTTATTGCTAACCTGCAGGCAGCAAGCAATAACGTTACTATAGCCTTTTATTACATAAACAGGCTGCTTACCACACGGTCTTTTATTTTTGATGCCACAGAAATGAAACAATGGTGGCAGGAGGGTTATGAAATGTTTAAACAAAAAGAATGCGAAACCCTTTATTTACAGCCACGAAGCGAAACCCAGAACATTTAAAAAAATTGTGCCTAAGTGTCAGGAATAACTCTTTGTTTAAAGGATTATATTGCAATAATGGCAGGTATTGTAGTGGCTAACCGTAAGGTTAAACACGGCATTATCTTTGCTTCATAATGAGTGTGAAAAAACGGTAAAATTTTGTTAATTACCCGTTAACACGATAAAACAAAAACTATATCTTTTGGTAACTTCACATGAGTTTTTGTTGTAACAAAATCTTTTTTTAACCTTTAAAAAACGTGTTTATGCTAAAGTGGATCGATATTATAAAATATGCCAATAATGGCGCGCCTGCCCCCGACAGAAGGGTAGAAAAAACGGAAGAAGAATGGAAAGCCCTGCTTACTCCGGAACAGTTTAGGATTACAAGGCTTAAAGGTACAGAGCGTGCGCACAGCTCTGAATTATGTTCATTGTTTGAACCCGGAAAATATGCCTGTGTATGCTGTGGCACATTGCTGTTTGATGGCAGCGAGAAATTTGAGAGCGGTACAGGCTGGCCTTCCTTTACACAGCCTGTTAAAGAAAATGCGGTTGCTTACCATAAAGATACAACCTATGGCATGGTGCGCATTGAGGCATTGTGTAATACCTGCGATGCCCATTTGGGCCACGTTTTTGAAGATGGCCCTAAGCCAAGCGGCCTTCGTTATTGTATGAATGCTGTTTCTCTTGAAAAAGTAGAAAGCAATGAACAAAAAATAACCTTTGGCGGTGGCTGCTTTTGGTGTACCGAAGCCGTATTTACATTGCTTAAAGGTGTTACAAAAGTAGAGAGTGGCTACAGTGGTGGTAAAATAGATAACCCTACCTACAGGGAGGTATGTAGTGGTATGACCGGCCATGCTGAAGTTATTGAGGTTACCTATAACCCGGCAGAAATATCGTATAAAGATTTGTTGCGTATACATCTTAGCACACACAACCCTACAACCTTAAACAGGCAGGGAGCCGATGTGGGAACGCAGTACCGCAGCGCAATATTTTATCGCAGTGAGCAGGAAAAAGAGGATGCCCAGGCTGTAATTGATGAACTGCAGGAAGCATACGGCGATCCTATTGTTACGGAACTTGCTCCTTACGAGCAGTTTTATAAAGCAGAAGAGTACCATCAGGATTATTATGCCAACAATGCTGAAGCCGGATATTGCCAGGCGGTTATAGACCCTAAGCTTAGAAAGTTTAAAGCACTCTTTAGAGATAAAATGAAAACGGAAACAGTTTAAGAATCTCTTAAACTGTTTTGACAATAAAATATGCACCTATTGCGGGTGCATATTTATTTTAGCCCGTGTAGCAATGGTGTATGCAGGCTATTATTTATAAATAAAATACGTTGCATTAAACAATAATGATTCTTTAAACTTATTTTATTTACAATTGTTATCTTTGCATCCTTTAAGAAAACAGACTAACTCATGCGCATATCCTACAACTGGTTAAAACAATTTATTAAACTCGACTGGAAATCTGAAGAAACGGCTGCCCTGCTTACCGATCTTGGCCTTGAAGTAGAGGGAGTAGACAAATTTGAGTCGCTTAAAGGCGGACTTGAAGGTGTGGTTATAGGCCATGTTCTTACCTGCATACAACACCCTAATGCCGACAGGCTTCGTATAACTACCGTAGACCTGGGCGATGGTGTACCTGTACAAATAGTGTGCGGCGCGCCTAATGTGGCTGCCGGGCAAAAAGTGGCTGTAGCTACTATAGGGGCTACTCTTTATGATAAAGAAGGTATTGCATTCCAGATAAAAAAAGGAAAAATTCGCGGCGAAGACAGCTATGGTATGATATGTGCCGAAGATGAGCTGGGCCTTGGCGAAAGCCATGACGGTATCATGATACTTAACGAAGACCTTGTCGCGGGTACTCCTGCTGCTAAAATATTTGACATTGTTACCGATGAGGTTTTTGAAATAGGACTTACCCCTAACCGTGCCGATGCTATGAGCCACCTTGGTGTAGCCCGTGACCTTAAGGCAGGGTTAAACCAAAAAAATGTTCATACAGAACTTATTACACCATCGGTTAGTAACTTTAGGGTAGATAAACGTACCCTAAAGATAGATATAAAACTGGAAGACAGTAAACGTGCACCACGCTATTGTGGCGTAACCATATCCGGCATTACAGTTAAGCCTTCTCCCGCATGGCTGCAAAACAGGCTTAAAGCTATTGGGCTTACTCCAAAAAACAATGTTGTAGACGTTACTAACTATGTTCTGCATGAGTTAGGACAGCCGCTGCATGCCTTTGATGCCGCTAAAATAAAAGGCAATAAAGTACTTATTAAAACAGCAGATGCAGGTACAAAATTTGTTACCCTTGATGATGTGGAACGTACATTGCATGAGGAAGACCTTGTAATTTGCGACGAAAATGGGCCTATGGCTATTGCCGGCGTTATGGGAGGCAAAAAATCGGGGGTTACTACGAGTACTGCCACTATATTTTTAGAAAGTGCTTACTTTAACCCGGTATCTATTCGTAAAACCGCAAAACGCCACGGCATAAGCACCGATGCTTCATTCCGCTTTGAGAGGGGAATAGATCCTACTATCACTCAGTATGCCCTTAAGCGTGCTGCCCTGCTTATACAGGAAACTGCCGGCGGCGAAATTACATGTGACTTGGAGGATATTTATCCTAAAAAAATAGAAGATTTCTCTGTGTTCCTTAATTTTGAAACTGTTACACGTACCATAGGGCAGGAATTATCTAAAGAAAGTATTAAGAAAATATTGGTATCTCTGGATATTAAAATAACCTCAATGTCAGAAAAAGGCCTTGGACTTATAATCCCGTCTTACCGTGTAGATGTTACCCGCGAGATAGATGTTATTGAGGAGATACTTCGTGTATTTGGCTACAACAACATTACGTTTACACAAAAAATAAACGCATCGATATCTAACTCGTCGCGTACTGAAGATTATAAACTTCAGAATGTGGTGGCAAGCCAGCTTACAGCGCTTGGCTTTAACGAAATGATGGCTAACTCGCTTACCACACCGGATTATATTAAACTGTCGGAAAACCTTAAGGAAGAGCACAATGTGCTTATGTTAAACCCACTAAGCAACGACCTTTCTGCAATGAGGCAGTCATTACTGTTTAGTGCGCTTGAGGCTGTTTCGTTCAACATTAACCGCCGCCGTGCCGACCTAAAACTTTTTGAGTTTGGCAAAAGCTACCACAAAATAGCAGGAAGCTATGACGAGAAAAAGCACCTTACCCTAACTGTAACAGGTAACCGCCAGCAGGAAAGCTGGGCTCAGCCACAAAAAGGCAGCGACTTCTTTATGTTTAAAGGTTATATTACTATGATATTAGGCCGCCTCGGTTTTAATAAACTACAAACGCAGCCATTAGAAAATGATGTGTTTGCCGAAGGTTCTGTTTTATCTATTGGTAATGATGTTATAGTAGAATTTGGTACCATTAAAAAACAGGTGCTTAAGCATTTTGATATTAAGCAGGAAGTATTATTTGCCGACTTTAACTGGGCTGCAATTACCAAACTGGTTACCGGTAAAATTAAGTATACTGATATTTCTAAATTCCCGGAGGTGCGACGTGACCTTGCGCTACTGGTAGATAATGCTGTGACTTTTGATAGTATTTATGCTATTGCCCGCCAAACAGAAAAGGCATTACTTAAAGACATCAGCCTCTTTGACGTTTATGAAGGTGAGAACCTGCCCGAAGGTAAAAAATCCTATGCAGTAAGCTTTGTATTGCAGGACTATACAAAAACACTAACTGATGAACAAATTGACAAAATTATGGGCAAAATAAGGCAAAATCTGGAAACACAAACAGGGGCGCAATTGCGATAATACATCATAATCATATTTTAAAGCTTCGGAAAAACAGTAAGTAATTGCTGTGTCTCCGAAGCTTTTTATTTTTCAAGCATTTTTCAAGTCTGCGAAAGCCGACAGATAAGGCGAAAGCAGGACCAAAGATGGCGGAAAATATACCTGCCAGTCGCTGCTTAATGGACATATTTTGGGCACAGTTGTTGATTTAATTGCGTTATCTAATGACAAAGATTGGTAATTTACAGTATGCAAATTAGAGTCAGGAGATTCTTCGACTCCGCTGCGCTACGCTCAGAATGACAGAAACTATTCCGTATCTTTGTAGTAAAAGCTAAAAGAATGAAATTTAAGGTTGTATCGGATTATAAGCCTACAGGCGACCAGCCCGAGGCGATTAAACAATTAACGGCAGGCATAGAGAGTGGCGAACCGTTCCAGACGCTGTTGGGCGTTACAGGATCGGGTAAAACATTTACGATGGCTAATGTTATTGCTAATGTAGAAAAACCTACGCTGGTGCTCGCCCACAACAAAACGCTGGCGGCACAGCTGTACAGTGAGTTTAAGCAATTTTTCCCGGAAAATGCGGTGGAATATTTTGTATCATACTACGACTACTACCAGCCTGAAGCTTATATACCTGTAAGCGGTACGTATATAGAAAAAGACCTTTCGATAAATGAGGAGCTCGAAAAAATGCGCCTCCACACCACCTCTTCCCTACTCTCGGGCCGCCGCGATATTATTGTGGTAGCATCGGTTTCATGCCTGTATGGTATAGGTAACCCGGTTGAGTTCCAAAAAAATGTAGTGTCTATACACAATGGGCAAAATATATCGCGCACTAAGCTACTGCACCAGTTGGTACAAAGTTTATACTCGCGTACAGAAATGGATTTTAACCCGGGGTCGTTCCGAATTAAGGGTGATACGGTAGAAGTTTTCCCAAGTTATGGGGATGAGCCATTCCGAATTCACTTTTTTGGAGATGAGATAGAAGAAATTGAAGCCTTTGATAAAAAGACTTCTCAGGTCATAGAAAAGTATAACCGCCTTAATATTTACCCGGCTAACATGTTTGTTACCAGTCCTGATGTGCTAAATGGCGCAATATGGGAAATTCAGCAGGACCTTGTTAAACAGGTGGATTACTTTAAAGAAATAGGCAAACACCTTGAGGCTAAACGCCTCGAAGAACGTACAAACTTTGACCTTGAAATGATTCGGGAACTGGGCTACTGTTCAGGTATTGAGAACTATTCGAGATATCTTGACCGCAGGCTGCCGGGCACACGCCCTTTCTGCTTGCTGGATTATTTCCCGAAAGACTTTTTAATGGTTATAGACGAAAGCCACGTTACCGTAAGCCAGGTGCATGCCATGTATGGTGGCGACCGTTCGCGTAAGGAAAACCTTGTGGAATATGGTTTTAGGCTACCGGCTGCGATGGATAACCGTCCGCTCAAGTTTGAAGAATTTGAGGCCATGCAAAACCAGGTGGTTTATGTAAGTGCCACCCCTGCTGATTATGAAATGCAGAAATCGGGAGGTATTTATACCGAGCAGATCATCCGCCCTACGGGACTGCTTGACCCAATAATTGAGATTCGCCCGAGCCTTAACCAGATAGACGACCTTATAGAAGAAATTCACCAGCGTGTAGAAGTAGATGAGCGCGTGCTTGTTACCACTCTTACCAAACGTATGGCCGAAGAGCTTGCCAAGTACCTTGATAAACTTTCCATTCGCTGCCGATACATTCATAGTGAGGTTGATACACTTGAGCGTGTAGAGATAATGCAGGATTTACGTAAAGGTATTTTCGATGTGCTTATAGGTGTGAACTTACTAAGGGAAGGATTGGATTTACCCGAAGTATCTTTAGTAGCAATACTGGATGCCGATAAAGAAGGTTTTTTGCGTAGTAACCGCTCGCTTACACAAACTGTGGGCCGTGCCGCCCGTAACGTAAACGGTAAGGCTATAATGTATGCAGATAAAATTACCGACAGTATGCAGCGTACTATAGATGAGACCAACTATAAGCGCGAAAAGCAAATGGAATACAATACCCTGCACGGCAAAGTACCAATGGGGCTCAGCAAGAAAATCGAGAAAAATACCCTTGGCAAAAGCAATGCCTACAAGCTGGAGCATGCCCCAAAAATTGCTGCCGAACCGGATACAACCTATATGGCAAAAGGCGATATAGAAAAGATAATCCGCGATAAGCGTAAGAACATGGAGAAAGCTGCTAAAGAACTCGATTTTTTACAGGCGGCAAAACTTAGGGATGAGATTAAAGCGTTGCAGGAGCAGGTGTAGTGCAACCAAATAAACCTACCATGTTAATTGTACGTTAATAAATTAACGGTTGTATATGAAAATGAGAAGCCTAAATTGCGTAATTTTGTAGGCTGTGAAATTGAGAACATAAAAATTTAAGTACTTCCGGGAGAAGGTTTAACTGCTATGAGTAACACAAAAGTAGATCCGTGGAATTTTGAATCTGATTATCCGTCGCCGGATAATTCACACACAATAGTATATAGCGATCTTGAAGAAATGGCTATTGGCGCACCACTTAACGGCCAGTGTTTTCTGGAATTTCCTAACGGAAGAAGCATTAAACTTGGTGGATGGTGTGGTGGCCCTCCTGTATGGGAACCTAATGGCTCGCGCGTAGCCCTGCCCTTATGGAAACGTAAAATATTTGTGGGTACCGTTCAGCAATTGGCTATCATAGACGTTGATGCGCTCGAGATGAAAATTTACAACAAGACGTTTAATGTACTTGATGTACAGTCGTTTACAGAAAACATCATTAAAGGATGTAACACCCCGCTTAATAAATGTGAGCCTGTCAATTTAGACCTTAGCAAAGAAAAGGTTTGCAAGATCGTAGACTTAAAGTGTGGATTGAGGTAAATACAATCCTGATATGCATTGCTTATGAGTAGTAACTTTGAGTTAAAAATAATTAGGCAACACTGGATTGATGACAATGGGTTAGACGATAAAAGTGATCGTTGCTCCCATGGAACAGTATTTATTCGAATAGGTAATGAAATTCTATCTACCGAAGATTCCGGATCATGGACTTTAAGCGTGGCAGGATTGCTTTTAATGCGGACACTTAAATCTGATTATGCGATTGGAGATTATGCATGCCAATTAATTCCTTGCTGTGGTCATTTTATGTATCATAATGAAACCGGCAATAAAGTTGAGATTATTGGGTGCCCAATCGGTATTGATTGGCATGTAACACACAAAGATTCTACCGTAATTCTATCTTCTGAAAAAGGTATTGATACAGAAGTTGAGATTAACGTATACAGAAAACAAATACTTGAATTTGTCAATGCTGTTGAGAACTTTTATGGCTATACTAAAGATAAAATTCTACCTGATGACGAAAATGAAAGAGATGCATTTATGTTATTTTGGAAAGAATGGTATGAACTTAAACTTCTCCTGAATTATAACTATATGATGAATTAATCTTCTTTAATAACTATGAACACAATTGCATACTTCGAAATCCAGGCTACCGATGTACCGCAGGCAGTAGCATTTTATAAGGCGGTTTTTGATTGGAATTTTGTTAAAGAAGAAAGCTTCCCAATAGAATACTACCGCATAGAAACCGCTAATATGTATGGCGGAATATTGAGACGACCTGTAAAAACACCGCCTATGGAGTTTGGTACCAATGCTTTTACATGTTCCATTCAGGTTGAAAATTTTGATGATACTGCACAAATAATTTTAGATAGCGGCGGACAGGTAGCAATGCTCAAGTTTGCAGTAGCTGGCCGTTGCTGGCAAGGATATTTTATTGATACTGATAATAATGTTTTCGGTATTTTTGAGGTGGATGAAAATGCGGTATAAGCAAATCATTAAAACAAAAAAACCGCCCTGTTGATAAGGCGGCTGTATAGTAATTTAATGATGGCTTAATTGTAATGGGCTGTTATCATCTCAATAAACTTTTCTTCGCTCATTTTGTTTGATGTGCTTTCTTCAGCCTTAGCATTTTTGTATTGTGGCGTTTCACTTAGGAATTTTATGAACTGCTCCTGTGCATCGCCGGTGCCTGTAATATGTATGGCATCTACATTTTGCATTAGTGCGGCAATTTCTTTAAAGAACTTTTGTGTATGGCCTATCTCGTCATTATTAAATGATTTCTCACTGCTGTTAGGCAATGCACCTTTATTTTCTACGTGCCCTAATACTACAAATTCTCCTTCGGTTACATTTTCCCTACCCACTATGGTTGCATGATGGGAATCCATCCACACGCCAAACTCTTTTTTTCCTGACATAATACTATTTGTTTCTTTTTATAAAGATAGCTGCCTTTGTAGCCAATATAGTACCAATTGGGGTAACATTATGATTAGCAAAATCATTAAAAACAAAAAAACTCCCAATGGGAGTTTTTAGAGAATATATGTAGAGTGGAATATTATAATGTAATGCTGCCTTCTACCCCACCATCATCGCCGGGTTTACCTGTAATGGCGTTAGCAGCAATTTTTAAAAAGCTTACCATTTTACTGTCCTTTGTATCCCAGTAATATGCTTCTGATGGTGCTACTTTAATTACAGTAACATCAGGGTCTTCTTTACCTTCTTCAAACCAGGCCTTTGCAATGGGCGACCAAACTTCTTCAATATGGGCTTTGTCTTTATAGATAACAGCTGTACCAAAAACCGACAGGAAATGTGAGTCGGAATTTTTAGCAAAAATAAGCTGTACATCGTTGTCGTGCTTAATCTCAAAATTTTTGTTGCTTGCTGCAGAGCTGATGAACCAAAGGTTACCCTCTTCATCTATATCCTGCAGGCTCATTGGCCTTGTAGGTATTGGCCTTACAGAAAGCTCTGTGCAAAACATGCATACCCTTATATCTTTTGCCAGCTCTTTTATTTTGGCTACGGCTTCATCGCTATATAAATCTTTATAATTTCCCATGTTAATTGTTTTAAGTTGTTGTTTGTATATTTTTTGGTTGTGAATTACACGTCAGATTGTTCTGAAACCCAGTTTACTGCCTTCGCATATTCTGTTTTAGGGTATCCTCTAAATTCGCCGGGCATAAGTTTACTAAAAACATCTGTAAATTTAATAACCGCTTCAGAATCGGATATTATAGCCGCACGGTTCCATTTGGTAATATTACTAATACCAAGCAGTGCATCCTGTAGCCAGGCGCCAAGCGTAAAATCTTTGGGAGAATTGTCCAGGAAAAGCAGGTAGTTAAGCTTTCCTGTTTTTTCTACCAGTTGTGCTACTTCCTCTTTTACAAGTTCAAAATCTTCTTTGGTAACTTCGCCATCGGCACGAAATCCTACCATGTTATTAGGAACGTCGGGAATTTGTATTATCATGATAAAGAGTTTTAAAATTAGTGTTACTCAAAAGTAGCCATCATAATTTTAAGCAACTGTTATAGTCCTGATAATAAATACCAAACGAAATGATAAACTTTTAAAGATTATATTTTAAAGCTGTTTTACCATAAGGTAATCTTCCATAAGGTAACCATTGCCAATATCTACATTATCTTCGCCCTTGTTTTC
>Ga0247815_10004083_pt1 | contig 10319 bp, 11 predicted proteins | sample UWRJL194509B1_FD_181014 | JGI IMG/M metagenome (GOLD analysis project Ga0247815, IMG submission 181014) | Plant litter microbial communities from Arlington Agricultural Research Station in Wisconsin, United States - UWRJ-L194-509B-1 | ecosystem: Environmental > Terrestrial > Plant litter >... | reverse complement strand
AACTCCAACCCATCTGCCCTTTGCTAGCCATTGCATGTGGCATCGACTGTGAACTAGCGGCGTGCAAAGCTTGTGGGTCTTATTGACCACTGGCGCTGTACTTGTTCGCATTCACATTCGCCAGTCTAAGCCGACGCCGCGTATCCTCAAGCACGCACGCACGCATGCACGCAGCTGCTCGGCGTCTTATCGATTCGGTGTTGACCGAAATACGTCGTGCACTGGCGCTTTCTCCTTGACCACACGTTGACAAACCGACCGAGCACAACTAGTCTCGTTGCGCAACCCGGACGCGTCTGGACACTCTGCACTGCAGTCCTACGTGCACTCAACCCACGTCGGCAACGCGAGGCTATATTTCATAGCTCCATTTGGTTAAATGAAACGCAAGCGCACGGCTGGCCCTGCGGCATTGCCACCAGCTGAGGCGTCATCAACCGATGTCAATGATCATGCGTTCAACACGCGGAAGCGGGCGCGAGCCTCGAGTGTGCCTCATGCCCAACCTCGAATTCCAGAATCTGCGGTGCTCGTCATGGATGCTCGCCCCCCGGAACAGAACAATCACTCCGGGTCGCGTCACCGCGTTTCTATCGGCGCTCGAACTCGGCCAGCAGATCCCGTTGTCAGCAGCCTGTCGGATAGTAGTGAGGACGAACACGTGGGGAGCACTGCCAAGGATGTGGACAGCTACTCGCGTGCTTCCGAGGGCCGTAGCAGATCTGGTTCGAGCATTTCTCTGGACAGTCAGGATGCGGACGACGCCAACTCCAGCCTATCCTTGGACAGTCAGGATGCCCGTGACGACCTCGTATTGCTCCTTGGAAATGATGCTGGACACGCCGAGCCGGGCGACTCGCCAGACCTCACTCCTGCCCTCAGCACTGTCGCCTCTCGCCAGCCGTCACCCTCACAGAACCGCCCAGTCCGCTTGGATCAGCACCCGCCCCTTCTCGCTGAGCCGCACGACTTGGGAACTGGGCAGGCTAGCCACGCGCATCGTCCTAGGCATCTTCCGCGAAAGGTGGTTGGCAAGAAGCAGCACACTGTTCAGCAGCTCGACTTTAGAACGTACTGTGCGGCTGTCAAGCGCAGCTTGGCGAAGGTTGTGCGTATCGACACGCGGACATGGGCACTTGAGACTCATAGCTCCAGATCGAAACGCTCGAATTGCATCGTCAATCGATGGACCTTGGTTCGCGAGATGCCAGTCACAACCGAACCGTCTCGGTTTACATGCAGCAACTGTAGAGACTTCGACCTGTTTGAGATATGTGCGCACATTCAGTACGTCAAGAGCGAGGATGCTCAGAAGTTGGAGCGCGGTTCACACACAGGTGCGTTTTTGCTGCCATCAAGCAGTTGGTCCTTACTTACCTGAAGCCCAGACTTCCCAATAGCTTACGCGTTTAATTGGGAACCACCCGAGATGGACCGCAACGGCGTGCTCATGTTCGCCTGCCTGACAACGGGGAGTCAGAAGGACGCCCTCGTGGCATGGAAAGGGTGTGCAACTCAGAGCGCTTGGGAATGCAGCGCCGATCCGAAGAACTATAGCTGCGAGCACGTCAAGAATGCTAAGATGAGCAATGTGGTTCATGAGCTGCTAGGAACTGGCCAGAAGTTCGAGGAGGACGACTTTGCCAGCTGCGAGGAGGAATCCGCGACTGAGGAGGAAGACTTTGAAGTGCGCGCTGCAGACCATGAAAGACGTGAGTACGGCTCACTGTGTTCTTATCTCTCTTTTCTGATTTCTATATATGCAGGCGAGAAGCAGAGTCTCCAGGACAAATCTGACGAACGCAGTATCTCGTTCAAACCCGTCGGTCCCCCGCCATTCTGCCGCATCGTCTCCGATACAGAGCTTTGGTATCCGACCGTCACACCACTGCCCGAGTTCATCGCGCTACCTGATGATGCACATTGCATCTGCGGGGCCTCGGCGGACAAGACAGCTCCTAAGAGGGTCATCATGAACGCCTTTATCTATAGTTCTTTCAGTGCGAAGCTTGTCCAAGTGGAAGTGCAACCTTGCTCTGACCACCCCACCAGTCGCGGTCATCTGGCCGGTCCAGATCTGCGCGAACTCGGCCTCTTCAACTTCAGCAACTACTCCATCTTCACACACGAGCTGCTCAATAGTTATACTAGCCGATACTTCTGCCACTCTGCCCCTTTTCACGGTTTCTGCCGCACGATCCGCTTCGACTATCAGAACCACGAGTCGAAGTATCCGTTTGTGGGCAATAATCTTTTTCGTTCGGCGTGGTTCTCGTGGACCAATGTCATGCAGCTCTTCGGGACCGGCGGGACGCAGAGCCAATCTTGTCCCATCTGTGGCCCAGAACCCGACGTCTGCATTGCTGACGCGAAGACCCTCGGGTTTCAGTGGCAATATCTGACGTCGAGCTTGACGCCGCCAACTGAGGTTCTTGCAGATGCCCCGATACGTCGTGGCGTCCAACCTCCACCAGAATCGACCGCGTGTGTATTTGGCAAGCCGCGACAGGATGCGCAGCGGCTTTGTCGCTGGCGTGCAAGCCTCACGAAGATCGGCAAATCGAAGGTCCGCAACATTGTTGGCCAGCTCATCGAGAACGATGCAGCAGACATCGACGCAGACGAGACAGGTGCCGTCGAGCAGGGAAGAGCAAGACAGTCGGATCGTGACAAGGTGGATGCGACCAACATTGCTGCCATGCCTGCGGTCATCCATGCTCTCGCAGGGCAGAACACGCATCTTGCTAGACTCTTCGACAAATTCGTGAACACCACCTGGGACAAACATCTGGAACCGAGCCGACGACCGTATTATGATTTGCTGCAGCAGGTATGACGTGCACATTGCCAGTCGAGACCTCGATGCTTACCGACCCTCATAGGTGCTCGCATATGAGTCTGTTTTGCAGTTCGCGCCGCGTACATCTTGGAACGGCCTTGGCATGCTGGCTCTTGGCAACACAGACTGCATGAGCGAACTTTTGCGCGAGATTCCCGCCTTCGCGATCGCTGCGATCCAGGACCAACGAGACAACGACGGCAAATTCTCCGACGACTTGCGCGAGCTGGCAAAATTCGTTCGTCTGAGGGCAGATAGAGTTTATCGAGCGTTAATCGATGGGAACGACCATGACGATGCTCTCACTCCGGCACCTCCTCCTCCAAGCCTACCTGGAGAATGGAGCGAGGTAAGCAACAGAGTGGCCGCGGAGTGATATTACATGCTTACACTTGCGCAGACTGGTCAGCGCTACGCCGGCCCAAGATACCGTCTACGTCCTTCTTATCCGAACCTCAAGCACGACAATCGCGCTGACCGCTCCGTCGTCAGTGAAGCCAGTGCAGGCGGCATCGGCTGCAACAAGTACTACGAGTCGTACGGAAAGCGCGACCTCACTGGTGGCATCTTTGCGATTTGGTGTCCGCATCTGATATGTATTGGCTGGCATTGCATTCCTCGAGGCGAGGGACGGAACGACGCTTTCTCGGCGTTCTTCACAAGGTGGAAGAAAGCGCCGAGCGTCATCATCTATGACTTTGCCTGCGCGCTTGCGCCGTACTGCATGCTGCGCGAGCCCAACTTCTTCAAGGACACGCGATTCTTGATCGACGACTTCCACGCCAAGGGACACACCCGCTGCACGGCTGCTTGCATGCTCAGGACGTATAGGAAGCACAACCCTAAGCTCAGCAAGGTCAACTCGAGCGCTGCCGAGTGCGGGAACGCCGGCTTGAATCGAATCGAGAAATCGGTCAGTTTCATGTCTCAACGACATGCGGTCATTTATACTGGTGTATTTCTCGAGATCTGGAATCGCACGCGCATCGTTCATGCACATGACATAGCTCTTAGGCTCGAAAAGCCTCTCACGTGCGTCTTCGACGACGACTCTCTGTTCCTCAGCTATGCCGAGTAAGGCCACCCCCGTCATATCCCTCTTCGCTCTTCAACACCCCGCACTGTCCATAATTGCATGCCATTTGTTTCTACGAACCTTCCCAGTCCTGTCCCAGTCAGACCGTTGTTTGCACATGATGAGTTCTTTCCTAGTCTTGATCTCTCCTGGTGGTTGCTGTGAATATACAGTTCTTTTCATGCTCAAGTGTCCCCCTGTGGGCCTGAACTTACTCTTGCTTTTAGTTCTAGTTTTTTGCACAGGATCAAGATTTGTATATGAAAACAGGCTTTGGTGTGGGTGGGAGTCAAGCGTCGCTCAGGCAAACCAGGCCAAAGTATTACCTTTTTGGGACTATTTTACATAGAAAAAATGTTGGAAAAGTGTTCGCCAGGCTGCTGAAAGCTTTGGGTCACGGGTTGGGATGATCCCAGGGAGCGACCTGGGACCATCCCAGGCTGCCGCCTGGGACATTTGATAGAAGTGCTGTCCCTGCGTGCCTCTTTCTTTGCACCAGCTGCTCAATTTGTCGTGACTTATGACAATCGTGATACGGCAGATCGCTACTTAAAGTATCTTCAGGGCAAGAATTTTGGTGGGCGGACTGTTCATGTATCGCGCGACTCGCGCCGCGGCGGCCGCCAGGGCAACAACCTCGTCCTGAAAAACATCCCGCTTCGTTACCTCACCGACATTGAGGCTGTCTCTGAATTTGCTGGTACAGCTAGGATTCGCGCTTTACCATCAGGTTTCACGAGTGTGGACGACGCCATCCATCGCATCGGGGTGTACGTTGTGCAGTCGTCGCCGGCCATCCGTTGTGAAATCGTCTCCCACGGAAACGACTATAAGGGTCTAGTCAGATTGCTCTTTGCGTGTCACTCGTGGGAGGCAGCAAAGCAACTCAGTGACGGTCTTTATGCATTCAGCGCGCAGGGCGACTTTCGGCATCTCAAGTTGCGCGCTGTCCCTCCGCCTGCCGTTAAGTTCAACATGGACATTCCTTCAGGCCAGTATCGAGCACAGCAATCACAGTGGAAAGAGCTCAACGACGGGATCAAGGATCGGACGGCCTGTCTCTTAGAGTTCACGGAAGTCACCGGCGGGAACCATCGTGTTGAAGTTGCCGGTATCGATAAGTTGGCGGTCGGGCGTCTCAAGGTGCAGGCGGAACGCATTGCGGCTGGCACTCGCGTTCCCGGCTGGCATCCGTCCATGGCACGGCCGTCTCCACGTCTTCTAGATCAAGTGGCACAAACCGGTGCTTTCCTCAAGACTGACGCTCGCCAACAGATCATCAAGTTGTATGGGGAGAACGAGGCCCTCGCCGCGGCGCTCGAGTTGGTTGAAGCTGAATTGGAGCGGTTCGCCGCAACGGCACAGACAATCATCATTCCCCCGTTCGCTGCTCGCTTCTTCATCCGTGAAGGCGTTGACCAGCTCAAAGCTCTTCTCGATGACGACACGATCACCTATAACGCCGCGCCTTGGCAGGTGACTGTCAAGGGCGGCGAGGTGGCACGGCGCACCGTACAACGCCTCATCGAGCAGGCCGTCAACTGGGTCGCGCCAGCCTTTGGTAGCACCGACGATGTCATTTGTAACATCTGCTTCGACACACCGACGGCACCGAGGACGATGATATGCGGTCACGCTTACTGCACCGGCTGCCTACGGCACTTGTTTGTCAGTGTGTCGGACGGCTCATCGCTCCCGGTGCGATGCATGGGCGACGAAGCCAAATGCACCTCCCACTTCCCGATTGCTCTAATTCGCGAGTTTGTGGCGCCGGCCGCATTCGACGATCTTCTAGCCCTCGCCTTTGCTGCACATACCGACCGGCACCCTGCGACGTTCCGACCCTGCGCAACCCCAGACTGTAACCAGCTATATCGCCCTCGGACGGTGGCGGTGAATCTTAGCTGTCCTTCGTGCTGCTCTAGCATCTGTGCCAAGTGTGGCGAAGATTGGCATGATGGCATGAGCTGTGAGCAGGCCAAGCTTGCCAACAACAAGGATGAGCAGGAGAGACTCACTGAGGAACTATTCCGAAACCAGAGGGTGGTGAAGCGGTGTCCGTCTTGCCAGACCCCAATTTTTAAGGACGACGGCTGCAACCATATGATCTGCAAGTACGTATCTTCGCCTGGCTTTGTCAAGCCCTCGCTGAGCTCGTCCAATCTCGTAGACAGTGTGACACTCACTTCTGTTGGCGTTGCCTTCTCGTGACCTCCGAAGACCGCATCTACGACCATATGCAAGCAGTTCATGGTGGAATCTTTGAGCCAGCTCTACCACCTTCACCTATTCCAGCTCCAGCTCCCACTCTCCCTCAAGTGCAGGCTGGAGGCCTACCCCAAGGCAACGCTGTTCAACTCTACGGACAACCAGCTCGAGCGCCATTCCGCCCGGTGTACGACGACATCATTGACTCTGACGATGAGGAAGACCATCAGAATCCGTTCCACGGTGTTGATTACCGTGAACAACAAGAGCTGCTTCGCCAAGCTGAGCTGAACCGGAACCGCGCTCAAGCGGCACGTCAGAATGCGGCTCGCTATGCTCTCGGCTGGCAGGCAGGAATGGTGACTGTAACACCACGACCACGAACCATCTTCGATCACATGCACCAGACTCACGGCGGTATTTATGAGCCGGGACCACTTCCTCAGCCTGCCCTTGCTCTGGAACCTCCCCCCAACCCAGACCCCGCCCCTCCTGTAGTCGGTTTGCCAAACCGCCGCAATCATGTCGTTCTTCCCGCCCGGCTCCTTCAAACCCTACACCAACCGGCGTATAACGGGTTTGGACGCGACTGGCGAGCGGAGCTGGATCAAGAGAACAATATCAATCCGTTTGGTGCCAATCACCGTGAGCAACATGAGTTGGCCCGTCAGGCCGCCTTGAACCGAGAGCGGGCTCACGTGGAACTTCGTGAGGAACGAACTGCTGCTCAAGCGCTTGGTCGTCAGGCGTGGGGAGGCGTGCTAGCAGCGACGCCAGTCCCCCAACCGGGGATACCCCATGCCGTGGCTAGACCGGTCACACAACCAGCCACGAATCGTGGCATTCGACCAGTTTCAATGCACGCTGAGGCTTCTCAACCAGTCGTGCAGCCCGTGGTTCGACCAGTTTTGCAGCCCGTAGTTGAACCAGTTGCACAGCCTGTGGCGACTCCGGTCCCTCGAGCAGGTATTGTGCGACCTATATCAGTAGTTCATCCAGTTTCCCAAGCGGCGGCACCACAGCATAGCCAGTCCCACACAACCCGCCACCGTGACCGGGGTCGGGGCCAGCAGCGACATTCTGTTGCATACCATCAAGTGACTCAAGCCACAGCTCCTCCTCGGCCTCACTCTTTCTTCGGCGAATCGCGCAAGAAAGCTGAGTCCGGGGCTCCGGCCTCTCCGCATCGCCCCTTCTTTGGTGAAAAACGAACGGAACCACGGGGATGTATCATCATGTGACCTCCGAAAATTGACTGTACCACGAATTGATTTCTTTGGCTTTGCAAAAGATTATCGTAGGAAATTGGGAGTGGGTGCTCAAGTTCATATTTCGGGCTTGTCGCAACCTTCAAAAGAGTAGCAATGCGCACGGAGCATCCCGCCATAGGCACGGCGGAACGATCGCTCTCTTAATCTGTGGCGCCATTTGTTACACCTCACCTCGACATAAATTTGAGTTTCGTCATTTCACCTTCAAGATCAGGTTTTAGCCGCAATTTCTCGCTCAACGTTGGCCGCAGGCAGGATTCAGCAGTTGAACCGCGCATCGGTCACACTACCGCGACGCGACCGTCTGACTGGCGTATGACGCATGGTCCGCTCCTGTAAGACACGATATCATATATTAAACAAAAAAATGACATTGTGCACCGCGTGCTGTGATCATCCGTAAGCTTAGCCGCATACGTTGCGGTTGACCCCAAGGGCCTGCCAGAGTACCCAAGCATCTGACCGTCACAACGGTGTTTCAGCCCCGAATGTCAGTTTGTTCTTCACTCGTAATGATAGTTTATCGAGAATCTGGTTCGTTTCTGACGAGATCATAAACCCGTGGACGTCCAAGGAAAGCACTAGAACCTTGGGTACGTGGGCCTTGGTCGCTACATAGAACGAGATCCGCGTGTGGTCGCAAAAGAAATCGTTCGGTGATCTGCGCAAATGAAGTTCCTCGAGAGACCTGCAGAGAATAATCGCTGTATGAAGACTGGGATGCTCTTCAAGCATGCGGGTAGGCAATGAAATGCAAGTCTGAGGATCCAAAGAAACCACCTGTCAGAGCGGCGCCATCTGTTCTCAGCTCGTCAACTTACTAGGTCCCAGGAGAAGATGCAATCCGACAACAGACTCGCGAGCATGTAAGTCTGCTTATTGGTCCCAGTATACGTTGAAAAGTGGTGTTGCCCCTCGGCGTAGACCAACGTGAGCCGCCGTGGCCGCATTTGCTGCAGTACTATTTCGAGCGACCCTGGCTGATCCGTCGAGGGAATGTCTAAGGCCAGGCACAGCTCGATCAGCCTCGACCGTATCGCCAGCAAAATTTGCTTCAATTTGGCCCCGAGCCCGCGGTCGACACGGAGTTTGTGAATGCACTCGGCGAGCCATGGGTCGACTTTGAGATTTGCAGCCAAGCGGTCGACTTGCTCGCACGTGCGCAACATGACCGCACGGTAAAGGAGCCTTCGGCCGACATACATCCACTGTCTGCAGACGAGGAGAAGTTTGGGGGACGGCCGGGCGGGGAGAGTGGGGGACTGAGATCGGGGGTGGTACGATTTACTGACTTGACGGGTGTGGGTAAATAGCGCATTGCTCGGGACTAGACACTGCTCGAGAATACTGGCGAGTATCTCGTTGGGGAGGACGCGTGTCATTCTCGGCGCGGGTGGTTGGGTGACGCGCGGAATGGAGAGAAAGGGTCTTTGTGATGGAGGGCCGAGCCGATGATTCGGAACAGTGCGGAGCGTGTCAACTCCGCTCACGGCACCTCTTTGTCCTTTACCGACATCTCGCGGCATCGCGATGGCTCACCAGCTGGCTGACGAGACGCTTGCCGCAATTCTCGAGGCGCTTCTAGTTGTACCGGATAAGGACTTCGCTTGCACCGACAGAAGGTCTCCATTTTCGATGATCGAACAGCCGACTTCGTCCAACTACCTCGTTGTCTGCAAGCGCTGGATGCGCATCGGTACACCACTGCTGTACCATACTGTAGTGATGCGCTCCCAAGCACAGGCAACAGCGCTTGCCGCCGTGCTCAAGCCCAAGGCCAACGCGCAGTTCGGGCAGTACATTCGCAAGCTTCGCATCGAGGGCGGCTTCGGCGTCGCGGCCAAGAATGTCCTGCTCGCGACCCGCAATATCACAGATCTTTCTGTAACGCTTGACCTCTCGGCAAAAGATAACGTCAATACGATGTGTGACATTCTGTTCGTGGCGGTTCAGTCACAACGACTCGTCATTGCCGTGTCCAATCCTAGCACAAACAAGCAAATGACACGACTCGCCGAGTGCTTAGCAATGCATCGAAGACTGGTCAACTCTAGTATGTGGTCTGGACCTTCTTTATATATATATATATATTGTCATTATAGCATAAGCTTTATAGACACTAGGTGTAGATGTAAAGGCAGCCAATAATTGATGCGTCCAGTCAATTCCCCAGAGGAATCGGCGGCAGGTGTTGTGCAGAACATCCTGTGTCGATAAAGATCCGATCGCGTGCTGCCCTGCCGGTTTGAGGGTGTGCTCTTCAAACAGTTCCTGATTGCAACTATCGCCTCCGCTGTTTGCCGCTTTATGACCCGATGTAAGGGATGGTTGCTCGTGGCCAACTCGTGGCCTGCTCTTCTCCTCGTGCCATCATCATCCCCCCCCCCCATTTCGTGGCGAATAGCGATGCCTAAAGATCTTGAATCAATCAGTGAGGACATGATATTGCCTCTCACGGCAGAGTTAATTGCTACTAAACGAAGCTCAATTTTTGGCATACATCGGACAGACATCTCCAACCAGAATGCCAACTTGAACGTCGTTCATGGCATCGGAAACACCATCCACAACCATAATCCAGTCACGACCATCGTTTACAGAGGTTTGCAAAAGGACTCGGTTTGTTCTACTTAAGCGATGTGATTTGACTGCTGATTGACCAGGTTTCAGGATATCATCCAACGAAAAATCTCCACCGGTATGAGATCTTCTCAAAAGATAATCGATCGCATCTGACGCTCGTCAGCCTTGGAATCACGTCACGTCCCGAGGGCGGTATTCAACCAGCAACTTGAAAAAGGGTGCCTGACGGGCACGCGAGTCCAAGTGCTTCGCGACATCGAAACATGGGCAAAGGACCCTGAAGCGCCACAAATTCTCTGGCTTGAGGGCTCGTGGGGAACGGGCAAAAGTGCTATTGCGTGGA
>Ga0247815_10004080_pt1 | contig 10322 bp, 11 predicted proteins | sample UWRJL194509B1_FD_181014 | JGI IMG/M metagenome (GOLD analysis project Ga0247815, IMG submission 181014) | Plant litter microbial communities from Arlington Agricultural Research Station in Wisconsin, United States - UWRJ-L194-509B-1 | ecosystem: Environmental > Terrestrial > Plant litter >... | reverse complement strand
TGTTTCGAAGAGTCTTGGTGTTCATACCCGACACAGTATGAGAGCGTGATTCGGGTCGAGATCGCCGTGGACACAATCCTCGCGGTACGCGACTCATCACCGTCTGTCTCAAACAAACTTGATGAAGATCTTTATCAGAGACTTCCCACTGCAGACGAGCAGAAGCTGGAGAAGGAACTAGCGAGATGGGTGAGTTCCTGCTGCTCAGTTTCTCGCTCCAGTGGTGACACAGTATGCACGAAAGACCGCGACTACACAGGCCATCAAGTCAGGTTAGCCTGATTTGCCTCTCGTTGCGCACATTCTGAAACGAAGAAGCTCTCAGTGGCCGGCGCGTCCACGAAGCAGCGCACAATGCCCAACCGAAGGCCGACGGCTGCATGCCAGGCACGCGAGTCGGCCTGTTGTGCAAGATGATAACATGGATCAAGACTGACGCCAGAGCCGTGTTCTGGCTTGCTGGCATGGCGGGCACGGGAAAGACATCAGTCGCTCTGACCCTGTGTCGGATGCTGGATAGCGACGCGGACGTTTTGCTCGGCGGGTCGTTCTTCTGCTCTCGCACCGCCAATGTAGAGGCGAGAACCGACGTGCGGCGCGTAATTCCAACACTCGCCGCGCTTCTTGCCCTTCGGTCTCCAAAGTTTGCGATTGAGCTTGCTGCAGAGCTCAGACCGAACTCGGGCGTTGCCGGCCACCAGCCTGTAGGCGACCAGATCGGCCCGCTACTTCAGCGGCCACTCGCTGCACTCGCCTCTGAGAAGCGTCCCATCGTATTCGTGATCGACGCTCTCGATGAGTGTAGCAACGAGCGCGAACTTGGCGAGCTGCTCACCGCCATCGCGACGCTCACCTGCGATGCAAACGTCAAGTTCATCCTGACGTCGCGGCCAGAAACACATATACTCGGAAGCACGATCTCTGACCGTGCACAGAACGAGATTTTACAGCTGCACACAATCGAGACGTCTGAGGTGACCGAGGACATACGACTGTATATCGACGACGCCTTTGCCAAGAAACCGCTCGCCAAACCATGGTACACAGCTGCGGAGGTCATCAGACTCGCCACTCTCGCAGATGGTTTGTTTATCTTCGCGTCGACCATGGTTTCGTACGTCACAGATAGCCAATCTGTAACCAGCCGCACTGTGCGCCTTCAGACTGCGCTCGCGGCGGTGAGCGGGAGTGCCGTGGCGATGGGGCCGTTGGACGCCACGTACGAGTTCGTCCTCACTCGGGCGTCCGATACGGCCAAGATCGAGCCTGCAGAGCTCGAAATGACTCGACGCACTCTGGCGTGTATCCTGGTGGTTCGAGCTCCGCTGTCAGTCGCTGCGTTGGCCGAATTGCTGGACCTGGAGGCGGACGACTTGCGCGAGTCATTAAGACGTCTGCATGCCACGGTTCACGTACCAAGCGAAGATGACGAGCCCGGTCTTCGCATGTTGCATGCATCGTTCGGCGACTACTTGGTCGATCGTGCAGCTAGTAACATCCGCATGACCAAGTCGCTCGGTGACGACATCCTTGCTCGCGGATGTCTCAGTGTCATGCACAAACGGCTTCATTTTAACATTTCGCAGAGTCCTTCCTCGTATGAGGAGAACTCTGGGACGAAGCCGGACAGCATCGTACTCTCGCTGGAGTACGCATGTCTTCGCTGGGTTGATCACATCGCCGGCCTAACCGATCCGCTGGTGCTTGTCCAGGAGGCCAATAATGTCTTCCGCCCGAAATTCCTGTTCTGGCTGGAGGTGATGAGTATCCTTGGTCAGTTCCACCGCGCCGCTGCTATGCTCATCATTGCAGCAGCCACGGTACGTCTCTTCATCCAATGGCGATGTAGATCGTTGCTGACGCTAGGACGAAGCTCCGGTCGTCGCTACTGTCAGCCTTCATCCGCGACGCTAGCTCTTTTGTAGCTTCATCCCGCGAGGCAATTGAGCGAAGCGCGCCGCACATCTATCTCTCTGCACTTCCGTTTGCAGCAAAAGACTCGCTAATCTACCAGATGTTTTCCCCGCTCTGCCAAGGTCTGGTATCCGTTGAAGTGACTGGCTTGGAGAGACACGGCGGACGCCTTGTGACAACGCTGATTGGTCACGCAGATTGGGTGAATTCAGTCTCGTACTCCACTTCTGGTCGTCTCCTCGCCTCAGGCTCATCCGACGGCACGGTTCGTATCTGGGACATGTGGACTGGCCAGGAGAGTATGTCTCCGCTGCGAAGCGGGGATGGCGCTGTCTATTCCGTTGCCTTTGCGCCTAATGGCGAGAGTATTGCGTCCGGCACGGATACCGGCGTTGTGTGTGTTTGGGGCATTCGCGCCAGCCCGGCGACCGAGCAGCGGTTGACTGGCCACACTAGTACAGTGTGGTCTGTCGCATTTTCGCCGGATAGTATCGTCCTGGCATCGGGTTCCAAGGATCACACGGTGTGTCTCTGGAATCTAGAGACGGGTCAGCAAATCACGATACTTCGCGGTCACACGGACGAAATCAACGAGGTCGTATTTTCTGCTGACGGTAATCTCTTGGCATCAGCCTCTGACGATCAAACAATTTGGATGTGGCGGGGGAGAACAGGCGAGCCTGTATGCGAGCCGCGTCGTGGTCATAATGGCGGCATTTTCAGCATCGCCTTCTCGCCAGATGGTGCAACACTCGCGTCTGGTTCCCAGGATGAAAGCATTATACTTTGGGAGGTACGAACCGGAGCTAAGATCTCAACGCTGCGCGGTCATACTCTCGTTATCAGGACCCTACAATTTTCATCTGATGGGCGGTCACTGGTGTCGGGTGGGGATGATTTTACTGTCCGTCGCTGGGCCATACAACAAGATCAGCCGGCCTGCGCTGTTGTTGGCCGCCATTCCGGATATGTCCAGTCTGCCAAGCTTTCGCCAGACAACTTGTGGATTGCATCCGCCTCGGCCGATCACTCCATTCGGATATGGAATGCCGGCAACGACCGATCAGACGTTCACCTGCCGATTCCCGGCGTCGAGGTACAGTCTTTGGCGATATCTTCTGACGGAGAATTCATTTTATCAGCTGGTGAAGATAAACTCGTTCGCATATGGGACGCAGCCACAGGTGAGCAGAGGACAACTCCGCTCATCGGGCACACTCAGGGGGTGTCCTCGGTAGCCATTTCACCAGACAAACTCTTGATCGCATCAGCATCAGATGATCGTACAGTCAGACTCTGGAACACCGTTACGGGAGAGCCGATTGGAGTGCCTCTACAGGGCTGGGTCAGCTCAGTGGTGTTTTCGTCTGACGGGCGGTGGCTCGCAGGAGGGTCACACGATAGAACAGTACGCGTCTGGGATGTCCTAACAAGACAAGTCTCGAATATCGACGCAATAGTCTGTAATAGCAATTTGCTCGCAGTAGCCTTCTCTCCGGATGGGCGAGTGCTCGCCGCAGGAGATGAAAGCGGGTTCCTCCATCTCTGGCAGGTGGCCACGGGTCAACCGGCACGCGAGCCGCTCCGAGCCGATACCTACGAGGTTATTTCCATTGCTTTCTCACCCACGGGCGAGCAAATTGTATCAGGTGGGCGAGACAAGGCGGCTCACATCTGGAACACGAGCACCGGAAATCAACTCTTCATCCTTGAGGGTCATTTGGGACGGTTGAGCTCAGTCGCATATTCATGCGACGGCCTACTCATCGGGACTGGGTCCTTCGACGGTACCGTACGCCTTTGGAATCCGACGACAGGGTCGCACATTTCAACACTGTACGGCCATGGGAACTGGGTGGGATCTGTTGCATTCACACCAAATTCACAGTCTATTGTTTCGTGTTCCGGGGACGATACAATTCGTATTTGGGATGTAGATGCATCCCGTTTACCTCCTTCTGGAAGCTCAAGCTATGCAGTTGCGATCCTAGCACCTACCAGACTTGACGGTGGATGGCGGATTGGTCATTCGAAGGAGCTGCTCTTGTGGGTGCCGCCAGACTACCGAAACTTCCTCCAAACACCGCACTATAGAATCCTGACCGGGCAGATACGCGTCATAGTCGATGTCGACAAAGGGGGATTGCACAGTGGCAAGGCCTGGACCGAATGTTGGCGCACGTATGCTGCCTCTCTTTGATCTCCAAGCCTAGCCTACTGATGCCCTTAAATGCTTGAAGTCATGTGTAGGCCCCACTTTGCCGAGGTCAAATACAAATGGGTTGTGGAGTTATGAAAGGGTTCAGTGTCTCAGATGTCTTGCAAGTTATGATGCGTGGGGCTAATCAAATTCATGGCCAACCGTGGCCAAGCACCGGATGATGTTATCGGAAACTTCAAATGGCCATAATTTGGATAACGACATGTTCTACTTTGGTTTTCAAAGGTTTGAAAGTTCAGAACAAATCAGGAAATTTTACCAAATTATTCAAATCAGTGATTGAGCTCTGCCACGCTGTACATAGCATATATCGCTTGGCTTTGTAAGCCAATTGTGAACCTCTTATTAAGGAACATATCTTTTAGTGTTGCTCAAAACCCTACGGAGGCCGCCCCCTTCGGTTTTGGGGGATACGTCACGGTTTCGAGATTTTTAACTCATTTGGATCTGGCCGACAGGCGGAGAAGCTCACCTGGTATCTGTCGCGATTAAAGGAACTAAATGCGACACATGGCCTCCGATTCCTGTTCACTGTTTTGGGGCACGGAGCCTGGACACCATTCAAGGCCGAACACGAAAAACGGAAGGTATCCAATTAGAGTGCTAGCCTTCAGACTGTTGGTACTGGTACAAAACAGCAATGCTTCTGGGCTGTAGTGCCGCTCCGACAATTCTGCTCCGCCTCGTGAAGCTCTGTTATCTGCTATCTGCGGTCAGATCGCGATGCTGAATGTTCTCATCATGTGCCAAGACCACTTTCGATCTCCGAGCTCCTTATGCTCACGTTCGTAATAGATTTCGACGCGCGTCGACTGTATAGCCGCCGGCGCAGCCAACCGGCCTGCTGACTCGTAACTCGTGGCGTCACCTGCGGGGCGCCTATGATTGCAAATTGTAGAGGCTTCGTCCTTGATTGAGAAAGACGCATGCCCGACCTTGCAGTACACGTGTCAGGTCGCGGCTTCTCAGCGGGTTAAACATCGGTTGTAACTCGCAATGTCTGCGTTTGCACTATTCCATAAGAGCAGGATCCCCTTGTACCTTTTCAGGGTAAGCACATCTTCGTGTCATACCCTCAGCTGCAGCCACCATGCGCCTCGTCGCGTTAGCCTTTCTGATTCCTGCCCTCGTTCTTGCACAGATTCAGCAACTACCAGGCCAGTACTCCGCGCTTTTCGTTTTGTTACGCACTGACCCGCCTTGCACCACAGGCACCGAGACTATCCGTCATGTTGGCTACTTGATCTTCCCCGGCTTTGAGGCTCTCGATTTGGTCGGCCCTCACAATCCGCTCAACATGCTATCATCATCGTACTCGCTCAACCTCAGCATCATCGCGCTCACGTTGGACCCCGTTCCGGCCAAGATCAACCATACAGGCATGGTACCCAAGCCTGGCGTCTTCAGCAACTACACTCCGCTTTACATCACGCCAACTCATACTGTTGCTAATCCACCCGCGGATTTGGGTGAGCTTGTGAGGCCGCACATGGTCAGAGTACTGATGTCTGTGGTAGACTTGATTCTCATCCCTGGTGGCATGGGGACTCGCATCGAGGAGAACATGGCTCCGCTCGCAGCATATGTTCGCGAGATCTACCCAAGTCTCAAGTGAGTCTATCATACTGGATGAAATATGTCATCTGATCTATTTTAGGTATGTGCTGTCGGTGTGCACTGGTGCAACGGTTCTTGCGCGCTCTGGTATCCTCGACGGACGTCGTGCAACCTCCAACAAGGCCGCCTTTGCGTGGGTCAAGTCCACCGGCCCAAATGTAAACTGGGTGGCGAAGGTGCGCTGTTTTAGCTTTGAGTGGATGTATGGAGACTGACTTCTGAATTGATAGGCTCGTTGGGTTGTGGACGGTAACATCTGGACGACCAGTGGCATCGCCGCCGGTATTGACGGTACGCTCGCGTTTGTCGAGGTGTGTATATCTCTCCTCCCGCGGAAGCCATGCTAATTTGACCAATCTTACTCTCATAGCATCTGTTTGGTGCAGAGTACGCGAATTGGTCTTCGGACATGGCCGAGTACGAACGCCACACGGATCCGAACTGGGACCCGTACGCAGACATCTGGAACGCGACTAGGCGCAGGGTACCGCCTGGCTTGGAAGGGTTGGAGATGGCATAGAAAGAGATGCTGTTTTTAGGAATAGCATTGGGGAGCGCTGTGGCTCTGTGTATGTGTACAAACTGTTGCTACTCAGGCGACGGCTGCTTTGGTCTAGGGGTCGTTGTGGCTTTGCTTCATAATGGACTTGGATGCTGATGTTGCCATCAAGCCTCGCTAGCTCAATCGGTAGAGCGTGAGACTCTTAATCTCAAGGCTGCGGGTTCGACCCCCGCGTGGGGCTTGTCTTTTGCCAATGACTGGTTCACGTTTGATCCCGAGACACCGGCGCGATTCAAGCACACAAGAGCCCACAAAATCTCCCGTCCTCTTTTAGCATACTGGTGCATTGTTTGCTCGGTGACAGTAACCCAGTGACACCTGCAACGATATGACAGTCGCGGAGAATGATCATGAGGGACTGTACCTGCAGCCGAAGACCACAACAGCGGCTAATGAGACCACAATGGACCTCAAGATGAAGCCGATCTTCCGGCGGCGATCGGTAAAGGTACCATAGCGGAGAGGTTGCTCCATCATGCTGGTGCGAAACTTGGCAGGCTTACCTGAAGGCGAAACATTGACAGCCGCTCATACTAGTAACCGAAATGAGCGGCTTCTAGTGAGGGTACCCAGGCACGTCGCTTCGAGGGGAGGGACAAGGTGCAACCCTGTGATGCAGGATACTGGACACACGCCTATCGGGCTTCATCCAACGCAGCCGACCAGAAATTCAACGAGACGTCGGGCACGTGCGCAGAAAGACCTAGACGGAGCTAACAGATGCGGGGAAGATCCACCCGGGCCGCGACAGCGCGGGGGTCCAGGTGAGAGGTTGAGTTTGCAGGGAAATCATGTAGGGAGAATGATATGTGCGAAGCAAGGGCGTCACCACCCTCGCCGCAGACCGAAGCTCAGCGAATGGCCTGCAGACAGACTGAGACATCGTACGAGCCTCAATCGGCGGCTGACGGAGTGAGTGCGCAAGCACGATCGATGGCGATGTTATCGATGGACGGGTGTGGCTCAACCCGGCCGTGGGGTGGAAGCGAGCATCGGAAGAAGATGGCCGCCGGATCTGGAAAGGCGCCGAATGGCCCAGGTCAAAAGGCAGGCGCTTGGAGCCCGAGCCGGGTCTTTTCTCCCTCATCTCCCATCCTCTCCACCAAACCCGTCTTTTCACAATGTCCAACGTCTACGTGAGTTTGAATTGTCATGTTACTGTTGTATAAGTTCACAGCTAACCAAGTCTCCACGCCCGCTCGCTTTGCTCGTCGTGACGTACACGCCGGATCCCGTCATCACCGACCCTGCACTCGTTATCCCTGTTCACATCGAACTCGTTCATACCATGTCCACCGTCTCTTTCGCACCACACTATCACTCCAATTCTGCCCCACTCGCGTCGATCTTCCTATCTATCTATCTATCTATCTATCTATCTATCTATCCAACTGTCTATTAACTGACGCACAGTTTGACATCACCATCGACGGCGCACCTGCTGGCCGCATCGTCTTCAAGCTGTACGACGATGTCGTCCCGAAGACAACTAAGAACTTCCGCGAGCTCGCGACTGGCGCTCATGGATTTGGCTATTCCGGGTCGTCGTTCCACCGCGTGATCCCGCAGTTCATGCTGCAGGGTGGCGATTTCACGAAGGGGAACGGCACGGGTGGCAAGAGCATCTATGGAGAGAAGTTCGCTGGTGAGATTCTTTCTTTGTCAACGACAACTGTACAACTGCCAACATCTGCCTTCGCCCACAGACGAGAACTTCCAATTGAAGCATACCAAGCCTGGTCTCCTGTCAATGGCAAACGCGGGCAAGAACACCAACGGGTCTCAGTTTTTCATTACGACGGTTATAACTGAATGGCTCGATGGCAAGCACGTCGTTTTCGGCGAGGTGCGTTACCGTTTCTTCTCAGACAGAATATTGCTGAGCATGACTCAAAGGTCGTCGAAAACATGGAGCTCGTCAAGGCTATCGAGGCTCTCGGTACCGCATCGGGTGCGCCGAAGAAGAAGATCACGATCTCCGCATCTGGCACCGTCTAAGCTGTGGTCGACCTGGACGGTCGGTGAGCGGCGTGTACATTTTGTTCGTCGCGCGCACTGCTCCCCCTGTACTCGTTGTATAACCAATCCTGCGCGTCTCGAATGAATGGGAATTCTCTGCGTATCTGGCTCAGATGTGCGATGCTGTCTTGCAAGACATGTGATGATAGGTTGTGCGCGCAGGATTACGCCGTAGGTTGGCCACAAGCGGGACAATATTAACTAATAATCTGTCGCTCATCTCGTAACCCATGCGCTCTGATCAGCGCTAGCGCAGATGTCAACAGAAGCAGTAGCCTACGAAACTTCTCAGTTGGCGGGGCGGATTCAAGCCTCAGACTGTCAAGGAGTTCGCGGAGCGAGTTGGTGTGTTAATTCCCAATGACCCAACTAGACAACCGACCGCAACTTCTCGCCCGATCCTAGATGGTCTTCATCCAAAAATGATTGAACTTACATCTCCCATTCCCTCCGAGATCTCGGGATGATGTGGAACCACCTAAGAGATATTAACCCAGGTTGAATGTATACTTTACCCACTCACACGGGACAAAACTTCTCACTGGTCCAAAAAGAGAAATTAATAGCAGGAACTAAATATCAAGGAACAGAAGTAGCCGATCGCATACTGTTCAAATCACAAGAAGCTGCCGATTATAGAGACAAGGCCAACCAAAAGCACAATCACACTCACGCCAACAGTCTCCGCGGCATCTTCGTTTGGCTCGTTAACGCGCCCCATAGATATGTAGCGTGCAATCTGAGAACGTAGGTCCCAATTGGGCGTGAGTCCAACCGTGCCAAGGGGCTGGGAGCTTTTGACGAGCTCCGCCGACAGTCGCCCAAAGAGCAGCGACCCCATATTGTTGAGATCTGGAGTAAATGAAGAGAAAGCAGGATTAGTTACCGGTTTAATCGAGTAAACCGACCTGCGTACAAGTGTCATCCTCCACAGTCAGACCGAAATAAGTGCAATCGGCCGCGCCCATGTCCTGCAGCACGGTCAGCCTGAGGCTGGCGAGCAAGCTAGTCGAGTGGGCTCTTACATTGCACATCCGCACAGAAGCCCAGTGGAAATCAACAGCTGCCACCTTTTCCTCGTGCGAAAGATCGACAAGCCCTGGGACATGGGGTTAGTAGGGTATATTCGCAATCATCCCCAGACTTACCACTGGCATACGGACGCAGTCCATTGGTCACTGTGCCGAGGTCACCGAAGCCGCGTCTTGTCATCCTAACCACCACACACACGTGTTAGCATGAATAAATAGATTTAGCACTGACACATACGTTGTCACCAGGATGGGCACGCCGCCGGCGTTCTTCACGGCTTGAACCATGGTTTTGACGGTGGCGACCATGTCCTCCGGCAGCGTTCCGGCCAGTTCGTCGTCGTTCCCAAACGATAACGTTACGTATACAGTCGCAACGCCTTGTGAACGTAGCTCCTTGATTGCGGAGATGGCGGCGGGGAATAAAGACTCTTCGGTCAGAGCGGTGGCGGCGGTGACCGGCGTGATCTCCTCCGAAGTTGTGGAGTTATCATCAGCTTGACGCCGAATGAGACGGCGATTCGATGCAGGGTTTTCATTCACCGCGTCGCCTCCATCAGTAGATTCACTACCAGTACCATCTTCACCGTCGGGGTCTGGATTCGTGTTGTCTGCCGGTGCCGGTCCAGCCGGTGCGAAGCTGATACAGAGCTCCGGCGCGACATTCGACAGTGCCGCACAGAAGCCAGCCGACCATCCACTGGATGAGGCCAGAGCATCGTCTGATTCGGGTCTAAACAAGCAGGAACGTCAAAAGCTGAACAGAGCCTTATTTCGACGACCTACGGAACGAGAGCGCCGGTCGTTGTGTCGCCAATCAAAATGAAAGCAATGGCAGGCGGTGCTGCTTCTTCTTCCGCGCCCGAGACAGAGGTCGAGTTGTCCTCTGCCTGTCGAACATCGAGAATAGAAGCGGCTGCGGTAACCCCAAGCGCAACGAGCAAGACGGTGGACGGTA
>Ga0247815_10004079_pt1 | contig 10322 bp, 4 predicted proteins | sample UWRJL194509B1_FD_181014 | JGI IMG/M metagenome (GOLD analysis project Ga0247815, IMG submission 181014) | Plant litter microbial communities from Arlington Agricultural Research Station in Wisconsin, United States - UWRJ-L194-509B-1 | ecosystem: Environmental > Terrestrial > Plant litter >... | reverse complement strand
AGGGCGGTGCTTACCTCACCACCGCCCGAGAACGTTCCCGTAGTTTCAAAAGAGTTTGCATCATAGTTGTACAATTTAGCAAATACTGAGGTTGTGAATTTGTTTTTGATCTCGTAATTCCAAGCAGCACCAAGCACATTTTTCGTTGCGTTTGTAGGAAACTTATTGGCTATCTTATCCGGGTCTTCAGGGTCAAATCCGGTACGTTTGTAACGCGAGTATACGTAGTTTAATGACAGAACCTGACGTTCTGATAGTCGGTAGTTAAGGTTTAGCGTTGTAAGTAATTCCCTGTTTTTCAACTGGTTTCTTGTCCTTGATAATTCTCCGCCTATGCTGCTGGCATAATATTCACCCAGCCAGTTATAGACTTTTGCTGTAGTATCAATCTGACGGAAGTTTGTGATATTATATGCGGCGTAAAGGCTTACATCCAGCCCAGGTAAGAAAAGGTCTTTCTTTGCGTATTTTAAAGTAGGGATGTAAGATTGTGAATTAGAGGTGATGGCACCGAAAGGCCTGTCCATACTGCTAACACCAGTTTGCTGATCCTTATCATTACCAGAAACCGATAAGCCAAACAATAACCTGTCGGCGTATTTTTTGCCGGCAACACCCGCCTCAATCTGCATGGTACCAGACTCATAGTCATCATGGAACCTTTCGACATTGGCTCTTCTAATCTCGTTTCCGTTTTGATCGCGAATAGGGACGTTTACTTTGTAGTTGTTATTAGAAAAGTTATAAAAGCCATTTGCCCTGATTGTAAAGCCGTTTTTTACATTGGTATATGCGGCATTCAAGGATGCCCTATGCGTATTAAACGAGCCATAACTGTAAGAAGCGTCGAGGAAATTTGCATTGGTACGGGTGATGATATTAACCGCACCACCAAGTGCATCCGTACCCAGGCTAACTGGCAACACGCCTTTGTAAACCTCTATTCTCTCGGCCATGTTTGCCAGAAAATTGTTCAGGGTGAGGGAAGACCCGAAATTATCCATTGGTATTCCGTCTAAAAAGAACTTCACCTGTCTTCCGCTAAAACCATTTAGTGAGAAGTTAAAATTAGATCCCAGTCCACCTGTTTCTCTAATCCTTACTCCGCTTATTGTGTTTAGTGCCTGGTTAATGTCGCCACCCTGATTATGCAGCGTCTTTGCATCAATGGCAGTAACGTTAAATCCCTGATCGTTTACTTGTTGGGTTTTAGTTTTTTCCCTGATACTTACTTCCCGCATATCGGTACTTTCATTCAGTACAATTTTATCGAGAATGAGGTCATTACCTGCGCTTACTTCTATTTTAGTACTGTAAGTGTGATAGCCAACGCGGCTGACCAGTAGGGTATACTCACCAGCATTTACAGGAAGGCGAAATGTTCCTTCTGCACTTGCATTGGTTCTGTATGATGTCCCCTTCAGTGTGATTTGAGCGGCATTAATTGCGTCTCCGTTTTTGGCTTCTACCTTTCCAACGACATATAGTTGTTTGGTCTGGCTATAAGTATTTGCTGAGAATATGGTTGACAGTAGAACAAACAATAGCAATAAGCTGTGTTTGTTGTGATAAAGTAGCTTTGTATTCATGACGTATTTTGAGCGGCAAAGCTAGCAATCAATCAATAACTATTCTAAATAAAGAGGATTATTATTTGTAATAAGTCTAAATAAGCTGTTAATCAGGTTGATATTTTTTGTTTATTCCAGGATAGAGGAGGGTGCTACAAGACTCAATGACAGGAAAAGATACTACAACATAAAGTGACCCCAAAAGTTTTTATACTACTTTTTGGGGTCATTCTTGATAGACTAATTGTCTAGTATTTCTTTAAGTTTTGCTTTGAGTGCTTCACCACGCAAACTTTTGGCAACGATTTTTCCATCAGGCCCGATAAGGAAATTATAAGGAATTGTTTTTATTGAATAGAGCCTGGCTACCTCGTTATTATATGCTAAGTCGGATATATGCGTCCAGGTTAGACGATCATCCTGTAGAGCCTTTATCCATTTGCTTTTCGCGCCAGGCCCATCAAGCGATACACTTAGTATGGTGAAATTTTTGTCCTTGTAAGTATTATAGGAATCAACCAAATGCGGACTCTCTGCCCTACATGGCGGACACCAACTGGCCCAAAAGTCAAGTAAAACATATTTGCCTTTAAAATTGTGCAAGGAAACTGGCTTGCCTGCAGTGTCAGCCATAGTAAAATCTGGCGCCATAAGTCCAATGCTAACTTTCTTTATTCCGGCTAACCTTTCCGCATAGGCTAATCCTTTACTTGTTGAACGGACTTCGGACGAAAGCGAATTTAATAGAGGTTCAAATTCTTCCGGATCTGGATAGTTTCCACTGATATTCCCCAACGCTTTAATGCTAATGATGGAATTTGGATGAGATCTAATAAAATTAATATACGCGGATTTTTTTTCAGTCGGCATATCTTCTTCATCTGTTCCTGCCTCAGATTTTGTGGCCTTCAATATGGTGTTGAGTTCTGCTTCATCCCGATTTATTTTTCCTCCAGTGATCTTTGCATTTTGAACTGAATCGGGACTAATAATCGAAATAGCTTTAGCGTCAGTATAAAAACTAATGAAACCCGCCCCCTTGTTCCCATTGCCAGATGTACTAATTTTTAAATATGCCATGTTTTCGGGCGCTTTTGCAATGCCGGTAAATCTGAAGGTGCCATTTTTCATTATCACTGAATCTACCTTTGTAAGGCGATCTTCTGAACGAATAAGATAGGCTTTGGCTGGCGCCGAAAGGTTGCCGATCTTCCCGCTAACTACATAATGAATTGATTGAGCCGTCAAAGCTGATGGGATAATAGACAGCAGACAAAATATGGTTGTTATTATTTTTTTCATTGTATTGGATTTACACTAGATTTAGTTTTGAAATATTTCTTTCATTTTTTTCTCAAGTTCCTCTCCCCGTAGATTGATACCAACAACTTTACCCTCAGGATTAACAAGGTAATTTTGCGGGACTGCCTGTACTACATATAATTTTGCTACTTTATTGTCCCAACCTTTCAAGTCTGACACTTGCGGCCAGTTTAGTTGATCATCCTTAATTGCTTTTAACCACTGCTCTCTACCGTTAGAAAAATCAAGAGATACACCTAGTACAGTAAAACCTTTAGATTTATATGTGTTAAAAGCTTTCACAACGGTTGGATTTTCAGCGCGACATGGACCACACCAGCTCGCCCAAAAATCGATCAAAACATATTTCCCTCTAAAGTCATGCAAGGAAATAAGCTTTCCCGAGGGATCAGTTTGTGAGAAATCTGGAGCAATAACTCCAATTTTCATGCTCTTTTTTGTCGCAATAACTTTTGCGAATTCGGCTCCCACCTTGCTCAGGCGCACCTTTTGATCCAATGAGTTATAGAGCGAATCGATTTCTGTTAAAGTTGGTGCCTTCGGAATCACATTGTATAACATTCCATTCCCAAATCCAGCGTAAGTCTTTAGTACCATGAGGCTCATTAAAGAATAAGGATTGTTCTTCATAAATCCGAGATAAACACTGCGCTGCTCGTTCCCAATCTCATTTAATGTCTTTGTGCTATTCTCCCTAAAAGATGCAGAATTTCTCATTTCAGGTGTTGCTGACACGAGTTCACTGACATATTTTGCCGATTTGTCGTCGGCAGATTTTATTTGACCTCTTAAAATCATGTAATCCTTATTCACTTGCCCTCCGTTAACTTTCGCATTACTAGCAGAATCTGGACTAATGATAGTAGTTTCTCCAGGCTCTACATAAAATCTCAATACATATCTCATACTAACTGGTTTACTTGGAGATAGGCCAATTCCCTTCGTGTCGATTAATAGTTTTGCCCCCTCAGCACCATCTACGGATCCGCTGAATTTGAAAGCCCCATCCCGTATATCCGCAGAGTCGGTTTTATTATCCAGCATTAGATAGGCTTTAGCGGGGGAATTTAGTTGACCGATTTTTCCACTAATTGTGTAATTTTTATTTTGGGCCAGCGCAAATAGTGGCAATATCATTCCGAAAAAGAGGATGGGAAATTTAAAGTGTTTCATAAGTTTAAAATTATTTCTCGTATTATAATAGACATCACTATTCGACCAATCTGGTTGATGAATAGATTCATGATTGTATTAGATGATCGCTATTTAACTTCTGTTCAAATTAGTATCCTGGGTTTTGAGTTAAAGCAGGATTAGCTTGTCTTTCAGCAACAGGAATTGGAAATAGCGCAGCAGATGGTATCCAACCGGTCTTACCACTCAAAACCGCATTAATCGTATTCGAGCGCTTTAAATCAAACCACCTATTTCCCAGCTCACAGAACATTTCAATTTGGCGTTCGTGTGATATCGCATTCAAAACAACTTCCTTTACACTGGAGCTGACCTCTCCAAGGTTTGCCCTGAGTCTGATCTTATTTAAGTCTGCCCGTGCCTCTGCTAATTTATCAGATTGAGCCATTGCCTCTGCACGAATTAAATAGACCTCAGCAAGCCTAAGTAATGAGTAACCTTCAATTGGCGCCTGACCTGCAACGGTTTTCTGATATTTATATGGATAATAATAGGGGGTAAGTACGCCTCCAACATTTACCGTACTGGAGTTTAACCAAATTGTTTTTCTAAGATCACCAGTTTCAAAGGCGGCCAGCAATTTTGGAGTTATCACATAATTTGGAAGTGATGTTGCACTAAATGGGATAAATGTTGCTCCTTCGATTGTTTGCGAACTGGTTGAATTTGCGGGAAGTTGCCAGATTGCCTCTGCACTTCCATCAAGAAATACGTTATTTAGATTTTGGACCAGACTAAAACCACCATTTGTAATCACACTATTTGCGGCGGTAATTGCATTCTGGTATTCCCCTAAATACAGGTACACTTTAGATAGTAATGCCTGCGCAGTGTAGATATTCGGACGAGCATGTCCAATAGATGGGTACGCTGGTCTTAAATTTTGTTGTGCATCGATTAAATCTGATACAATAAGTTTATAAACTTCAGCAACTGGCGACCTGGGCAGAACCTGTGTGACGTTATAATCTGTAGATGTTATAATTGGAACTTCTCCCCAAATATTAATCATATTGAAATAGTAAAATGCCCTACTCACTTTTAATTCAGCAATTAGGCGACTTTTTAATCCAGCGCTGATTGCAGTTGTGTTAGTAATCCCTTCAATGCAGATATTCATTTGAAAAATATTTGCGTAAGCTTGAGACCACATTGAGCGTACAGTTGAGTTGTCTGGCAATATTTGATTTGTATAAAATGAATTCCCAACAAAGGTGCTAGCTCCGGGAATGAGCTCATCTCCTGTTAGTCCGGTATATATGGTGATCGAACCGCTTCCAAACTGTGGGCCAGAAATTGCCGCTCCATAATTGCTGTAGACCGCGGCAACAGCTGACATGATATTTGTGCTGTCGGAATATATTCGTGCCGTTGACAACTGGTTTGATGGATTAGACGGGATCTCAATCAGTTTCTTGCATGACACCGTGGTTATTGCAATTGAGATGACCGCAAGAACAAATAGTTTTTTATATAAATGGATAAATTTCATGATTTATAAGTTAATTGTAAGACCAAATGCTACCGTTCTTTGGATGGGAAAACTTGATAAGCTAGTTAATTCAGGGTCACCAACCTCGTAGTTGGTTAGTAAGAATAAATTCTGTCCATTCATATACAGCTTAGCATCTGATACGCCGATCTTCTTGCACAACACTTTAGGTAACAGATAGGAGATTGACGCCGTTCTTAACCTAATGTATGATCCGTCACTATAAGCGCCCGATGATGTTCCAAAATAATAAGCGGGAAGACTGAAATTGGTAGATAGTTTAGCAATCGTTGAAATATCGCCAACATTTGTCCACCTGTCTAAAACGTTAACAGGTTGATTGATTAATCCTCCCGGCTGCGTCCCGGAATAAATACTTCTTAGGTAGTTTGCCTGTTGCTTCCGCTGAAACTGAAACATAAAAGATAAGTTGAATCTTTTATAGCTGAATGAATTTCCAAGACCTCCAATAAATTTAGGATCTAAATTGGCGATGGTTTGAAAATCGCCGCCCTGAGATGGAATTCCATAGGTCGGATTAGATGTTGTAGCACCATTACTTTTATAAAATTCGAACAAACCAGTTTGAGGGTTTACACCTTTAAGTACGTATCCTTTTACAATATTTACAGATTCGCCGACACTATAAAGCATAGCGTATGAAGACTGCTCTAATCCAGGGAATGAAATTAACTTATTGCGATTGGCCGAAATATTAAAAGTTGTATTCCATGAAAAGTCGGAGCTTGCAATGTTTTTTGAAGTTAGGCTAAACTCCCAACCTTTGTTTTGCACGGTTGCACCGAAATTTCTTAGCACAGAACTAAATCCTGTTTGTGACGGTACAGTAAAGTTCACCAGTTGATCGCCAATTCTATCCCGGTAATGATTGACGTTAAGTAAGAAACGGTCTTTGAAAAACCCTAAGTCTATGGCAACATTCATCGATTTTTTGGTGTCCCAACCATAATCGGGATTAAGCAGGTTCTGCACGTACAGCGGTTTTATGCCCTGGAAGTTTGGAATAAAAGTACTCGCCTTAAAAAGCTGTTGATACCGGTAAGGTGCAGTAGCATCAGTACCAACAGTACCATAACTTCCTGTTAATTTACCAAAGGAAATAAATGGCAATGCATTTTTAAAAAGTTTTTCCTCAGAGAAGATCCATCCTACACTAGCTGAACCAAAGTTTCCGAACTGTCTGCCTGGGCCAAAATTACTAGAACCATCTCTTCTGCCCGAAACCTGAAAAATGTATTTGTCATCATAAGTATAGCCGAATCTGGCAAAGGCACCTGAGTATTTGTATGGATTAAATGAATCAGCAACCGTAATTGCTCCAGCAGATGCAATGGAACCTAGCAATGCTTCATCGCCGTAATTGGTTCCGTTTAATATTACACTGGAAGAATTGTTCTTTTTGTAAGTTCCTCCCAACAACGCATTGAAAATACCTCTGCCAAAGCTACGTTGATAATTTAGCTGCGGTTCGATGTTGATGGTTTCGAAAACATTATTTGAGAAATTTGCAGATGAGGTTGGATTGCTATTCGGATTAAGCGTGCTTTTTGGAATCTGTCTCGTTTCATCACTTAAAATGCGGCTGTAGCCAAGGTTGAGGTTAAATTTTAGATTGTCGATAATTCGAAAGCCTAATGCCAGTGAATTATTCATGTTGTGTGTTTTTAAAACATATGGTTGTTTTAAATTTGCAGCATACTGCACAAACTGAGATGTATTATATCCATTATAACTCCAAATAGGAGTTTCGGAATCAGTTAACAAATCTGGAAAATTTGGAGGTGTAAGAATTCCACCAGTAATTCCGGATGATGAGGCCGAATTATTTTTGTTATATGAATAATCAAATCCGAAAGCTACAGTGAAACGGTTATCTGCTGTTGCATAATTCAAATTTGAATGTAATGTTAAACGAGAATTTGCAAAGTCTCCCGGGATATTGTACTTGTCTTTGTTATAGCCCGTAGAAATTAAAAATGTGGTTCTTTCTGATCCGCCAGATAAACTTACATGGGCATTTGTAGTGTATGAGGTTTTTCCGAGGTAATAATCAAACCAATCGGTGTTTTTATTTTGATCAAACAGCAAAAGATCTGGATAAGTTGTTGGCGAAGCGGTAGCCAGATTAATATTGTCATTTTTTAACGCTTCACGCCTGTAGGTCAAATATTGATCGGTGTTTAATAGCTCGTACATTCTCGTGGCTGTATTGAAAGCTGTATTTACATTAGCCTGCACTTTTGTTTTGCCACTTTTGCCTTTCTTGGTGGTGATCAATATTACGCCGTTTGCACCTTGTGTGCCGTAAATTGCAGTTGCAGAAATATCTTTCAGGATACTTATACTTTCAATATCTGCAGGATTAAGTCCGTTAAATGGGCTGGAACCGCCTAAATCGCCAATGGTGCCGTCGCTTCCGCCTAATGAGTTTAGTGCATTTACGTTGAAATTTTGTGCGGCAACTGGTACACCATCTACAATAAACAAGGGTTGATCATAAGGTTTAGCCCCTGTACTAAGTTGGTTCAAGGAATTTTGACCTCTTATCTGAACTTTAATTGCTGCACCTGGTGCGCCCGATGAAGGGGTAATATTTAATCCTGGAGCTAAACCCTCCAATGCGGCCAATACATTGGTTACTGGTTGATTTTCAATGTCTTTTGAAGTGATAGTATTTACCGCACCTAAGCCCAGGCGCCTGCTTTGCGTTCCGTAACCTATTACCTGTAATTCATCGAGTTTTGAATTAGCTAAGCTCATTTTAACAAGACCATAATTACCTTTTGCTATAATTTCTTTGGTGTCATATCCAATATTAGAAATGATAATAATGTCATCTTCGTCGACTCCATTAAGCGTAAACCATCCTCGTCCATCGGTTATTACACCATAATTTGTACGCTTTATTTTAACTGTTGCCCCGGCGATTGGCTGATCATGCTCGTCTACCACTTTTGCAGATACGTTTATCGCCTGAAATCGGTGAACTACGTTTTCAAAAAATGAGGGTTTTTCAGCTTTTTTAATGGTCACTCTATTTTCAGAAACCTCGAACCTGTAGGGCAATCCGGCCAGCGCACTTTTTAATGCTACCTCCACGGTTACGTTTTGAACGCTGATGTTTGTTTTTACTTCATCTGAAATTGCATCTCTCGCAAATACAAAGTCATATCCACTTTGCTTCCTTATCTCTTTGAAGATTGTTTTGAGTGGTACATTTTTTTGTTTAATGGAAATTAACTGGCCAAAAGAAGCGGCGCTAACTTGCATGAGAGAAAATAATAATAGTACGGCGGTTAGTCGCATAAATAGCCATATTTTTTGGCATAACGGCTGTGTTACACCCAGTTTCTTGGTATAATTTTGATACATTTACGATTAGTTTGGTTGTAGTGGTTGCCTCTGTCCTTCGAAAAATAGCGGCAATGCAGTAAAACGGTTGATTAGTTAATTGTTTCCAAACACAAACCTTCCCGGCCTCGTCGGGATGGTTTGCTTGTTCTAAGATTATTATAAAAGTTTAATCATATGTGTAGGTTTTAGGTTATATATTGAGTTAATTATTTAGAATGCTTAGTTTCAATAGACTGTTAGCGTGTGACGTAAACCTTTTTACCTTCGATTTTAAAATGAACGATTCCGGTTTTTTCAATCATGTCCAGCACAGCAGATAGTTTTTGGTTCCTAGAAATCCAGCCGTCAGCTTGTATATTTTCGGGTATGGAAGGATCATAAACCATTTCTACATTATACCAGCGTGCAATTTTGCGCATTGCTTCCCTGAAATCGATCCCTGTCAAATTGAAATCACCGTCTTTCCAGTCGATGACCTGCTCAACATTAACTTCCTTAATTTTTAACAAATGACCTTTATTTAAAACCTGCTGGCCAGGACGTATCAATTTTTGATTGCCATTAGAGGATACTCTTACAGACCCTTCGATCAGTGTTGTTGCTATAGTAGGCTCGTCCTGATAACTATTAATGTTAAAATGTGTTCCCAACACCTCAACTTCCTGATTGCTCGTTTTAACGATAAAAGGATGTGTAGCATCTTTGGCAACCTCGAAGAACCCCTCTCCAGTTAATGTGACAATACGCTTTCCTTTTATCAATAAGTTTGGCGAGTACGTTAAACTGGATGCAGAATTAAGCCAAATGACTGATCCATCTGGTAAGCGTACCTGATAGGTTTCACCTCTTGCAGTTGATAATGTATTGGTTTGATTGGCTCCTGCGTCGGTGCCTTTCATTTCATATATTAATTGACCATTTGCCGATTTGGTAATCAGGATACCTGATTCTTTGGCTAGCTCTCCATTTTGCCTATTATCCAAACGGATTGCTATGCCATTACTAAGCACTAGTGTTGCAACATTTTTGCCGGGAGCGGCATCATCCCTAAAGCCATATGTTGTATCTGTGGGAGTTAATCTCGTCGGGTAGAAATAATAACCTAAACTTGTTACCAGCAAAATAGAGACGGCAACCGCTACTGTTTTCCACAATGGAATGGATTGCTTTATAATTCTTTCGTTCTCGGTGATTTTATTGAAGATTTGTTCTGAGCGCACTGGCGAAATATCAGACAAATCGGATAAATCTAACATACCCAGCTCATCGTCTAACGCCTCCTTCATCAATTCATTCAAATCAACATTGGAAAGAACTTGCTTAAACTCCTCGAGTTCCATGCTCGTAAATGACTTGTTAAGGTAACA
>Ga0247815_10004076_pt1 | contig 10325 bp, 7 predicted proteins | sample UWRJL194509B1_FD_181014 | JGI IMG/M metagenome (GOLD analysis project Ga0247815, IMG submission 181014) | Plant litter microbial communities from Arlington Agricultural Research Station in Wisconsin, United States - UWRJ-L194-509B-1 | ecosystem: Environmental > Terrestrial > Plant litter >... | reverse complement strand
CATCCTCGACGACCCGGCCTTCGTGAACGCGCGCCAGCCGCTCGCCCAGGAGTTCCAGTTGAAGAGCGGGAAGGCCTCGAGCGCCTTCCTCGCCATCGTCAACCACTTCAAGTCGAAGGGTTCGGGTGACGGCGTCAACGCCGACCAGAACGACGGCCAGGGAGCATCCAACGCCTCCCGCGTCGCGCAGGCCAAGGCTCTCGTCGCCTTCGCGAACACACTGAAGGAGAAGACGAAGGTCGATCGCGTCATCCTCGACGGTGACTTCAACGCCTACCTGCAGGAAGACCCGATCGACGTGCTGCGCGCGGCGGGCTACGTCGACCTCGGCAGCACCTCCGGCAAGGAGACCTACGCGTTCGACGGCATGGTCGGCTCGCTCGACCACGTCTTCATCTCCGATAGCGCGAAGGCCGATGTCACCGGCGTCGACGTCTGGAACATCAACGCCTTCGAGTCGATCGCGCTCGACTACAGCCGCTACAACTACAACGCGACCGACTTCTACCGCGCCGACCCGTACCGCACCTCCGACCACGACCCCGTGGTCGTCGGGTTGAACCTCACCGGTCAGGCGGTCGCCGACATCAACCTGCTGAACATCAACGACTTCCACGGTCGCATCGACAGCAACACCGTCAAGCTCGCCGGAACGGTCGAATCCTTGCGGGCCGAGGAGGGTGCGGCGAACACGCTGTTCCTCTCCGACGGCGACAACATCGGGGCCTCGCTGTTCGCCTCGTCATCGCAGAACGACAAGCCGACCATCGACGTGCTGAACGCGCTGAAGCTGCGCGCCTCGGCCGTGGGCAACCACGAATTCGATCAGGGTTACGCCGACCTCACCGGCCGCGTTAAAGAGGAAGCCGACTGGACCTACCTCGGTGCGAACGTCTACGACAAGGGCACGACAACTCCCGCCCTGCCGGAGTACAAGGTCATCACGGTCGACGGCGTGCGCGTCGGGATCGTGGGTGCGGTCACCGTGGAGACGCCCACCCTGGTCTCGCCGGCAGGCATCGCCGACCTCGACTTCGGCGACCCGGTCGCTGCCGTCAACCGTGTGGTTGCGAAGCTGAAGGCGGAGGACGCGGCGGATGTCTACGTCGCCGAGTACCACGAGGGTGCCGGCGCCGGCACTCCCGACGGTGCGACGCTCGAGCAGGAACTCGCACTGAGCGACTCCGCCTTCGCCAAGATCGTCACCGACACCACGCCGGACGTCGCCGCGATCTTCACCGGCCACACCCACAAGCAGTACTCGTGGGATGCCCCCGTCCCCGGGGTGGCGGGCAAGACCCGCCCGGTGCTGCAGACCGGCAGCTACGGCGAAAACATCGGTCAGATCCAGCTCTCTGTCGACCCGTCGAACGACAGCGTGATCAGCTACACGGCCCGCAACGTCCCCCGCCTGCTCACCGACGACGCGACCCTGGTCTCCACCTACCCGGCGGTCGCCACGGTCAAGACCATCGTCGACAAGGCCCTCGCCGATGCCGCCGTGATCGGTAACAAGCCGGTCGGTAGCGTCACCGCCGACATCACCACCGCATACGTCGGCGCAGGCCGTGACGATCGCGGCAACGAGTCCACCCTCGGCAACCTGGTCGCCGATTCGTTGGTGGATAGCCTGAAGAACCCGCAGGCTGGCGGCGCCGAGATCGGCGTGGTCAACCCGGGCGGCCTGCGCAACGAACTGCTCTACAAGGGTTCGTCGGTCGGCGAGGGCGATGGCGTCGTGACCTATGCCGAGGCGAACGCCGTACTGCCCTTCGTGAACAACCTGTGGACGACGACGCTCACGGGAGCACAGTTCAAGACCGCTCTCGAACAGCAGTGGCAGACGGATGCCGCGGGCAACATCCCCTCGCGTCCGTACCTCGCACTTGGGCTCTCGAAGAACGTGAATTACACCTACGACGCCTCACGTCCGCAGGGCGATCGCATCACCAGCATCACCGTCAACGGCGCTCCGATCGACCCGGCGAAGGGCTACCGCATCGGGTCGTTCAGCTTCCTGCTGCAGGGCGGCGACAACTTCCGGGTCTTCGCGGATGGGGCCGACACCAAGGACTCCGGTCTCATCGACCGAGATGCCTGGATCGGCTACATCGGTTCGCACAGCCCGCTCAGCCCGGCATTCGACCGCCGCGGTGTCTCCGTCACGAACGTGCCGGCAGGTCCGCTCACCGTCGGATCCACCTACTCGGTCACGCTGAGCAAGCTCGACCTGACCTCGCTGGGCAGCCCCGCGAACACCGAGGTGACCGCCTCCTTCGAGGGCAGCCTCGCTCCCGGCACGACCTCCCTGGTGATGGCCGGGGCCGCGACCGCGAGCTTCACGGTTCCGGCCGGTCTCGGTACCTCGGGCACCCTCGTGATCGTGGCGAAGGAGTCCGGCACGACCGTGCGAATCCCCTTCACCCTCGAAGACAAGAAGCTGACCGCACCCGTGCCCACCATCTCGGGAACCGCACTGGTCGGGCGCGCGCTCACCGGCATCCCCGGCGAGTGGGCACCGGCACCCGTCGCCCTCACCTACCGCTGGCTGCGCGACGGTGCGCCGATCGCCCGGGCGACAGGGCTGCGCTACGTGCTGACGGATGCCGACCGCGGCCGTCAGATCACGTTCCAGGTCTCGGGCACCAAGGCCGGCTACCCGAGCGCGAGTCGCACCAGCGAGCCGGTCACCGCCCTCGATGTCTTCGACCGCACGTCCACCCCGACGATCTCGGGCAAGACCACGGTCGGATCACAGCTGAAGGCGAAGCTCGCGAAGTGGAAGCCCGGCCCCGTCGCCTTCGCCTACCAGTGGCTTCGTGATGGAGCCCCGATCGAGGGCGCCACGGCGGCCACCTACGTGCTCACCGCAGCGGATGCCGGGACCCGCATCAGCGTGAGCGTCAGCGGAAGCCGCGATGGCTACGTGACCGTCACGAAGACGAGCAGGGCTACGGCCACGGTCGAACTCGGAAAGCTCACGGCATCCCGCCCCGACCTCGAGGGCACCTTCGTCGTCGGCCGTACCGTGTTGGTGGATGCGGGCGCCTGGCGCCCCGCGCCCGTCACCTTCGCCTACCAGTGGCTGCGCAACGGTGTGGCCATCGCCGACGCCACCGCGACGAGCTATACGCTCACCGCGGCGGATCGCGGGCAGAAGATCTCGGTTCGGGTCACCGGAAGCAAAGACGGGTACGTGTCCGTGGCGAAGGTGAGCTCCGCAGAGCGGGTGCGCTGAGTCGGGGCGAGCGCGCCAGCGCCGGGTCAGACGACGCTGAAGCCAGCGGGCAGTTCGACCCGGCCGGTGAGCGCGAGCAGCACCGTCTCGCCCTCGCCCTTCTGAGCAGCGGTGGCGCTCGCGAGGGCCAGCGCCTCGGCGATGGTCGCGGTGGGAAGGCTGTGCGGGATGCCCGTGGCGCGGGTCAGGTCGATGGTGTGCACCACCAGCTCCAGAACCCTGGTGCGCAGATATTCGCTGAGCAGGATGCCCATGCCGCCGATCGAGACGATGCGGTTGGCGGGCTGGGAGTCCACCTCCGCCAGGGTGCGGGTTAGCGCCGAAGAGACCTGGGCGGCGGGGTCGGAGCCCAGCCACACGCCGGCCTCGACGCCGCGGGCGGCGACGGATGCGGCGTCCGTGAACTGCGGGTAGACGCTGGAGTAGTAGGCCGTGGCGTCGGGGATGGTGACGTCGCTGGGCTCCTCCTGCGCGAGATAGCTTTCGACCGTGAGGATGGCGCGGGCGGTGTGGCCGGCGAGGCTCCGCACCGTCCAGACGCCGAGACCAGGGAGCTCCCACTGGTCGTCGTGGATCTGTCCGAGCAGCTCGACGAACGAGCTGGCGGATCGGGCGAAGAGGGCGGCGCTGCTCACGGGTACCATCGTGGCATCCCGTGCTGCCAGACTGGGGCAGGTGACTGCGACACGCCCTATCCCCGCGAGCGTTGTCGGCCGGTTCGTTCGACTCGAACCGCTGACCATCGACCACCTCCCCGCGTTGTACGGCGCGATCGGCAACCCTGAGGTCTTCGCCGGGGGTTACGGCGGCGGTCCGGCGGGGCTCCCGCAGACCGAAGCAGACTTCATCGCCTTCGCGACCGGCTATTACCACTTCGGTTCCGGCAACCCGTACGCGGTATTCCTCAGCGGTGGCCCGCACGACGGCGAACTCGTCGGCACCTCCACCCTCTCCGATTTCGCGCCGGGTCAGGGATCGACCCACGTCGGCTGGACCGCATACGACCCGCGCGTGTGGGGTACCGCGGTCAACGCGGAGACCAAACTGCTCATGCTGGGCCTGGCCTTCGACCACGGCTTCGAGCGGGTGAAGATCCAGGCGGACGCCCTCAACGACCGCTCTCGGGCGGCCATCCTGCGGCTCGGTGCGACCTTCGAAGGCGTGCTGCGCCACGACCGACCGCGCGCCGACGGCAGCTGGCGCGACACTGCTGTCTACTCGATCCTGGCCGACGAGTGGCCGGATGTCCGCGCCGATCTCGAGGCCCGCCTCGCCCGACAGGGCGACCGCCCGGTGCTCTACCGCAGCACCTGACTACCTCGCCGCTTCTGACTACCTCGCCGCTTCTGACTACTTCGTCGCGACGACCAGCGCGTGCCGGCTGTATGACACGAAGGCGCCGTTCTGCAGGATCTCGGCGTGCGCCTCGATCAGCTTGTCGCGGTAGCGCTCGACGGTGAAGTCGGGCACGGTCCAGGGCACCTTGCGCAAGAAATACACCAGCGCGCCGACATCGAAGAACTCGACCCGGGTTTCTTCGTATCGCAGGTCGTCGAGCCGGAGCCCCGCCTCGGCCACTCCCTCGCGAATGCGCCGCAGCCCGTCCTCGGCATCATGGTCCTGCGGGCCGAGGAAGAACTCGTAGAGCTCCCGGTTGGTCGTGAGCCCCACCACCTGCTGGCTGATGAATGTGCCGCCCGCACGCAGCACCCGGGCGATCTCGTCGAAGCGGGTGGCGGTGGGGTGGCGGCTGGAGACGACATCGGCGGAGGCGTCCGTGAAGGGGAGGTCTGCGTCATCCGGAACCTGGTAGACCCGGCCACCGAACTCGGCCAGTCGTGCACGGGCGAGCTCCAGATTGGGCGACCACGACTCGGTCGCGAGCACCGTGGACGGCCGCGGGTCGGCCGCGGTCAGGGCCTCGGCATAGACTTCGCCGCCGCCGGTCTGCAGGTCGAGCACCGCCTCGGCAGCCGAATAGAGCGGGGCGAGTCGACCGGCGTATCCCCACGAAGGACGGTCCTCGATGGCGCGACCGTCGAACCAGGAGAAATCCCAGCCCTCGATCGGTTCAGCGGAGCCCTCGCGCACCAGGGCGTCGAAGTCGTCGTCGGAATCGCTGTTCTGCTCGCCCGTGTACATGCTGACGATTATCCCGCCGGGGCAGACCCACCTCGGCCGCGATCTAGGCTTAAACCATGGAAATCGCATACACCGCAATCGCCCACGCAACCGGAGCAGGACGCGACGGGCACGTCCGCACCGAAGACGACCGTCTCGACTTCGACACCCGAGTTCCCAAGGAGATGGGTGGGTCGGGCGAGGGCACCAACCCCGAAGAGTTGTTCGCTGCCGGCTACGCCACCTGCTTCCTCAGCGCCATTCACGCGGTCGGTCGGGGGCTCAAGCTCGACACGAGCGACGCATCCGTCTCGGCCAGTGTCGGCATCGGCAGCAACGGCGAGGGTGGCTTCGGTCTCGCCGTCGAACTCGACATCTACGCGCCGAACGTGCCGGCCGATCGCCGCCAGGAACTGGTGGATGCCGCCCACACGGTCTGCCCGTACTCCAACGCCACGCGCGGCAACATCGAGGTCACGCTCACCCTCGTCGACTGAGCCTGCATACGGGGCCGCGGCGCGCTCAGCGATTTCGCGGCCCCGCTGCCTGTGCCGGGCGATAGCCTCGACTCATGGCGGAACCCACCGAAGCGCAGGACCAACTTCTCAGCCTCCGACGGAGCATCGACAACATCGACGCTGCACTCGTGCACCTGCTCGCGGAGCGCTTCAAGTTCACCCAGTCGGTGGGGCGACTCAAAGCCGAATACGGGCTTCCTCCGGCCGACCCCGAACGGGAGAAGCAGCAGATCCAGCGACTCAAAGCGCTCGCCGCCGACTCCCACCTCGACCCGGCGTTCGGTGAGAAGTTCTTGAACTTCATCATCGCCGAGGTCATCCACCAGCACGAGCAGATCGCGACCGCCACCGTGCGTGTGGTGCTTCCCGACGAACTCGACGGCTGATGGGCTGGGACCCGCAGAACATCCCTCGCCAAGACGGCAAGACCTTCGTCGTCACCGGCGGCAACGCCGGCATCGGCTACTTCATCGCCGAGCAGCTCGCCGCGGCGGGCGGTCACGTCGTGATCACCAGCCGCACACAGCGGAGAGCGGATGCGGCCATCGCCGCGATCCGCGCTCAGGTGCCCGGCGCGCAACTCGATGCGGTGACGCTCGACCTCTCCTCCTACGCCTCGGTGCGCGCCGCCGCCGCGCAGCTCGCGAAGCTCCCGCGCATCGACGCGCTCATCGAGAATGCCGGATCGATCATGGCGACGAAGGGTCGAGCCGAGACCGAGGACGGCAACGAACTGATGTTCGGAACCAACCACCTGGGTCATTTCCTCCTGACCGCGCTGCTCTACCCGCTGCTGGAGAAGGCGGCGGGCAGCCGCATCGTGACCATGGGGAGCGGAGCCACCCGTCTGCGCGGATTCGATCTCGACGATCTACAGAGCGAGAAGGGGCGGTACTCCGCCTTCGGGACCTACGCCCGGTCGAAGCACGCGACCCAGTCGTTCGGTTTCGAGTTGGATCGTCGGCTGCGCGCAGCCGGCAGTCCGGTGACCGCCCTCGTCGCGCATCCCGGCGGCGCGCAGGACGGCAACAGCCCGACCCGACCCGGCGTGCTCGAGCCGTCGACGGCCGAGCGGGTGAAAGCCCGACTGCTGTTCTTTATCGGTGGAAGCAAGGCGACGGCCGCATGGTCGATCGTGCGGGCGGCAACGGATCCGGATGCTCGCGGCGGCGACTACTGGGGACCCCGCAACAACCTCAGCGGCCCGCCCGTGCGGCAGAAGCCGGCAGCGCAGAGCCACGGCGCCGGTGCGGGCGCCAGCCTGTGGCGGGCGTCCGAGGAACTGGTCGGGCAGCGCTTCCCGATCTGACCCATCCCATCACCACGTTTGCCCGAATTTGCAGAGTTTTGGGCCCCAAAACCCGCAAATTCGGGCAAACGTGCGTTGGTGGCTACTCGCCGAAGTGCTCGTCGCCGAATGTCGCACGCAGGAACGGCTCGTTGCCGGCGGTGATGCCGCCGTCCACGGGCAGCACGGTGCCGGTGATCCAGCTCGCCTCGGGGGACGCCAGGAATGCGACCGCTGCCGCGATGTCGTCAGGCTGGCCGACTCGGCGGAGCGGATACAGGCCCGCGATCTTCTCGAGGCGACCGGGTTCGGCGGCGACCCGGGCATCCCACGCCCTGGTCTGCACGGTCCCCGGGGCCACGACGTTGAAGCGCACGCCGCGCGGACCGTACTTCAGCGCGAGGTTCTCGTGCAGGTTGACGATGCCCGCCTTCGCCGCGGCGTAGGCCTCGTTACCGAAGCCGCCGAGCCCGTTCACCGAGCCGATGGTGACGACCGAGGCGGCGTCGGAGCGCAGCAGGGCGGGCATCGCCGCCTGGATGCAGACGAACGGCGCCTTGAGCGTGACGGTGACGTCGAGGTCGAACTCGCGCTCCGTCACCTGCTCAAACGGGGTGTCGGTGGCGTGAGCGGGGCAGTTGACGAGCACGTCGACGTGGTCGAGCGAGGCGAACATCCGCTCGACCGCGGTCTTGTCCGTGGCCTCGACGGTGACTCCCGCCGCAGAACCGCCGAGCCGGGCGACCTCGGCCGCCGTCTCGTCGGCACGTTCACGGTCGACCACGACCACGTGTGCGCCCTCGGAGGCGAGGCGCAGCGCGGTCGCCCGGCCGATGCCGTTGCCACCCCCGATGACGACCGCGACCAGCCCGACGAAGCGTCTCGCACTCTCGGGCTGGGCGGCCATCAGTTGGCGACGGTGTAGCCGACGACCGGACCGAAGTGCTCCGGCAGCGTGTTGCGATAGCTGGACTGCAGCTCGTCGCGGGTGAGGGTGAAGCGATCCTGCAGCTCGAGGCTGTCACCATCGGTGACGCCGATACGCAGGGCCGGGATGCCGCGGCCCTCGCACAGCCCGACGAAGCGCACGTCGTCCTCCCGGGGCACGCTCACGATCGCGCGGGAGCCGGACTCGGAGAACAGGGCTGCCGTGGCGTCGACACCGTCGCGCTGCATCAGCTCGGTGATCCAGAGCCGGGCACCGACACCGAAGCGCAGCACCGACTCGGACGCGGCCTGCATCAGACCACCATCGGAGAGGTCATGCGCCGAGGCGATGATGTTCTGGTCGGAGGCCGCCTTGATCAGACCGGCGAGACGCTGCTCGGCCGGGAAGTCGACCAGCGGCGGCACACCACCGAGGTGGTCGTGCACGACGCCGGCCCAGGCCGAGCCGTCGAGCTCGTCGCGGGTGGTGCCGAGGAGGTAGATGTTGTTGCCCTCGTCCTGCCAACCGGAGGGGATGCGCTCCGCCACGTCGTCGATCACGCCGAGCACGGCGACGACGGGAGTCGGGTGGATCGGCACGTCGCCGGTCTGGTTGTAGAAGCTGACGTTGCCGCCGGTGACGGGGATCTCGAGTTCGAGGCATCCGTCGGCCAGTCCCTCGACGGCCTTCGAGAACTGCCACATGACCTCGGGGTTCTCCGGCGAGCCGAAGTTGAGGCAGTCGCTGACGGCGACCGGGGTGGCGCCGCTCACGGCGACGTTGCGGAATGCCTCGGCGAGAGCCAGCTGCGCACCGCGGTACGGGTCGAGCTGGGCGTAACGACCGTTGGCGTCCGTGGCGACGGCGAAACCGAGGCCGCTCTCCTCGTCGACGCGGACCATGCCGCCGTCGTCGGGGAAGCTCAGTGCGGTGTTGCCGCCGACATACCGGTCGTACTGGTCGGTGATCCACTCCTTGGAGGCGAGGTTGCCGCTGCCGAGCAGCGCGGTGGCCTGAGCCTTGAGCTCCTCGTCGGAGGCTGCGCGGGGAAGGCTCGCGGCGGTGTCGGCCTGCAGGGCGTCGATCCAGGTCGGGTAGGCAACCGGGCGGTCGTACACCGGGCCGTCGAGGGCGACGGTGCGCGGCTCGACGTTGACGATCTCCTCGCCGTGCCAGTTGATGACCAGCCGACCCGTATCGGTGACCTCGCCCAGAACGCTGGTCTCGACATCCCACTTGTTCACGACCGCGAGGAAGCCCTCGAGCTTGTCGGGCGTGACGATCGCCATCATGCGCTCCTGGCTCTCCGACATGAGGATCTCCTCGGCGGTGAGCGTTGGATCGCGCAGCAACACCTTCTCGAGCTCGATGAACATGCCGCCGTCGCCGTTGGAGGCGAGCTCACTGGTGGCGCAGCTTATGCCGGCGGCGCCCAGATCCTGGATGCCCTCGACCAGCTTCTGCTGGAACAGCTCGAGGCAGCACTCGATGAGCACCTTCTCGGCGAAGGGGTCGCCGACCTGCACGGCCGGGCGCTTGGTCGGGCCGCCCTCGGAGAACGAGTCGGAGGCGAGGATGGATGCTCCGCCGATGCCGTCTCCGCCGGTGCGCGCACCGAAGAGAACGACCTTGTTGCCCACGCCCTTGGCGTTCGCCAGGTGCAGGTCTTCGTGGCGCAGCACACCGACCGCGAGCGCGTTGACCAGCGGGTTGGCCTGGTACACCGGGTCGAACCAGGTCTCGCCGCCGATGTTCGGAAGGCCGAGGCAGTTGCCGTAGAAGCTGATGCCCGAGACGACGCCGTGCACGACGCGAGCCGTGTCGGGATCGTCGATCGCGCCGAACCGCAGTGCATCCATCACCGCGACCGGGCGTGCGCCCATGGAGATGATGTCGCGCACGATTCCGCCGACGCCGGTCGCGGCGCCCTGGAACGGCTCGATGTACGAGGGGTGGTTGTGGCTCTCGATCTTGAAGGTGACCGCCCAGCCCTGACCCACGTCGATGACGCCGGCGTTCTCGCCCATGCCGACCATGAGGTTCTTCTTCATGGCGGGGGTGACCTTGTCGCCGAACTGGCGCAGGTAGCGCTTGGACGACTTGTAGGAGCAGTGCTCGCTCCACATGACCGAGTACATCGCCAGCTCGCCGCTGGTGGGGCGGCGCCCGAGGATCGAGCGGATGCTGAGGTACTCCGACTCGGTGAGGCCGAGCGCCGCGTACGGCTGCTCC
>Ga0247815_10004074_pt1 | contig 10335 bp, 8 predicted proteins | sample UWRJL194509B1_FD_181014 | JGI IMG/M metagenome (GOLD analysis project Ga0247815, IMG submission 181014) | Plant litter microbial communities from Arlington Agricultural Research Station in Wisconsin, United States - UWRJ-L194-509B-1 | ecosystem: Environmental > Terrestrial > Plant litter >... | reverse complement strand
TGGATGACTGTGACTGTGCTATTCTGTACCAGCCGTTTTGGATCTCTAGAACCGAAACCCGAACAGACCTACTGAGCCCTTACATGCCAAACCAACTACTGAGTAACAGAAGAGTCCATCCTGACAGAGTCTATCCACGCCAGCACTTAGTCCAATTCGTACCATCGCAGCCCCCTCCGTCGGGGATGGTGAGGACCACCTTGTGTCTGGCGATGAGTGTCGAGGTCGTTCCTTCGATGACCAGGTGATTGATGTAGTCCTTCGGCACCCAGAGAAGCAACTCATCCGAAGCTCCAACCAGCCAACCATCTTTGCGACTTAGACGAGCGAGATTCGAAAGTGGGCCGCGTCTAGACTGCGATGCCGGTAGAGTAACCTCGGCGAGATCCCACACACGAATCGACCCGTCCTCCGAGCACGACACGAGCCGCAGGTGATCAGGCGTGATGAATGCAGATCGTATACTAGCTCCATGGGCATGCAGCCTGTGCTGTATGGTTTTGGTCTCCGCGTCCCAAATGCAGATGGAGCCATCATCTGCGCCAGATACGATGTGTTGACCAGATGGCGAGAACTGGACCGTCAATACTCTCGAATGACCTTCGAGCTCCCATGCCACCTGATAATCTTGTTCCCGAGCCTGCCAGGCATGAATGTGGGATTCAAAGGCCCCTACAAGGAAGTTCCCGTCTGGAGCGAAGGAGATGGAGCGAACTCGGGCTGAGGACTTTGACCCGTTCAGCATACGCATGAGGGCCTCATCCTGGGTGGTAGGCCAGACCCATAAATCTCCCGAAAAGTCACCCGCTGCAATTAGTGATCCGTCCGGCGAATAGGTCAGGGAGTGTAATCCGTCCAGAGTAACCAGCGGCTCAGGAGGCTCAGCAGGCGGGGCGCCAAGCCGTATCTGCCAAAATCTGACCGACTTGTCCGATCCCGCGGAAGCCAGCCACATCCCGTCGGGTGAGAAGGCGAGTGCATTGATACTCCCGTCGTGTCCGCACAGTGGCTCTCCTACTGGAGCACCAGTCGCAATGTCCCATATGCGAATGGTGCTATCCGCCGATGCCGATACAACCAATCTACCATCTGGCGAAATTACCACCGAGTTGACTGCGCGATCGTGACCCAACAAAGGCGCAAGTACTGCTTCCCCAGTTTGCGCATTCCAGAGACCAACAGTGCCGTCCTCGGAAGCGGAAGCGATGATGCAACCGTCGGCAGAGAGTGCAACCGCGTTCACACCGCCGTTTTGCTCATGCAGACTTTGAGCCGAATCATGCAGTAATTGAGCGTTCCGGATGCAGATGTTACAGCTGTCAGAGACTGATGCGATATACGATCCATCAGCGGAGTGAGAGATCGTCTTGGCCGAAGTAGAGGGTACAGTGGAAAGCTTTTCGCCGGATCGCCAGTTCCACGAGGTCATACTATTGGCGCCATGTGTGAAAAGACATAGGCTATCGGATGAAAACGCTATGGCTTCGGGCCACGCCGCCGTCTTGATAACTAATATGATTCCACCCTTGAAGTCTGCGTTCCACACGCGAACCTCCTGAGCCAATTTGAACCCAACAGCAACAGCGGAACCATCCGGCGCAAATGCCAGAGAAACGACCCAGCTTTCGGGATCCGCGAATGCTACGTCCTTCGGCTCACGAGCCTGAACATCCCACCGCCGAACTGTCATATCGCGAGAGCCGGAGGCCAAGATATTACCCTCCGGGTGAAACGCTACAGCCTCCACGTAGTCGGTGTGACCCTCGAATACCACGAGAAGTTGACCGTTTAGACTATCCCATAGATGAACCTGACCAGCCTTTGTACCTGAAGCGATCAATTTGCCGTCCGGAGAGAATGCAATGGATGTGATTTTGCTGTCACCGCTGCGCATAGGTGAAAGCGCTTCTTCGCCCGTTCGAGCGTCCCAGAATCGCATCGAGCCATCCTTTGAACCGGATGCGAGAAAAAGACCGTCTGGAGAATATACCACTGTAGTGACTTTGCTCTTGTGACCAATGAGTATCATAGCGAAGTTTCCGCCATGACGGTTGATGCCTATGGTCTCGACAGAGAACACATTTGTACAAAGATGAGAAAAGTCCTGGTAGACGAGAGAGTCTTTGGGGGCAAATGGAAGTGCAGAGAGGTAGATGTGCGGTGGTGTCTGTTCAATAGCTGAGTACGATGTTTCGACGAACGAGGCTGCATCACGGAGGAAGTGCATTACGTCGCTTCCTTGGACCTATCTCAAGGTATCATCAGAAATGATGTCAACGTACGGGACTCGGTGGACGTACCGCGAGCGCTGCGATGCGGAGAAGGGACGACGAGCGATCGAACTTGCCCAATACCACCATCGCCTCTAACCAGAACAAGAACTTGGGACGAAAGCACTTGGCAATGTCAGCACATAATGAGCTCCTATCAGATGAGGCGGCGATGTGATGGGCCCAATGGATGCACGCGTAAATGAGCGAAAGTGGGATCCAGTCTGGCTGCAGCAGCTGGGCGATACGCTGGTGGGACGATTTACTGCGCGAAATGTTGAAACAGAGATCGCTTTGGGCCATCCTGGCGAGACATCCAGCCGCAAGCTCGTTGTGACCGAGTGCGATATTGATGTGCATGTCTCGTGGCGCACGGCGTGCGTCGAACAAGAAGTCTCCGAACGACGCATGAAGCGTGCGAAGTCCTGGCTCAGCGTCCTCCGTCGGAAGGTACACCACAGAGTGGAGAAGCTCGAGTGATCCGCGGAGCGTGGTGGATTTCATTCTAGTCAGCTCGGCCAGTGCTTGAACGGAAAGCGACGTTCGTGCTGTGAGTATACACGCGAGGACTCTCTTCACCGCTTGCAACTCGTCAATGTCGACCTGCGATGCCTCGATTATGACAAGCTTGTAGATATTGTCGAGCGCCGCTGTCGCTGTGGTGCCCATTCCGACTGCGGTCGTTGCTTTCGTCAGCCGGTCTACTCGCCCCTCCACACTCCCTCTAGCGAGTATGTATTTCAAAACAGTCGATGCAAAGATAAACAGACCACTCGCCAACTTCAGCAGAGCCTCAACGTCGCGAGCGGTATACCACGTCGCGTCTGAGGAACAGCCCTCAAGAGTGCGCTCGATATACAGGCGGATGTCGGATGTGACTTCTGCCTTACTGATCGTATGCAGCTGAAGGATGGAGCTAAATCGCGAGTCTGCAATAGGTGTACCACGAATGTGCATCTCTGGGCGGGATGTGAGCATGAATTTGACTTTTACGTTGGCGTCACTCTCGAACTCGGCGATATCCTTGATCAGTTGAGCGAGTTCAGTTTGGTCGTGACACTCGTCCAGAGCATCGATGACGAAAACGAGTGGTAGGGTTGTCGCGGAGAGCGCGGCGAGTGGTTTTCGAAGAAGTGGGCCGATTTGGTCAGCGACAGGTTTGTGTCCGATACGAGGGTCTTCCTCGAGCTCAGCTGCCAGCGCTCGAGCGAAGTCCAGCGACTTGATAGCCAGTAATCCCGCAAGTGTTGGCAGGATGCGACGAACATCCGTTCGCGCAATAGACCCCGCAGAGCGCGAGCAAAAGAACCCGCCGCCCATCATGACCCCTGGTTCCTTCTCTAACATACGTGACAGAGTGACGGCAATCGATGTCTTGCCAGTACCCGCCATTCCGGCGAGCCAGAATATGGCCGTAGGGTCGGTCAAGACCCACGCGATAAGTTTGTTCAGCACACCCTCGCGAGTGCCAGTCATGCACCCAGCGTGCTTTGGCTGTTCATCGTGTGCTGCATCGGAAACGAAGTTGTCCCCGAGAACTGTAGGGTGTCAGCCAAGGTATGACATCTCTAGCGAATGAAATCACCTGTCTTGATCGTCTTCATGACCTTCTCCTAGTGTGTGTGTGAGTCGGCACTGAGCGGCAAGAGAATGGAGCGAACCTGTTCCATGGCGATCTCCTTCGCAAGCTCTTTCGCGAGCCGCGTTTCCTCCGCTACAAGGCGTGCCGCTTCTGTCGCAAGCCGTTTCTCCTCCATCGCGAGCCGCGTTGCTTCTGCTGCAACTCGTTGTTCTTCTGCCGCAACTCTTTGTTCTTCTATTGCTCCTAGTTGCTGAATACTGAATATCAATTTCCTTTCAGCCAGTGACATGAACGAACAAACTTGAAGAACCTCCTTGAGGCAGAGCTCAATGGTGACGATGCTCTCGAACTACGGTCACACATCAGTCAACGGTCAAGCATCTGCGAAGTGAACCATCGCACCTGGAACACTTCGAGGAGCGATGAAATCTTCTCGAGCAAGCCTTTGACAGTCGCAACGTCCTCGTTGGATTCCAACACGCGGATAACCAGCCCACGGTCCTCCTTCTCCTGAGCGAACGCGGCCAACTGACCGAGTGCACTGCATACAAGCCTTAATTCATAATCGCGCTCATTATGTGAGTGTACGTACCTAGATATCTCATCTAGACGCTTTTGAAGCTTCTCGTCGAGTCCCTTCTCCTTGCCGTAAGCGATCGCAATCTCGTGCAGGTGCTCGAGCTTGCCGTTGGCCCTCAGATATTCGTCCTTGACCTGACTAGTTCGCTGGTGCATCCTGATTAGTTTGTGCAGAAGCGTATTAGCGACACACACCTCGCAAATGTCCCAGATCTTAACGACCCCGACGAGTGCAGCTTTGAGTGGGAGGCACATATCTGCGCCGTCACGGGCGGTTGCAAGAAGTTCGTGAATCACCGAGCCCGTAGTACCAAGCGCAGAAGATGATTTTGGAGGGCCTGCAAATGCGAGCGCTGAGGGGATTGGCGGCGGATCTGGAGGCGTGGGAGGAGGAGCGGGACTGGGCGAATGTGTGCGCGAGACAGAACGCGAAGAACGGCTGAAGGTGTCCTTAAAGAACGCACGAGTCTTCTTGCGAAAGCCTGACATTGTGGCGGGTTGACTGGATAGAACGTGCGCGAGTTATCTGAGGGGGCAGAGTGAAACGACGCGGCACGTGTAGGCGCCGCGAGTAACGATAGGTCCGCTCCGGACTTAGTCTTGCTCTCCCACGCCACATGGCTGCCTTCACGCTTGCCGACCCTCACCTGACCGGCGTCTTAGTTGTAACACGCTCTACGCTATGCCAACTCTTAGGCACCTCGCGCCATCTGGATGCTCTCCATCTCGTGCCGCAGCGCTAGCGTTTGCTAATGGCGCTCAATCACTCTTCCACCACCAATGCGTAAACGCGTCCTGTTTGCCGACCAAGTTCTCGTCGACGCCGCTCCCTCGCCCTTGACGCCATTAGCGATGCCCCACAACAGCTGTGTCACTGTGTAGTGCGTATCTACAAACCCAACGCTGATACCATGCAGAGCGGTGGGAGCCGCAACACAGACTGGCGCAGTGACTATGACACGATGCATTAGTTCCTCCGTCTGGCGTGGCACAACCTCCGGGATGTGTTCCCAACTTGCGCAGGATAGTCCTGGGTAAGCAGTGTGTTGCTACGAGGACTGGGACGGGAACCCAGCAATGTCAGTGTTGGCGGCGGTCCAAGGACGGCACCCCCGCAGCGTGAGCGTTTTCTCGTCACATTGGTCGGCGCACAACAGGGCAGGCCTGCGACCTCTTCTACGTAACTCGCCTGCGCGGTGGATGGCACTCGGGTAACTCGCATGGCGCGCCGAGCTGCTACATCCACCACCTCCCTGGCGCACTCAGCTCAACCTGGTGGAGGTCTAGTCGTGTACTGGCACAATCGAGGTAGCACTTTCACTTGTTCTCGCAGCCGTTGGCACACACGGACTGGCGTCTTGCTCGCACTACACGCATGCGACCCACGTCCTCCCATATCGCCGCTCATACGGCGTGTTGGCTCTGCTTGGGCAATGCTCCACCACGACGTGGGCTTCTGCGACCGTCACGGCCGGCCAGGCTATTTTCGCATCCAATGTCTGATTCATTCACTCTCAACAGCCTGGCAGCAGGCTCGCGTCGTGGGCCGCTCCACTCACGGCTCACCTTGACACTGTACCCACCCAGCTACCACTGCGGCTAGCTACCATTGTGGGCTTCCCGCCTCAAACCGCTTGTGCCTGCATCGCATATCGCAGACTTAGACTCGGACCTGGAGTCGAACTGTCGAGACGAAATACAAAGGCGGGTTTTTTCATAGGCTTTTCCCCTCATCTGTGCATTCTGTCCTTGTTCAAGACCATGTGAATCGTGAGCCTGAGTATCTGATACCGATAAGGTGTAGATCTCAGGTTTGGGGGAGGCCTGCGTGAACAGTTAAACCCATAAAGAGAAGGTCGAGGCGCTACCCCACCCTTCTCCCCGCCCAAGATCGTGATCGTTTGTAGGTTTGAGTTTTTTTTTGTACCATGTAACGAGACGGGTACGGCGGGAGGTATGAACCGGAAGGTGGTATGTCTTATAGTCCAATTTACCTTACCTTACCTTACCTTACCTTACCTTACCTTACCTTACCTTACCTTACCTTACCTTACCTTACCTTACCTTACCTTACCTTTGACAACGGTCGCTGGGCAAAACCACTCATAGAGTGGAGCAGTTCGGCCGATTGCATTCAAGGCACGAGGATGACGTTCAGCACCAAGGAGGATGTGATGCGATTTGCAGGCAAACAGGGTGCGTTGGTATTGGTTTTTCATTTGAATGATGGTCTCACTCACGCTCTCTTGCTTGGATAGGATGGAATGATTACGTGCAAGCGCGAGGGTTCGATGCGAGAACTACGTCTACCGTACCAATTGTCTGCGCATTGCACGAACAAAGTAGAATCGTCATGGCTATACAATGGCAGCTGCTTCTAGCTGTCTTGTTCGCTCATCTTTGTGTAGGATGCTTCGCGGTCTCATGTTTCCATCGCTTTGGTTCGCCGAGCTCAACCAGCTGTCTTCCTGTCACGCGAACTAAAGTAAGATAAACGTGCTAGCCTGCTTCGGGCAGGCTTCTCCTTCATTCATCCCGTCCTTCAGTGGTGCTTGCCTTGCAGATGGCGCGAACGAGGCAGTACTGCAGTGTGCACTCATGACCTACCCTTTCTGTCAGCTGCTATTCCAAATAATTGCGACGAACTTTGGAGAATATCACGCGACTAAAGCCTGAATAGAACCCGAACATCCCTTACCTACTCGAAGTTCAACTACTAAGTAGCATGAGATTCCATCCTGACCGAGCCTACCCACGCCAGCACTTAGTCCAATTCGTACCATCGCAGCTCCCACCGTCGGAGATGGTGAGAAACACTTTGTGTTTGGCGATGAGCGTCGTTCCGTTGATGTCCAGGTTGCTGATGTAGTGCTCCGGCACCCATAGGAGCAACTCGTCCGACGCTCCAACGAGCCAACCACCTTTGCGATGTACGAGGGCGAGATTGGAAAGAGGGCCGCGACCAGACTGCGATGCTGGCAGTGTGACCTCAGTGAGATTCCACACACGAATCGTTCCGTCTTCTGAACATGACACGAGCCGCAGGTGGTCAGCCGTCATGAATACAGATCGTATACTATCCCCGTGGGTATGCAGAATGTGCTGCATAGCTTTGGTCTTCACGTCCCAAATACAGATAGACCCATCATCTGCGCCAGATACGATGTGTTGACCAGATGGCGAGAACTGGGCCGTCAATACTTCCGAATCGCCTTCGAGCTGCCATGCCACCTGACTTTCTTGTTTCCGAACGTCCCAAGCACGGATGCGAGACTCGAAAGCTCCTACAATGAAGTTTCCGTCTGGAGAGAAGGAGACAGAGCGAACACAAACTGTGCGCCATGACCCACCCACCCTAATACGCTCGCGACCCTCATCCTGAGTAGTTGGCCAGATCCAGATGTAACCCACGTCGTCTCCCGCTGCAATTAACGAGCCTTCCTGTGAATAGGCCAGCGAGTGTAACTCGTATGGAGCTAGCAGCGGCTTAGGAGGCTCTGCGGAAGGCGCGCCAAGCGATATATGCCAAAACCTGACCGACTTGTCCAATGCCGCGGAAGCCAGCCACATGCCGTCGGGTGAGAAAGCGAGTGCGTTGATACTCCCGCTGTGTCCACGCAGTGGTTCTCCTACTGCAGCGCCGGTCGCGATGTCCCATATGCGAATGGTATTATCCGCCGATGCCGATACGACCAATCTACCATCTGGAGAAACTACCACCGAGTTCACCGCGCCACTGTGACCCAGAAGAGGTGGGAAAACGGCTTCTCCAGATCGTGCATTCCAGAGACCAACGGTACCGTCCCCGAAAGCGGAAGCGATGGTCCAACCGTCGACAGAGAGTGCAACCGCGTTTACACCGCCGCTGTGAGTATGCAGACTTTGAGCCGAATCATGCAGTGACTGAGCGTTCCGGATGCAGATGTTAGAGTTGTCAAAGATCGTTGCGGTGTACAATCCGTCAGGGGAGTGAGAGATTGTCTTGGATAAGGCGGGGAACACGGTGGAAAGTTGCTCGCCGGATCGCCAGTTCCACGAGATCATCCCATTGCGGCCAGGTGTGAGAAGACATAGGCCATCGGGGGAAAATGCTACCGAAGTGGCGGGCGTAGACGTCTTGATTACTGCGATGACTGCACCCTCGAAATCTGCGTTCCACACGCGGACCTCCTGAGTTGCAACGAATCCAACAGCAACAGCGGAACAATCCGACGCAAATGCCAAAGAAATGACCAGGCCTTTGAGATCAGCGAATGCTACGTCCTTCGGCTCAAGAGTACGAACATCCCACCGCCGAACAGTCCTGTCGCGGGAGCCAGAGGCCAAGATATTACCCTCCGGGTGAAACGCTACAGCCTCCACGGAGTCGGTGTGACCCTCGAATACCGCGAGCATTTGACCATTTAGAGTATCCCAGAGATTAACATGACCAGCCTTGGTCCCCGAAGCAATCAATTTGCCGTCTGGAGAAAATGCAATGGATGTAATTTCGCTGTCGCTGCGCATAGGTGAAAGAGCTTCGCGGCCCGTTCGAGTCTCCCAGAACCGAATTGAGCCATCCTTTGACCCGGATGCGAGAAAATGACCGTCTGGAGAATATAGCACAGAGGTGATTTCGCTCTCGTGACCAACGAGTGTCATGACGAGACTTCCACCATGACGGTTGATGCCTATGGTCTCGACAGACACCACGTTTGTACAAAGATGAGAAAATTCCTGGTATACGAGAGAATCTTTGGGGGCAAATGGAAGTGCAGAGAGGTAGATGTGTGGTGGTGTCTGTTCTATAGCTGAGTACGATGTTTCGACGAACGAGGCCGCATCACGGAGAAACTGTATTACGTCGCTTCCTTGGATCTATCTCACGGCATCATCAGAAATATGATCAGCATACAGGAATCGGTAGACGTACCGCTAGCGCCGCGATGCGGAGACGGGAAGACGAGCGATCGAGCTTGCCTAACACCACCATGGCCTCCAACCAGAACAAGAACTTGGGACGAAAGCACTTGGCAATGTCAGCACATAAGGAGAGCCTATCAGATGAGGCGGCTAGGTGATGGGCCCAATGGATGCACGCGTAAATGAGCGAAAGTGGGATCCAGTCAGGCTGTAGAGGCTGGGCGATACGCTGGTGGGACGATTTACTGCGCGAAATGTTGAAACAGAGATCTCTCTGCGCCATCCTGGCGAGACATCCGTGCGCGAGTTCATTGTGCCCAAGTGCAGCATCGATGTGCATACTCTGTGGCGCACGGTCCGCGTCGAACAGAAAGTCTCCAAATGATGCATGAAGGGTGCGAAGTCCTGGCTCAGTATCCTCGGAAGGCAGGTATACGACGGAATGAAGGCGCTCGAGCGAATCACGGAGGTCAGCGGGCTGCATCGCCATGAGCTCTGCTAGCGCACGAACCGACAACGACGTTCGCGCTGTGAGAATACAGGCAAGAACTCGCTTCACCTCTTGCAGCTCATCGGTATCCAACTGGCCAGATTGTGATGCCTCGACGATGACCATCTCGTAGATTTTGTCGAGTGTCGCCGTTGCTGTGGTGCCCATGCTGACTGCGGCCGTTGCTTTCTTCAGGCGTTCCACTCGTGCTCGCACACCCCCTCGGGCAAGAATGTGTTTCATAACGGTCGAGGCGAAAATGAAAAGGCCGCTCGCCAGCTTCAACAGAGCTTCAACATCATGGGTGGTATACCAAGTCGCGCCTGGCGAACATTCGTCAAGAGTGCGTTCGATGTACAACCGAATGTCAGATGTGACTTCCGCCTCGCTGATCGTATGCAGCTGAAGGATGGAGCTAAATCGCGAGTCTGCAATAGGTGTACCACGAATGTGCATCTCTGGGCGGGATGTGAGCATGAATTTGACTTTTACGTTGGCGTCACTCTCGAACT
>Ga0247815_10004073_pt1 | contig 10338 bp, 10 predicted proteins | sample UWRJL194509B1_FD_181014 | JGI IMG/M metagenome (GOLD analysis project Ga0247815, IMG submission 181014) | Plant litter microbial communities from Arlington Agricultural Research Station in Wisconsin, United States - UWRJ-L194-509B-1 | ecosystem: Environmental > Terrestrial > Plant litter >... | reverse complement strand
AACGTTTTACCTCAAAACTTGCGCATGAAACGATCATGCAAAGCGGACTTAAAAAACAAGACAGAAGGAATAAGGAACGGGTGGATACGATTGCTGCGACAATCATTTTACAATATTTCATGGAAGAACACCGTTTATAGAGAATTAAATGAGCCTGATTAAAGAAGACTTACAAGAATTACTCCTGAAATTCTGCGAACCTGAGAATGAGTTGCTGCAGAGGATTGACAGGGAAACCCATCTCAAAGTGCTGATGCCAAGAATGCTCTCGGGACATTACCAGGGCAGGGTGCTGAGCATGTTAAGTAAACTGATTGCCCCAAAAAGGATTCTTGAAATAGGTACTTTTACCGGATACGCAACTTTGTGCCTGGCCGAAGGCCTTGCGGATGACGGGCTCCTCTACACACTTGATATCAATGAAGAACTGGAAGACAGGGTACGCGGATATTTTGCGGAATCACCCTTTGGTTCGAAAATAAAATATATACTTGGTGATGCTACCAGGACTGTGAATGATCTGGATGAGGTATTCGACCTTGTTTTCATCGACGCGGATAAAAAAAATAATGGTACCTATTATGATCTTATCTTTGACCGGGTAAGGCCAGGTGGGCTAATCATTGTTGATAATGTCTTATGGAGCGGAAAAGTACTGACGAACCAGCAAGACAAGGACACCAGAAATATCAGTACGTTTAATGATAAAGTAGCAGCAGACCAAAGGACAGAAAAACTAATACTGCCCGTACGGGATGGCTTGTTTATCGTAAGAAAAAAATAAAAAATGAATTTAAAAAACCTATTGCTTACTTGGCTGGGCATTATTTTACTGGGCTCAACTGCCCAAAGCCAGACTATCCAGGACTACGTTGAAGAACACACTGACCACGCACAGGAACTCATGAGAGAGTATGATGTTCCAGCCAGTGTAATACTGGCAGTTGCTATCCATGAATCGGCCGCCGGCAAAAGTAAGGTAGCCCGCCACCTCAACAACCATTTCGGTATTAAAGGATCTAATACGAATACTGAAATCAATTCATCTTACCGTGATTATGAAAACGCAGATGAATCTTATGATAATTTTGTGGAAGTATTGCAGAACAGTTCTACCTTTAGTAAGCTGTTTGACAGATGCGACCAGTACGATTACAGCAGTTGGGCAAAGGGAATTCAACGGGGAGGATATGCAAGCAGCAGGACCTGGGCAAAACAGGTGATTGCCATCATTGACAAATACGAACTTTACCAGTATGACGATCGCCCTGCGGATTATGTTGAACCTGTAAAAGTGGTTCCAGTTGCCTTAAAAAAGAAACACCACCGCACTGCAACATACAAACGTCACCGAGCTGCAGTGAAAACATATACAGTAAAAAAAGGCGATAACCTCAACAGGCTCGCGGAATCACGTGGAACCACTGCAAAGGCACTAATGCGTAAAAATGGTTTGAAAAAATCAGCGCTGCAACCCGGGCAGAAAATCAGATTTTAATGAAGAAATTACTTTTACTACTGGCCATAGGGATTATTTTTCTCGCTTCCTGTTCTTCACGGAAATACCACAAGAACAACAAGAAGATTGAAAATGCCGCTAATAAGGCAAATCCTAACTTCACAGACTTTACCACCCTTACTTATATAGATGCATTTAAGGGTGTTGCTGTAGAGGAAATGAATACCTATGGCATTCCCGCAAGTATTACCCTGGCACAGGGAATTATTGAATCAGGCAGTGGGAACAGCAGTTTGGCGAAATACGCAAATAACCATTTCGGGATCAAATGTACTTCTGAATGGAAAGGAAAAGCCTATTATAAAAATGACGACCAGAACAACGACTGCTTTAGGGTATATAAGGATGCAAGGGAGTCTTACAAGGATCATTCGGAATTCCTGAAAAGGAAACGCTACAGCGCTTTGTTTGAACTGGACAAAAACGATTACGTGAACTGGGCGAAGGGACTGAAACAGGCTGGATATGCCACAAACCCAAGATACCCGGACATGCTGATCAATACGATTGAAAAATACCAGCTTCACCAGTATGACCAGCCGGAATCAGAACCTGACAAAATTAAACGTGAAGACCGTGTTTTTACCGAAATCAATGCCAATATTCCAAAGGAAGTCAAAAAGTTTACACCGGTAGAAACACCGCCATCCAAACAGATCATCAATACCACTGAGCCCAATTACACGGTGCAGAAAGGTGATACATTGTATAATATTGCAAAACGTTATAACCTAACGGTGGATGAACTTAAATCACTGAACAGTATGAGTGACGAAGGAATTAAGATTGGCCAGAAACTGATTGTAGTTAAATAATGTTAATCTCCCGGAATTAGCCCCGCCTATTCGTAATTTTGCCGGTCAATGAAACTGCTACTACTATTATTCTTCATTTCCACACTTTTTGGCGGACTGGCGGCGGCACAAACCAAGCCTGTGCAGGGTTTTGTGATCGACAAAGACTCTAAGCAGCGTCTGGCGAAAGTATATATTTATAACTCGCGCAGCGACGACGGTCTGTACAATAACAACAAAGGGGAATTTACGACTCAGGCATCTGTAGGGGATACGCTTTTCGCCGCTCTTCAGGGATATGGCTTTGACACAGTGGTATACAAGGGAAACAATACTATTTATTTTCAGTTAAAACCCCTGGCCGTGCAGCTTAGAGAAGTTGCTATCATTGGCAGCTCTATTACGCCAAGACAAAAGTATGATCAGACACTGAGGGATTATAAGTATGCGACCGATAGGGGAAGTTCTAAAGATCTGCTCAATTTAGGATCAAGGGGAGTAGGACTGGGTATTGATGCGATTTATAATCTGTTGAGCAGAAAAGGGCGGAATGCAAGGCACTTGCAGGCAATCCTGGAACGTGATTACAGAGAACAAATTATTGATTACCGATACAACGCAGGCTTTGTTGGAAGGGCTTTACGAATCAAAGACTTTGAGCTTACGGATTACATGCAGCAGTACCGACCAAGTTACGATTTTGTACTGGCCGCATCTGATTATGCTTTTATTGTGTTTTTAAGGAACAATTATGCGTCCTATAAACGCAATCCGAAAGCATTGCGGCTGAAACCGCTTCCACAAATCAAGATTGATAAACTATGAGATATTGGGCCGTCACTTGCAAAAGACTGCCTGCAACAGCGATGGCACTGTTCCCATTTATGTTATTTAAACGCGAGGAAGATAAAAAAGCGCCGTACCTGATCAATCATGAAAAAATTCATTTTCATCAACAGCTGGAATTATTAGTGCTGCCATTTTATGTGCTGTACCTGTTCAACTATGTAATCAACCTGATCAGGTTTAAAGATCATCACCGCGCGTATTTTAATATCTGTTTTGAAAAGGAAGCTTATGCCAACGATCAAAATATCAATTATTTAAAAAAGAGACGCCTCTATTCCTGGCTACGGTTTTTATGAGGTCGGTTTTTTTAACATATAAACCATTTAGCATTAATATTTTTAATCATTTTAGAGTTCTATAAGAACATTTTTCTTTTCTTTGTAACAATGAGAGGTATATATGCATGTTTAATTCTCCTATTTGCCGTTTCAGCACAAGCTGTTGCACAGGATGTAGATTCGATTCCAATCAATATCAGGGATTTTGACCTTAAACTCAAAAAAAGCCCCCTGCCCTCTTTACGGGGAAACATTATATTTAAACCTGTTGAAATCAATCCTGTAGTGATCAGTTCTAAAGTGAACTATTGGAGAACATCAACCTCTATAGGTATCAATATTAACCAGGCTTCATTCAGTAACAACTGGACAGGTGGTGGGGTGAACTCCCTTGCTGTTGGCGGACTGGTGAACTATAAAGCCGACTACGTAAAGGAAAACTATAGCTACTCAAGTGAGGTTAACCTTCAGTACGGAAAAATTAAAAACAAAGACCAGTTACAAAAGAAAAGTCAGGACAGGATTTTCTGGGATAACAAGGTGGCCTTTCAATTATCGAGAACCTGGTATTTTTACGGGGCATTAACTTTTGAATCTCAGTTTGACAACGGTTTTTCTTATGATACCGATGCGCTGGGCAATGAAAGGGCAACGCTTATATCGAGATTTATGTCGCCAGGTTACTTGACGGAATCTGTCGGTTTGGAGTATAAACCAGTAAAGTATTTTTCTACAAGGATTGGTTTGGGAACTGCAAAACAAACGTTTGTACTTGACAATGATGACATCACTGCTGCAGCCCTCGACAGGGATCCTAACGCGGTAGTTCTTGATAACTATGGTGTGCCCGTTGGTGATACCTTCAAGAATGAGGCGGCATTCCAGTTAACGGCCAACCTGGACAAAGACATAATGTCTAACGTGAACCTGAAACTGAGATACAATCTTTTCATGCCATACAATGAGATTAACTACACTTCCCACCGTTTAGATGTAACTGTGACTGCAAAAGTTAATCGTCTGATCAACGTTTCTGTTACCGGCGTTGGGTTATATGACAGGAACGTCACTTCGAAAATACAGGGCAGTCAGGTACTTGCCATGGGATTTGGCTTCGTATTCCCGAGGTAGCAGGGAAATCATCAGATTTTAATGTTTGATTGTTACTGAAAATGTTTGCAACTTTGCATACGACTACCACTATAGATTAAGTAATTGACTATCAATTAATAAAACATGTTTGAGAATTTACAGGATAAACTAGACCGTGCGTTTAAAGTTCTAAAGGGACAAGGAAGCATTTCAGAAATCAACGTGGCCGAGACCATGAAGGAAATTCGTAAAGCTTTACTGGATGCCGACGTAAATTATAAGACTGCCAAAACCTTTACAGATGACGTAAAGGAAAAAGCATTGGGCCTGAACGTGCTTACTGCAGTTTCTCCGGGTCAATTGCTGACTAAGGTGATGAACGATGAACTTACTGCTTTAATGGGCGGTGAGGTTACTGAATTAGACCTTAAAACAAATCCTACGATTATATTGATCGCCGGACTTAACGGTGCGGGTAAAACTACGTTCTCTGGAAAACTTGCAAACTATCTGAAAAGTAAAGGTAAAAAACCTTTATTGGTTGCCGGTGACGTTTACCGTCCAGCAGCTGTAGACCAGTTGCAGATCCTGGGTCAACAGGTAGGTGTTCCGGTATATGCTAATAAAGATTCCAAAGACCCTGTAGCAATTGCGCTGGAAGGTATTGCACAAGGAAAGAAAGACAATAACAATGTGATTATCATTGATACTGCGGGCCGTTTGGCCATTGACGAGCAGATGATGAATGAAATTGCAGATGTTAAACTACATACTAAACCGCATGAAATCCTGTTCGTAGTTGATGCCATGACCGGACAGGATGCGGTTAATACAGCAAAAGCATTTAACGACAGACTTGACTTTACCGGTGTAGTGCTAACCAAACTGGATGGTGATACGCGCGGTGGTGCTGCGCTCTCAATTAAGTCTGTAGTAAACAAACCGATTAAGTTTGTAGGTACAGGTGAGAAAATGGAAGCCCTGGACGTTTTCTATCCCGACAGGATGGCTTCACGTATCCTTGGAATGGGTGATGTGGTTTCATTGGTAGAACGTGCACAGGAGCAGTTTGACGAAAAAGAAGCAGCAGAACTTCAAAAGAAAATCCGCAAGAACAAATTCGACTTCAACGATTTCTACAACCAGATTCAGCAGATCAAGAAAATGGGTAACATGAAAGACCTGATGGGAATGATTCCGGGCGTAAGTAAAATGATGAAAAATGTAGAGATTGAAGATGATGCTTTCAAAAATGTTGAAGCAATTATCCAATCTATGACTAAATATGAGCGTGAAAACCCTGACAGCATCCAGCAAAGCAGACGCCTGCGGATTGCCAAAGGATCGGGAAACAAAATTGAAGAAGTAACCAAGCTGATTAAACAGTTTGAGGATATGCGTAAGGTGATGAAACAATTCTCTAACCCCGCGGCCGCAGCGAAAATGATGCGCGGTATGCCAAAAATGCCACAAGGCAGAATGTAATCCGGTTGCAGTTAAAAGTACAGATCCTGGCCCCATAAGGCCGGGATTTTTTATATCCGCTATTTTAATTTTACAATTAATTACTTTTAAATTAAATTTGCACCCATATACTGAAACAGAATGCTTGTTAAAACTTATGGGAGCGCTGTAATTGGCGTGGATGCAATAACAATTACCATTGAAGTCAGCATTGGCAGCGGAAATAAATACCACATCGTTGGCCTGCCAGATAACGCAGTTAAAGAAAGTCTGCGAAGAATTGAAAGTGCGATACAATCATCAGGTCTAAGGATGCCAAGACAGAAAATTGTAGTAAATCTTTCTCCTGCTGATATAAAAAAAGAAGGAACGGCTTATGACCTCCCCATTGCTATTGGCATATTAGCCGCTTCAGGCCAGATTCCATTCGAAATGACAGAGCAGTTCGTTATGGCGGCGGAACTCTCACTGGATGGCGGATTACAGCCTGTAAAGGGCGCGCTACCTATGGCCATCAGAGCTAGATCTTCTGGATTTAAAGGGTTCATTTTGCCGGAAACGAATGCCAGGGAAGCGGCAATTGTGGAAGACCTGCTCGTATATGGAATGAAAGATCTCGCCGGACTGATTGCATTCTTCAATGAAAAACAAAGCTTTCAACCGGTAACAGTAAATATCAGGGATCAGTTTAACAAACGGATCAACCTTTACGAGCAGGATTTTTCTGACGTTAAAGGACAGGAAACCATCAAACGCGCTTTGGAAATTGCCGCCGCAGGGGGACATAACCTAATTCTGATTGGTCCACCAGGAGCAGGAAAAACGATGCTTGCAAAACGACTACCAACGATACTGCCACCACTAAATCTGGACGAAGCCCTGGAGACTACAAAGATCCATTCCGTGGCGGGCCGTCTGTATGTAGCGGACGCACTTATCACAGAACGCCCATACCGCAGTCCGCATCACAGTATTTCCGATGTGGCCCTGGTTGGTGGGGGTATGAACCCTCAGCCAGGAGAAATCTCGCTGGCACACAATGGTGTCCTTTTTCTGGATGAGCTACCCGAATTTAAAAGAAGTGTACTGGAAGTAATGCGACAACCCCTGGAAGACCGGAAGGTGACGATTTCCCGTTCACGGCTCAGTGTTGAGTACCCCTCAAGCTTTATGCTGATTGCTGCAATGAACCCCTGCCCTTGCGGTTTCTATAACCACCCCGAAAAGGAATGCAGTTGCGGGCCCGGGATGGTACAAAAATACCTGAGTAAGATATCAGGGCCGTTACTGGATAGGATAGATCTGCACGTAGAAGTGGTTCCCGTAGACTTTAATGCCCTGTCTTCATTGAAGCCCGCAGAAAAAAGTGCTTTGATCAGGGAAAGAGTAATTGCGGCAAGGGCTATACAGGATGTACGATTTGCTAATTATCCCCATTTGCATTATAATGCACAGATGAGCCCGAATATGGTGAGAAAAATATGCGACATCAGCGACGAGGGCCGCGCCTTGATTAGGAAGGCAATGGAAAAGCTTAGTCTGTCTGCACGTGCCTATGACAGGATCCTGAAAGTTTCACGCACGATTGCCGATTTAGAAGGCCACAGCAGGATCAAAACTGCACATTTAGCAGAAGCTATCCATTACCGCAGCCTTGACAGGGACAGCTGGTCCGGTTAGGAATGGAGGTCTTCGTCCTCTTCTTCTTCACCGTCCTCTTCTTCCTCTTCAGGAACGTAGGCAACTATTTCTCTTCCTATTGCATTTACCTCTTCGTCTTCTCCAAAAAGTGGTAAAGCCGTCTCTGGATCGAGCTTAAGCCATTGCGAATCTGTATCTTTCTGAATTTGCAGGTATTCTTTACCTTCTTTAAAAATGACGTAGGTATCATTTCCTTCGGGAAATACTGCGTAGTCTATATTGCTGATTGTAATATCAAATGGTTCTTGCATAATTGTTGATCTTAAATGTCCCAGGGGGATTAACGCCTCAAAGATACTATTTCGTAGTTTTCAGCCTGTCAATAAATGCTACAAATTTATGGTTGGCATAATCTGCAGCACCAATCTCGTTATATACAATCCGTCCGTCTTTGTCAAAAACTACGGTGGTAGGTAGGGATCCTTTGAAAAGTTGTTCCGGAACTTCACTGGATACCGTATAAACCGGCAATTCAAACTTCTTTCTGTCCATAAACAACTGCGATTTCTTTAAATCCCCATCTGCATCGACCATGATGAATACGACCGATTCATCATTTTTAAATTTTTCGTGCAGTTTGTTGATTGCAGGCATTTCCGCAATACAGGGAGGGCACCATGTAGCCCAAAAATTAAGAAAAATTACTTTCCCCTTCAAATTTCCGAGGTCTACTGTATTTCCCTTGCCGTCAGTAAACCTGATACCGGAAAGATCACGGGGCTTATTACTACTATCATTTACAGCCGATGTTTCCGGTGCCATAAAGCCAATCTTCATCAACCCTTCCAGCATGAGTGCTTTAGCAGAGGGCACAAAAATGAGCGCAAGGAACAGCACAGATAGCACTGCATTAAATATGTTTTTTTTGTTTAACATCGCTTTTGCCCAAATATGATTGTTTTCCATTATACTACTATTATGTAACCGCAGGTATTTGCCAGTTTACAAACAAGGTTGTTTTAACGGATTCATCAGATAATTGCCATCATCATTATAAAAAAAGAATGAGAATCTTTAACGTTCGTACTTTTGCTTAGTTTAGCTTTATCCTGCAACGCAAAGATACACAATTGGAGATGAGCAACATTAATCGGCCTTAAGATGTTGACAATGCGATAAACCAGGAAATGATATAAATTTTAGACAAATGAGCAATTATCAATGGCCGGACCTGCAGGCACCGGTAGCCGACATTAAACCTATAGATAGAAGCATTCACGGAGATACCGTTACAGACAACTATTACTGGATGATAGATTTCTTCAAAGAGGGCCCCGACAGTACGGCAGTAGTGGACTACCTGACTGCGGAAAACACGTACCTGAATGAAATGATGAAGGGTACAAAAAAATTGCAGGAAGAGCTTTTTATCGAACTGAAAGGCCGCATTAAAGAAAAAGACGAATCAGTGCCTGTTTTCCGGAATGGTTACTTTTATTATTCGCGGACTGAAGAAGGAAAACAATATTCTAAATATTGCCGTAAAAAAGGCAGCCTGAACGGCGAAGAAGAGATCTTGCTGGATATTGATGAGCTTGCCAAAGGACATCCATATTATAGTGCTACAGGTTATAGCATAAGCCCGGACAACACTTTACTTGCCTATGGGGTAGATAACGTTTCCAGGCGCCAGTATACAATCTATATCAAGAATCTTGAAACCGGTGAATTACTGGATGACATAATTCTGAATACAGAAGGGGATCCGGTATGGGCGGCTGACAACAGGACTATATTTTACACAGAAAAGAATCCTGAGACACTGTTAAGTGAAAAAATCAGGAAGCACAAACTTGGAGAAGATGCTGCCGGCGATGTGATTGTTTATGAGGAACAGGACAAATCAAACTATATTGGCGTAGACAAATCGAAATCGGGTAAATATATATTTATCTATTCCTCGGCTACATTATCCTCTGAGACGTGGATGATTCACTCAGACAAACCGGATTCAGAATTTGAGGTCTTTCAGCCCAGAATAAAAGAAGTACTTTATAGTGTGGTTCCGCTGATTGATAAATTCCTGATTGTAACCAACTGGGAAGCGCAAAATTTCCGCTTGATGGAATGCCCATTGGATCAAACAGGGATAACAAACTGGAAAGAATTAATCCCACACCGTGCGGATGTATTGCTGGAAGGCGTGGAAGAATTTAAAGACTTCCTTGTGATCTCCGAACGTAAAAACGGACTGGCTGAATTGCGTGTTAGAAATGCCAACGGGACAGAGCACTATATTGACTTTGGAGAACCGGCTTATACCGCGGTTGTTGGATCAAACCCAGAATATGACAGTACAGTACTTCGCTACATGTACACGTCTATGACTACCCCAGTATCAGTTTATGATTATGATATGGTTGCAAAAACCAAAATGCTGATGAAACAGCAGGAGATCGTAGGCGGATACAACAGGGAAGAGTATACCACAGAACGCTTGTACGCCAAAGCGGCCGACGGCACTAACATTCCACTATCAATAGTTTATAAAAATGGCTTAAAGCGGGATGGTACTGCACCTTTATTATTATATGCCTATGGCTCATATGGCCATAATATAGATCCGTCGTTCTCCAGCAGTAGCCTTAGCCTGTTGAACAGGGGCTTTATTTTTGCTGTTGCACATATCCGCGGGGGACAG
>Ga0247815_10004071_pt1 | contig 10339 bp, 10 predicted proteins | sample UWRJL194509B1_FD_181014 | JGI IMG/M metagenome (GOLD analysis project Ga0247815, IMG submission 181014) | Plant litter microbial communities from Arlington Agricultural Research Station in Wisconsin, United States - UWRJ-L194-509B-1 | ecosystem: Environmental > Terrestrial > Plant litter >... | reverse complement strand
GCAAGTAAATCAGTTAATGAAGCAATTCGACCAAATGAGCAAAATGATGAAGATGATGCAAGGTCCGGGCGGAAAAAACCTGATGAAAATGATGGGAGGCATGAAAGGAATGCCAGGCGGAATGCCAAGATAAAAAAATAAGAAAAAAGTTTCAAGTTTAAAGTTTCATGTTCGAGACTAAAACTTGAAACTTTTTTCGATAAATATATATGCGTTTCGCTTGTAACGTGAAACCTGAAACTTTAAACCTGAAACTTTAAACTTGAAACAAAAACAATGCAACTACTAGACGGTAAAAAAACAGCTGAAGACATTAAAAACGAAATTGCAGCCGAAGTTCAATCGATAAAAGATGCCGGAGGAAAAGTACCTCATTTGGCAGCCGTAATCGTTGGTACAAACGGGGCAAGTTTAACTTACGTAGGAAGTAAAGTAAAATCTTGCCAGCAAATTGGCTTCGATTCAACTTTAGTAAGTTTACCCGAAGATATTACCGAAGAAGCTTTACTGGCAAAAATTAAAGAACTAAACGAAGATGACGATCTTGATGGTTTCATCGTTCAGTTACCGTTACCAAAACATATCGACGAGCAAAAAATCTTATTGGCAATCGATCCGGATAAAGACGTTGATGGTTTTCACCCAACAAACTTCGGGAGAATGGCTTTAGAGATGGAAAGCTTTATTCCTGCAACGCCATTTGGTATCATGCAATTACTAGAGCGTTACAACGTAGAAACTGCCGGAAAACATACCGTAGTAATTGGTAGAAGCCACATTGTAGGCCGACCAATGAGTATTTTAATGAGCCGTAAAGGAAATCCTGGAGATTCAACAGTAACTTTAACCCACAGCCGTACTAAAAATTTAGCCGAATTCACTAAAAATGCAGATATCATTATCACCGCTTTAGGAGTTCCTGAATTCTTAAAAGGAGACATGGTTAAAGACGGAGTTGTAATTATAGATGTTGGAATTACTCGTGTAGACGATGCATCAAACCCAAAAGGTTACGTAATCAAAGGCGACGTTGATTTTGACGAAGTAAGCAAAAAATCATCATTTATTACGCCAGTTCCTGGTGGAGTAGGACCAATGACAATTGCAATGTTACTTAAAAATACACTTTTAGCAAGAAAAATGAGAAGCGCGAAAAAATAATGCTTTTCAAATAAAAATAAACAAAGCCTATTCAATCGAGTAGGCTTTCTTGCGTTATATACTTTGGGCGTGACCGTATTTACAAAAGGCGCTACTTAACATGCCGCTTATGTGCGCCTTTTGCAAATACGGTCGGGCTATCCACGCTACTTCGGTAGCCAGCTCCTATCCCTCACGCAACTAAACCTACAAAAAAATATGTATTTTATTGGCTATTTCATTAAGTTAAACTTTTACACAATCCCTTTGTGATCTAAAAGCAAAGCGCAATTCACAAAGCTTTGCGAACTTTGCGTAATCCTTTGCGAACTTTGCGGTAAAATTTTATTATCGGGTTACAATGTCTACATTAAATTAAAAATCAAAAAAAAATCAATTTTCTATTTGTCAATTCAAAATAAAATATAACTTTGCACTACAAAGTACTTTATTTATGAATCAGAAGCACCAAGAAGATTTAGCACACATTCGTTCCATGATGGAGCGCTCTTCAAGATTTATATCCTTAAGCGGACTCTCAGGAGTTTTTGCGGGTCTGTCGGCTTTAATTGGCGGATTGTACGTTTATCAATTATTCAAAGCAAATGGCATTGAATATTTCGGCGAACAGCAAATCACGATTACTGCTAGTTTGGTGTCTCAATTGTTCATTACAGGATTAATCATTTTGGCTTTTGCTTTTATTTTCGGATTGACCTTTACCATTAGAAAAAGTCGAAAATACGATTTGCCCATCTGGACATCGGCAACAAAAAATATGTTGTTCAATTTAGCGGTTCCTCTTTTGGCCGGAGGCGTATTTTGTCTGGCACTTTTATACCACCAAATTTATGGATTAGTAGCTCCGGCTACCTTAATTTTCTATGGTTTAGCACTTGTAAATGCCGAAAAATATACATTTTCTGATGTTAAGTACTTAGGATTCTGTGAATTATTTTTAGGATTTATTTCTCTTTTTTATATCGGATATGGTTTAGTTTTTTGGATCATCGGATTTGGTATTTTGCATATCTTGTACGGATTAATAATGTTCAAAAAATATAAATAAATCCACGCAATGGGAATCATTGATAAACTAAATAAAGATTTTGAAAGCCGTGTCAGATTGGGTATTATGTCCATCCTGATGGTCAATGAATGGGTTGATTTTACCGAGATGAAAAATCTTCTGAACATTACAGATGGTAATTTAGCCAGTCATTCCTCAGCGCTTGAAAAGTCTGAATACATAGAAGTTAAAAAAGAATTTGTGGGTAAAAAGCCCAAAACCTCTTATCAGGTAACTCCTAGGGGACGTGCAGCTTTTAAAGAACACCTTTCTTATCTTGAAAAATTAATGAAATCGTAATAACTATATTTTTTTGCCTAAATACTTTGAAATGCAAAGTACTTTTAAATTTAAAATAACAAAATCACTATTAAAAAAAGGTAAATCACAAGCAATAAATAAATTCAACAAATATGAAAAAACATCAAATCATTCTAGCTTGCAGTATACTATTTACACTGCTTTTTTACAACGAGTCAGTAGGAGTAAACCTCTCTATTTTTGGACTATTATTAACCGGTTCAATCTGTTATTTCTTTCAGGATCGGTTTACAGACAGATCACATTTGATCTTGGTCGTTACTTCGGTTTTATCTTGTCTGGCTTTTGCCTGGTACGGAGATTTTGTTTCTTTTTTGGCTTTGGCAATCTCCATTCTCTTTTTGCAGTTTAAAACCCAGGAATCAAAACTTAAAATCATACAGGTATTTCCATTGATATTTTTAAATGCATTCGCTTCGATTGGTCGTATTTTTATGTTCAGCCAATGGCTTCCGGAAAGAAAAATTCATAACAACTTTGCCAAGAAGCTGGTCGCTTATTTCATTATTCCAGCAATTTTTATAATAGTATTTTTTACAGCCTATTCTTTCGGAAGCTCACATTTCTCGTCTTTACTAACAGATTATACTTTAGATGTTGATATTGTCGAAGTGATCTTAATTGGCATATTAGGATTTTATATTTCATTCAGTTTCTGGAATTACTGGGTACCAGAAGTTTGTTATGAAAAAAATGAATTATTAGACAATGATTTTAAGAATATAGCCGAAATTAAAAGCCAAAATACATTTTCGTTTTTAGATATTGACTTCGAGAGAAAAAGCGGCGAAATTACTTTAGTATTACTAAACATTATGCTTTTAGTGTTTATTGTAACGTACAACTACGAACAGTTTTTTGAAGTGATAGCAAAATCAAACCTGAGTGCAGATACGCACGAAAGAGTCAATTCGGTAATTTTCTCGATCGTTATGGCTGTTGGAGTTATTATGTTCTATTTTAAAGGAGGATTTAATTTTGATAAAAAAGCAACTAATCTCAAAAAACTGGCTAAAATCTGGATTGTATTAAACGGACTTTTGATCGTAAGTACCATCATTAAAAACTCAGAATACATTTCAGTTTTCGGATTAACATATAAACGATTAGGCGTTTACGCTTTTCTGACTTTGGCTATCATAGGTTTAGTTTTTGTTTTTCTAAAAATAACAAAACAAAAAACAAACGCTTATCTGGCAAATCAAATGGTATGGTATTTTTACGGAACGGTTTTGCTGTGCAGTTTTGTAAACTGGGGAAATCTGATTACTACTTATAATATTGCAGTAAACAAATGTGTCGAGCCAATATTTTTGAGTCGTTTGAATTTTAATGACGAAGCCCGAAGAGAATATTTTTCAAAACTTCACTTAGATGGACAATTAATTGAAATTAGGAAAGAAGAAGAAATTGATGAATATCAGAACAAGACATTTTTATCAAAAGCATTGTACTATGAGTTTTTGAATGATAAAAAGTAATTTTTTCCCGAAACCACCTTTAGTAAAATACTCAAGGTGGTTTTTTAGTATTTAATTATACTTTTAAACTTTTGGGTTTTAAAAATAAAGGATACTTTTGCACCACTTAAAAAAAAACTTCTCCAATGGACGATTATTATTCGTTAGTATTAAATTAAAATAGCTTTTGAATTATTTCAAAATGCTATGATAAAACCCTGCAATTTTGAAATGAAAGCCTTTTACAAAAACAACAACGGATTAATCGAGACAAAAGAATGGACTCCAAACTGCTGGATTAACATTGAGTCTCCTTCAGAAACAGAAAAAAAATATTTACTCGAAGAACTGCAAGTTCCTGAAGCCTTTTACAATGATATTGAAGACATCGACGAAAGACCTCGTATGGAATCTGAAGATGGCTGGACTTTGTTTATCATGCGTATCCCTGTAAAAAGTAATGATGTTAAACTGCCTTTTCAAACCATTCCGTTAGGATTAATTTTTAAAGAAGACGTTTGTGTTACTATCAGTTTTTACGAAACCGAAATCATTTCTGATTTTGTACAATACACCAACAGAAAAAATATACACATAAGAGATAATTTTGATCTTGTTTTACGATTGTTATTGTCTTCAAGTGTTTGGTACTTAAAATATCTGAAACAAATTAACCAAAAAATCAAACTCGCCGAAGATAATTTAGAGAAATCTATCAAAAACGAAGAATTACAAGCACTTTTGCAAATAGAAAAATGTCTGGTGTTCTTTATAACTTCCTTAAAAGGAAACGATGTTTTGTTTCACAGAATTAAAAATCTAAAAGCCCAAAGAGAACATTTTGATCAGGATTTATTAGAAGATGTTGATATCGAATTAAGTCAGGCACAAGACACAGCAAATATCTACAGCAATATCTTAACCGGAATGATGGACGCTTATGCTTCGGTGATTTCGAACAATATGAATAATATTATGAAGCAAATGACTTCAATTTCTATTATTTTAATGATTCCCACTTTAATTGCCAGTTTATACGGAATGAACGTGCCAAACGGTTTAGAGGAAAGTAAGTACGGAATCTGGATATTACTTTTAGTATCGGTAATCTTATCTATTTTTGGTGTTTATTTATTCAAAAGAAGAAGATGGTTCTGATGAAATAATTCACAAATGCATTATATAAAAAGACCCTTTCGTTTTTGCGAAAGGGTCTTTTTTATAAGATTAATTAGTAATCTCCTTTTTTCTTAAATCTGGGATCATCCTTTGATATAAAATCGGTACGTCGTTTAGGAACATCATCTTTTGATAAAAAATCAGTTCTTCGTCTTGGAGTTGGAGTTTCAACTTTTGGCAAACTTGCCTCTTCGGTTTTGCTAGACGGTTCAATTAAATGATTTAATTCCTTAATTTCATCATCAGTCAAATCACGATAACGACCAACCGGAACATCAAGCGAAATATTAATGATTCTGATACGTTTAAGCGCCGTTACGTCATAACCCAGATATTCGGTCATTCTACGAATTTGGCGGTTTAAACCTTGTGTTAAAATGATTTTAAAAGTAAATTGACTAATCTGCTCTACTTTACATTTTTTGGTCACAGTATCCAGAATCGGAATACCATTTCCCATGCGTTGTATAAAACGTTCTGTAATAGGTTTATTTACCGTTACCGTATATTCTTTTTCGTGATTATTTCTGGCGCGTAAAATTTTGTTTACGATATCACCATCATTTGTCATAAAAATCAATCCTTCACTCGCTTTGTCCAATCGTCCGATTGGGAAAATACGTTTAGGGTAATTGATATAATCCACAATATTATTTCGAACTTCAAGATTCGTGGTGCATTCAATTCCAACCGGTTTATTGAAAGCCAGGTAAACCAGTTTTTCGTGTTTCTCAACAATCAGTTTTCCGTCAATACGCACTTCGTCATTTTGCGAAACTTTCGTTCCCATTTCAGGTACAACACCATTTATTGTTACGCGTCCTTCTTCAATAAGTTTATCAGCTTCACGGCGGGAACAATATCCTGTTTCACCAATAAATTTATTCAGACGTTTTAAATTCTCTTCCATACTGCAAAAGTAAGCAAAATTTAGACTTCTTAGATTTTAGATTTCAGAGTTTAAATTTTTCACAATCTTGTCATTTCGACCGAAGGGAGAAATCGCACAAGTAATTCGACAAAGATTGGCGACTATAGGCACGGAGTTTCTAGTGTGATTTCTCCCTTCGGTCGAAATGACAAAACTCAAAAAAAAACTTAGAAACTTAGCAACTCAGAACCTCAGAAGCTTTTTTAAGAATGAAATTCCGAACTATCTTCCGGAGTTTCCTTTCGTTCAAACATTCCATAATTACGAACAACAGTGGCAATCCTTAAATGATAATCCTTAAAAACTTCATTTCGTCCTTTTGCCTGAGCGTGGCGATGCATTTCGAGATTTCGCCATTGTTGGATACTTGCTTCATCTTTCCAGAAAGACAAGGATAAAACTTTCTCAGGATAGCTAAAACTCTGAAAACGTTCTATCGATATAAATCCTTCGATATGATCTAATTCAGGTCGCAGGCTTGCAGCGATATCCAAATATTCTTCTTTTTTCCCTTCATTAGGGATTACTTCAAAAATTACTGCTATCATATTTTTGTTTTTATTATTGTATCAAAATCCAGATACTTTTTGGTAATCTGGCATTAACCATTGGTTCGTATTCTATATTATGGTCTAAGAGTGTAACCGTTTTATATTCATTAAATAAAAACCATAAAGCATCAGTCGCCAGATTAATCGAAAAATATTTGGCCAGACATTGATGGCCGCCAATCCCGAAAGTCAAATTCTCATTATTATTAAAACGTTCGATATCAAAATTTGATTCGTTTTCGAATTTTTCAGAATCCCTATTGGCTGCAGCAAGAACGACGAATATTTTTTCGCCTTTTTTAATTATGGTTTCTCCTAAAGTAATATCTGCATTTGCAATTCGCCTTGTATTATGAATTGGCGGATCAAATCTCAAAGTTTCGATAACCGATTTTTCTATTGTTGTTCTAGTAGCAAAAGTTTTGTGTTTAATAATTTGTAATAATGAATTACTCAAGATTCCGCGACCAGCATCATAACTCTGAATCAATAATCCGATTAAATTACTAATAGCTTTTATTTTTATTTCGTCAATCGAAAGAACTTCTGACTCGGATATTTTATTTAATAAAGGGTTATAGAAATCTAGTCGTGAAAGTTGTTTTTCTACCATAGAAAAGATTTCTTCAGTAATTTCATTGATCAATTTTACTTGTTCTTTTGTTTTATCCGGAAGCATTATTTTGACCAAAGTTTCAATTTTATCCAAAACAAATTCACAATCATTATCTGTAAAACCAAAACTTTTTAAAACAACTAAAACCGGTAGTTTTTTACAAACCACATTTACCCAATCTATTTTGTTTTCGATTAAATCATTTTTTATCAATTGAGAAATAATGGTATTGATACCTACAGATTTTAGGTTCGAAAACAGTAAATTGGCAATTTCACGATTTATCGTATGCTCAATCCCATTTGATAATCTCGTAAGGTTGGTCAAAATGTCTAAAACATCTTTGCTCAGTTGCTGTTCGTTATTCAGGTTTATAGCCGGAATAAAAGCATTAGGATTTTTTAAAACTTCAATACAATATTCATAAGAATAAATTGCCCAGATTTTGTTCTCGTCATCCCAACGAATAGGGTTTTTATCCATCATAGATTTATATAGCGAATAAGGATCCTGCACATGAGACAGAAGAAATAAAGTAGAGGTCATGTAGATTGTTTTTAGCAAAGTTATTTAACTTTACAGATCAATACTTCATTCTATATTTAACTATGAAAATCTAATGGAAGATCAATTTATAAAAGCTGCAGGATTAATTGGTGATGCTACGCGTGCTGCCATCATGTGGAAATTGCTGGACGGCAGGGCTTTTACTGCCACTGAACTTTCAATTGCCGTAAAAACATCTCCTCAAAACATTAGCATGCATTTGGGGAAACTTCTTGAAGCGAATTTACTTAGTGTAGAAAAACAAGGCCGACATAAATATTATAGATTTTCGAGTAAAGAAGTAGCATATGTTGTTGAAGCAATAGCAAATCTTATTCCCAAGCCGGAGATTTCATCAAAAAAGAAAATCGAAAACTATCCTCCCGAAAAATATTGCCGAACGTGTTACGATCATTTGGCCGGGAAAATAGGTGTGGCTTTAGCTGATAGCTTATTGGAACAAAAAATAATTATCGAAAAGAATAATACTTTCGAAATTAGTCCTGAAGGAGAAAAATGGTTCTCAGATTTTGGGATTAATATCAGAGACGCAAAAAAACAAAAAAGAATATTCTTAAAACCTTGCCTCGACTGGAGTGAAAGAAGATATCATATCGCAGGTTCAGTAGGAACATTGTTATTGAATAAAATGCTGGAGCAAGACTGGATCAGAAAAACAAAAGATTCAAGAGCTATTATAATAACAGGAAAAGGAGAAAAAGAAATATTGAAAAATTTTAAAATTGTTGTTTAAAATTTTAGATTTTTTTACAACGTAAAATAGTTGCCAAAAAACTTAGTGCCTTAGCGACTTAGTGGCATTTAAACTTTATCAGAAGAAAACAAAAACTCAATTACCTTCTCATACAATTCATCATCGTGCATGCCGTGGCCTAAACCTTTTGTTTCTATAAACTGGCTATTCTTCCAGTTACTCGCAATTTTTTTCCCTTCGTCAAAAGCAACAATCTTATCTGAAGTATCGTGCGCAATGAAACCCGAAACATTAAATTGTGATGCGAATTTTTGTGCAGAGAAATCTCCAATTTTAAAGTTGAAACGATTGATAAATTTAGTTTCAAGTAGCGAAAACATTTTGGCATTCAGACTCAACATGGCAATATAATTGTCGATCAATGTTTTTAAATCTGATGGCGCTCCAAGAATCACCATTTTATTAATACTTGTGTTCGGAAATAAATATTGATGATAAACGCAAGCTGCGCCACCAATCGAGTGACCAATAATAATTGTGGGTTGATACTTTTCTACCGCTTTGTTGATGAATTCAGCATACAACGGAATATTGAATTCTTTGCCGCTACTTTGTCCGTGAGCTGGAGCATCAATTGCAATAATGGTACTTCCTGATTTTTGAAGATGTGGTAACGTTTTTTTCCAGCGTGCGGCATTGCTTTCCCAACCGTGAACGAGAAGAATTTTGGTTTCGTTTCCTTTCCAGATGTAAGTCTGAAAATGATGTTCGTTGTGATGAAACGTCTCAGTTTCTGTATTTTTTAATATTTTGGGTAAATCTTCTTTTTGTAATCTTCCAATTCTGGGCTGACTAAAAAGAGCATAAGAAAGTTCAACAGCTTTTTGCGGACGAACATAACTTAGAAAATTAATATACGATCCAACCGATTTTAATGTAATGAAACGAATTCCTTTTTTAATTCCCAAAACTTAATTTTTTATAAAGATAAAAATATGATTTTAAAGTTGCTGAAAAATATTTTGCCACATATTAAAAAGATTAGCACAGATTGAAAATCCTTTATCAATTATAACACCTATAGAAAGAGGAAAAAAAATATCGCAGCGAACACTAAGTTTTCTTTTACTCTTAGCTTTTATAAAAGACAAAGTTCGCAAAGCTTTGTATTGGTTTAGCTTTGCGAACTTTGTGCTTTCAAAAGCAATCTTAGATAAAATCTTTGCGTTCTTTGAGGTAAAATTCTCCACAAGATTTAGCAAAATAATGGCAAAAAAAATCCCGATTAAATCGGGATTTTAAATATTTAGAATTTAGAGAACAATTGTTCCATTTTTTCTTTTTCTTCTTCAGCTAATGCGCTGTCAACTAAAATTCTTCCAGAGTGCTCATCAGTAATGATTTTCTTTCTAGAAGCAATTTCTACCTGTGTTTGAGGTGGAATTGTAAAGAATGATCCTGCAGATGCTCCTCTTTCGATAGATACAACCGCTAATCCGTTACGAACACTAGTTCTGATTCTAGTATAAGCAGCTAATAATCTTTCTTCGATCTGAGCAGAGAACTCAGCTGATTTCTCAGATAAGAAGATTTCTTCTTTTTGAGTTTCAGCCATAATAGCATCTAATTCAGATTTTTTATGTTTTAAGTGAGAACTTTTAGCGTCAAGTTTTTCTTTTAAGTTCGAAGTAACTTCTTTCTTATGTTCGATAGAAGCTTTCATTTCTTTGATTTGCTTTTCAGCCAATTGAATTTCTAATTCCTGAAATTCAACCTCTTTAGTCAAAGAATTAAATTCTCTGTTATTACGA
>Ga0247815_10004069_pt1 | contig 10341 bp, 9 predicted proteins | sample UWRJL194509B1_FD_181014 | JGI IMG/M metagenome (GOLD analysis project Ga0247815, IMG submission 181014) | Plant litter microbial communities from Arlington Agricultural Research Station in Wisconsin, United States - UWRJ-L194-509B-1 | ecosystem: Environmental > Terrestrial > Plant litter >... | reverse complement strand
ATTAACGTATGAACTGCATACGACTAATGAAGAAGGACAACAAGTTTTCGTAGAAAAAGCTGATGAGCAGAATGCATTGGTTTTCTTATACGGTACTGGTATGATGTTGCCAAAATTTGAAGAGCATCTGGCAGGACTGAATGTTGGAGATGAGTATAGCTTTGAGCTAACAGCAGCTGATGGTTATGGAGAACAAGATCCGGGAGCATTTGCCGATTTACCTAAAGAGATGTTTAAAGAGGTAGATCTACCTAATGTAGGCGATGTTATTCCTTTACAGGACAACGAAGGAAATCACTTCAGGGCTGGTGTAACTGCTATTCATGACGAAACGATTTCAGTAGATTTAAACCACCCTATGGCTGGTAAAAACCTCATTTTTGCTGGTAAAATCCTAGCTGTTCGTGAAGCAACTGAAGATGAATTGAGTCATGGTCATGCACACGGTGCAGATGGACACTCTGGACACTAGTCCGAAATAATCATATAAAAAAGGTGCAGTTTATGCACCTTTTTTTATGGAATAGATTTTCTAGTTTTCTTTGGCTAGTTTGCTGCACTTCTCGCAAATACCATATGCGGTAGTATTAACTGTAACAGCTTTAAAGCCATTTGGCATTGCCATTTTAGGTACAGTTACTTCAAGACAATAGATTTTAGCACAATTGGTGCAATTAAAATGTACATGTTCATCATGGTGATGGTCTTGAGAACAGGCTGAAGAACAGATCGCATAATTTGCCGTTCCGTTCATATCCATGATGCGGTGTAGAATGCCTTTATCCTCGTAAACGTTCAATATCCTGTAGAGCGTAACGCGGTCTATTTCTTTGCCTAGCTTTTTCTCAAGTTCAGGTTGTGATATAGCCACCGTATCTAATGCAATCTCCTCTAAAACACGAACTCTTTGTTTGGTATGCTTGAGTGAATGCTCCTTTAGTATATCAACGGGATTAATATTCATAGATTTTTGCTTCTTGCCAAAGCTAAGTTAAACTAAAATAACTAAATAGCTGTCATCCGGCTTTCAAAGTTGTATTGGAACAGAAGTGGGGCTCATAAAATTGAGTAGAAAGCTTTGCAACAGGATTTCCCATTGCAAAGCATCTGCTAATTATTTTCCAGGTATTCTATGCCTTTTTGCGTAATGGTAACGGAAGGATGTGCCTCATCCGGATGGTAAGCAATAAAGCCCATTCTTTCGAGTTCATCGTATGTTTCTTCCATTCCTCCAAGGATAGAAGAGCTTACTTGTTTTTCAATCGACGCCAGTAGCGTTTTAATTTCTTCTCTTTCCATGATAATAAGGTTATAGTATATAAACAAAATGGGCATGATAAAGTTTACCATGCCCATCGTTAATTATGTTAAATTGTTTACTTATACATTTCTGCCCTTAATTGCGCCACATCTTCACTATTAATATATTCGTCATAGCTCATCATTTTGTCGATCGTACCTTTTGGTGTAATTTCGATCACGCGGGTAGCGACAGATTCTGTCAGCGCATGATCCCTGGAAGTAAACAGGATCGTTCCTTTAAAATCTTTCATGCCATTGTTTAATGCGGTAATAGACTCCAAATCAAGGTGATTGGTTGGCTCATCAAATAACAAAAGATTGGCATGTTTCAGCATCATTTGAGAAAACATGCAACGCATTTTTTCACCTCCTGATAATACTTTCACGTTTTTCAGTACTTCCTCGCCAGAAAACAACATCCTGCCCAAAAAGCTCCTTACAAACTGTTCGTCTTTATCTGTATCTGAGTACTCACGCAGCCAGTCTACAAGGTTTTCATCTTTACCTTCAAAATAGGTTGAATTATCATTTGGAATATCAGCGATGTTAATAGTCACACCGTATTTATATTCTCCGGTATAATCTTTATCACGCCCGGTTAGCACCTCGTAAAATGCTGCTGTAGCTAAGCTGTTCTGTGAGACAATGGCAATTTTATCCCCTTTATTTACCATAAAGTTGATGTTCTTGAACATTACTTCGCCATTGCTTGTTTTTGACAGGTTCTCCACCTGAAGTATCTGGTCTCCAGCTTCTCTTCCCAGATTATTGAACATAATGGCCGGGTATTTTCGGCTGGAAGGTTTAATTTCCGTCAGGTCAATTTTATCAAGGGCTTTCTTACGGGATGTGGCCTGTTTTGATTTGGAAGCATTCGCACTGAAACGCTGGATAAATTCCTGCAGCTCCTTAACTTTTTCTTCCAGTTTTTTATTCTGATCACCACGCTGTTTCAATGCCAGTTGACTTGACTCATACCAGAAGGTATAGTTACCTGAGTAGATACTCATTTTACTAAAGTCAATATCAACAATATGCGTACAAACTGCATCTAAAAAGTGTCTGTCATGGGATACAACCAGTACAATACTTTGATAATCTGCCAGGAAGTTTTCCAGCCACGCGATAGTTTCAATATCAAGGTCATTCGTTGGCTCATCCAATAAAAGAATGTCTGGATTACCGAAAAGTGCCTGCGCAAGCAATACACGAACCTTTTGCTTTCCATCAAGTTCTTTCAGCTGTTTATAATGAAGATCTTCTTTAATACCTAAGTTACTGAGCATGGTTGCAGCATTGCTTTCCATGTTCCAGCCATCCATTTCAGCAAACCTGTTTTCAAGTTCACCAGCACGTTCGCCGTCTTTATCTGAGAAATCTTCCTTCAAATAGATTGCATCTTTTTCCTTCATGATATCGTACAGCTCTTTATGACCAATCATTACGGTCTCCAGAACGGAAAATTCATCAAACTCATAGTGGTTCTGTTTTAAAACCGCCATGCGCTCTCCGGGAGTGAAGGCAACACTGCCTGATGTTTGGTTAACTTCACCCGACAAAATTTTCAAAAAGGTTGATTTACCTGCGCCATTAGCTCCAATTACACCATAACAGTTGCCATGGTTAAATTTGAGGTTAACATCTTCAAATAATGTACGTTTTCCGTAACGCAGGGATAAATTAGATACTGAAATCATATTGCACAAAAATAAGCCGCAAAGGTAGCGATAATTTAATAAAATGCTTTCTCAAGATCAGATTCATTAGTTCCCTGTTTAATGTTATTTTTGTTTTTTTAGATATTATGGAAAACGAAATAGCAATACTAAGTTCAATTATACAACGCAGGAGAAGTGTTTTTCCACCAAGTTATACCAAAGAGGAAATTCCGGATGAATTAATCCTTCAGGTTTTGGAAAGTGCCAATTATGCACCTACCCATAAACTGACGCAACCCTGGCGTTTTATTGTATTGCGCAAAGAGGGTAAACATAAATTTGGCCTGGAGCTCGCCCGCTTGTATAAGGAGCAGACACCGCCGGAAAAATTCCTTGCTAAAAAATATGAAGCGCTTGTTGAAAAGGCAGATCAGTCAAGTTGTGTCATCGTACTCAATGCAAAATTGCACCCCGATCTTATACCTGAATGGGAAGAAATTGCTGCCTTTGCCTGTGCTGTACAAAATATGGCATTAACGGCTGAAGCATTAAATATTGGTGCTTACTGGAGTTCGCCGGGAACAATTGAACAACTGCCTGAATATTTTGGTATGGAGGAAAACGAAAGGTGCTTTGGATTGTTTTTTATGGGCTTTCATAACGAAGAACCGCGTTTGGCAAAACGTAGCCCTATGGAAGATAAGGTGAGGTGGATAGAAGATTAAATATGGAAAAGTTTAAAGCTAAATTATATCAGAGCTGTATGGATTTTATCCTGCAACGGATAAATACAGCAGAAACGGCATTACAACAATCTCAGGAAGCGAGTAATGACGATACAAAAAGTAGCGCCGGTGATAAGTTTGAAACTACGCGGGAAATGATGCAACAAGATATAGCGAGAACCAAAAATCTGCTATTCGACGGGAAGCAGAACCTACAGCTTCTGTCGTCGCTGGAAGGTTTGCCCTCGGGAACTGAAACTGCCAGGAACGGCAGTGTAGTTTATACTAATAAAGGAATTTTCTATATTAGTATCAGTGCAGGGCAACTTCATGTTGATGACCAAGTAGTTTTTGCTATTTCAGGTATTTCACCAATAGGAAAACTGCTAACGGGAAAAAAGATAGGAGAATCATTCAGCTTTAACCAGAATGACTATACTATTCAGGATATTATCTAGGAGGATAAGTGGCAATAATTTAAAAAATATTATATAGTGGCTATTGATAAAGGAGTATGGAGCCGGGCCGTTCAGTATTTATGCGGCCCGGTACCATCCCCCCTTAAAATTACATCCTTTATCAATAAGCATTGGCTTTTTGAGTTTAATATCCAATGGATGCCACTGAAAAGAAACCTGTTTTTTGAACGTGCTAGTCGATTGGCGTGAAAGATGCTTTGACTTTTGTATAATAAATCGTAGTGGTGGCCTCAAAGCCAGAGTCAGTTCCGATCATCACCCATGCTTCACCTTTGTCATCGGCTTTCCCTTTAAACTCACCCGAACGCTCAATTAAGGCGTAATCTTGTTTGTCAGTGCCGTTTTCTACATCACCAAGCACAACTACGTCGGCACCGCCACCGCTTTGATTGCCCTTGTCTATATTTAATCTATAGTGGTTTGAAGTGTTTTCTAAAACCTTTTGTGGCTCTGTTACAGTCATGCCAGCTTTTAAGATAACACCACTGCCCGGACTTCCGCCCACTCCCAAATCACCTTTTCTTGCATTTGAGGCTAGCTGCACATCTATTTTCATTCTATAACTGCGGTTAGGTACTAATCCGGATACCTTTTTTTTCATAAACATAAACAGGTCATCACTATGGTTATTACCCGATATCCTGATTCCCTTTGCATTCTGATCTAATGGTGCAGGCAAATTTTCATGCGAATATTTCAGTTCATAGAACGTTTCGCTGTCTTTTGGATAATCGGCAAAATCCCCATTCCATGACAGCGATGATGTATTAAAACTATCATCTATTTCTCCAAAATCAGGAGCGGGGGTAATGTTGTCATCTTTACATGAAAAAAGGAGCGGAAATATTAGGAGAGCTAGTATTACAGATTTGATTTTCATGACTTTTTGCTTTAAATTATCAATTGGTTAATATTATAACCACAGCTGATCATTTCTGTGATTTTATCTGATGATATGCATATCATTTGTTGTAAAAACGATAACTATTGATAAAGTGCTACAAAAACTTTTTTTTAAGAAAGGCAATGTTCAATTAATAGCATTAAAATTGCTCGGGTAATCACATTAAAAAAGCCCTTCAAAGTTAATTGAGGGCTTAAAAGGAATCTAGAAATTTAAGGAGATAGAGTTTATTAAAAACTATTTTTGATGCTGTTGCTAAGTGTTTTAGGTGTCCAGTATCCGCTGGCAATAATTCTTCTGATAGTAAATAGCGGATTGTTTTCATCGCGTTTGGTTGACAGGATGAATGCACTTTTAAATCCTCTTTTCTTCAGTTCAGGAATAGCTTCAGGATTCCATAGACCAAAAGGATAGGCAAAATGGTGAATGTTTTTACCTGTGATTCCTTCTAAGGTCTTAGTTGGTTTATCAATCTGGATTTCCCAGTCTTTACCCTGGTATTTCTTCACGTTATGGTGATCCCATGTGTGTGATCCTATATCATTTCCTTTATCAGACAGTTCTTTTACCTGCGCTTTGCTCATATAATGTGGCCTGCCTAAAGATACGGTCATTACAAAGTATATCCCTTTATAGCCATATTTTCTCAACGTCGGCTCCGCTATGGTAAACTGATCTACATCAGTATCATCAAATGTGAGTACAATAGGTTTAGATGGAAGGGCTGTACCATTGTTGAGGTAGTCGTATAACTGATCAGCCAGGATAGTGTGGTACCCGCTGTCGGCCAACATCTTCATTTGGGCCTTGAACACTTCTATAGGTACAATATAATCTTTAGAGGTTTTAGAATCAGTAGGTTTCCAGTCGCGGATCTGGTGATAGCATAGCACCGGTATTTGTTTACGGGCAAGGATAGTTTTGGCATCGGCAACTTTTACATTAGAGATGTCAACAGATTTTGCTGTAGTAAGTGCTGCACTTGTTCCTGTTTTCGCTGTGGTATCTGCGTCAGATCCCGCAGAATTGCTTTTTGATTTAGACTGGCAGCCGGCACTTAATAACAGAGCTGCCGCAGTGATTGATAGAATATATTGTTTCATTAAGGTAATTGGTATATATGTATGTTGGCTGCAAAACTATGAAAACAGCAGGCATTTTCAGCACTATCCTGCTCAAATAAAATATGTGATGAAATCAAATTATTTCCATTGTCTTATGCTTTAAGCACATTAATTAATAATTTAGGGCAGCTTAACTAAACTTAACCTATGAAATCTGCACAATCTCTGCTGCTCCTAATAAGAAATGTACGAGCTAATAATGCATTCATAATCGCTACAAAAACAAATACTCACCCATGAAAAACTGTTACTTTCTGTTTTTATTCCTTTCTGTTTTAACCGTTAATGGACTGGCGCAAACCAGGACATTTGCCTTATCTGAAGCTGTTGCAGATGCACCTAAAGCCAATTATGATCTTGCTGCGAGGTTCTCGCCGAACAAACTTAAAAAAATGGTCTACTCTATTGCTGTAGATCCGCATTGGCTCAAACTGAGTAACCGGTTTTGGTATGAATATGAGACGCCAAATGGCAAACAGTGGTATGTGGTTGATCCTGGATCACGAAAAAAAACAACACTTTTTAATACCGGCAATATTGCGGCGAAAATTACCACAATTATGCGCGATCCATTCGATGCGCAGCACTTGCCGATTGAAAATCTCAAGTTTTCAAAAGATGAAAAAAGTATCAGCTTTGAAATGAAAAGTTCTATTGACGAGCTGAAAAAAGACAGGAAGGACAAAAAGGCCGCTGATTCGATGCAGAAGAAAATATTCTATTTTAATTACGAACTGGCGGCCGAAAGGTTAACTGAAGTAAAGAACTATGAAAAGCCGAAAGCGAAACCAGAATGGGGATCGGTAGCGCCTGACTCATCAGCCATAATTTTTTCCAGGAACTATAACCTATACTGGATGGATAAGAGCAATTACCTGAAAGCTGTGAAAAATGAAGATGACAGCACTATTGTAGAACACCAGCTCACAAAAGACGGCCAGAAATTTTATGCGTATGGCGATAACGGTGACGGCGAAGACAATGTAGAAAATGAGAAAAAAAACAAAAAGAGAAGGGCTGCACGTGTATTATGGTCGCCGGATGCCAAACATTTTGTCCTCAACAGGGAAGACTCACGTAAAGTAAAAGATCTGTGGGTAATCAATAATGTTGCTTCACCAAGACCTACACTTGAAACCTATAAATACCAGATGCCGGGGGAGAAGGAAGCGCCTGTAGATGAACTCCTGGTATTCGACTTTCCCGCCAAGACCTTTAAAAAGTTAAATACTGCTGCTTTTAAAGATCAGAACCTTCAAATCTGGTCTGCACCATCACTCAATAAGGACCGTGATAATGAATTCAGGCCCTCGTTATGGCTCGGTGATAATAATGCATTGTATTTTTCGCGTACCAGCAGGGATCTTAAACGGGTTGATATCTGTACCGCCGATGTAAACACAGGTATCGTTGCTGCGGTCATTGATGAACGGTTTAATACCTACGTAGAAATTAACCGTCCGGGAATCGTAAAAACAACCAATGAGATTATTCACTGGTCGGAGCGCGATGGCTGGGCTCATTTTTATTTATTTGATGCAAACGGAAAACTTAAAAATCAGATTACTAAAGGGGCTTTTCACTGTGCAGACATCATTAATATAGATGCGAAGAACCGGGTGTTATACTTCACTGCCAACGGAAGGGAAAGTAAAGAAGATCCTTATTATGTACATCTGTACCGGATTAATTTTGACGGATCGGGGATGAAGCTTCTAAATACAGGAGATTATGATCACGCAGTAAATATGAATGATGAAGCTACTTATACAGTTGATAATTTCTCGAGGGTAAATACGGTACCTCAGTCTGTCTTACTGGATAGAAATGGATTGAAAGTTATGATCCTGGAAACTGCTGACCTTTCATCGCTGATGGCCTCAGGATATAGATTTCCAGAGACTTTTAAGGTAAAGGCAGATGATGGGGTAACTGATATTTATGGGGTGATGTACAAGCCATTTGATTTCGACCCGAATAAAAAGTATCCTATTATTGAATATGTATATCCAGGGCCACAAACAGAGGCAGTGAATAAGTCTTTCAATAAAAGTATGGACAGAACTGACCGGTTGGCACAGTTTGGTTATGTAGTAATAACAGTTGGAAACCGGGGAGGTAATCCTGCAAGGTCTAAATGGTACCATACTTTTGGCTATGGCAATTTGCGCGATTATGGTTTGGCTGATAAAAAAGCCGCTGTGGAGCAATTGGCAGGCCGCTTCAGTTTTATTGATCAAAGCAGAGTTGGTATCACAGGGCATTCTGGCGGCGGCTTTATGTCAACTGCAGCAATGCTGGTTTATCCTGATTTCTTTAAGGTTGCTGTATCTAATGCGGGAAACCACGACAATAGTATTTATAACCGTTGGTGGAGCGAGAAACACAATGGAGTTAAAGAGATTATATCTGCAAAAGGCGACACTACCTTCCAATACTCAATTGATAAAAATCCTGATCTTGCAAAAAACCTGAAAGGACATTTGATGATTATGGCCGGTGATGTAGATAATAACGTACATCCTGCCAATACAATTAAACTTGCAAATGAGTTGATGAAAGCCGGGAAGCGTTTCGAGCTGGTAATTATTCCTGGCCAGCGGCACGCTTTCGGACCCATGACAGAATATGCCTTTTGGAAACTTGCAGATCATTTTAATAAATACCTGATTGGAGATTTCTCACATGCTGAACAGGTTGATATGGCTGAAATGGACAGAGAGGTGGAGCGAACGGGAAAATAACTGTTAACAAAATGCCCCGACGGTTTCCGCTGGGGCATTCTGTTAAATAAAAACGTAATGGCTACGCTTGTGTAGAATTTCTACATATTATAAGTAGAACTGAACACCGATTTTTGGAGCAAAAAAGTTTGCACCAATATTGAAGTTTTTGCTTCCTCCATTGTCGTTGTCATTTCCGTCTTTTCTGCTATAGTCATTATAACTGATACCGTTTACAGAGAATTCAATACCAAATTTCTTGCTTGGGAAAAATGCAAATCCTGGCGACAATGCAACACCTACATTATTGTCTTTGCTCACTTTTACGTAGTTATTCCCATCAACGTCACCTACTTTGGTGTTACCGAAAGACATTGGAACTGACAGCTGGCCAAAAAATTTGAATTGCTCATTGATACCTTTATAGTAACGTGCAAATGGACTTACTACGAATGCCTGCTGTTTAGTTGAAGAAAATGTATTTGCTGGTTGGATAGAATAATATTTATTAAACTGATATCCAACTCCGGTACCAATAGCAAGGTTGTCTGATACGAAGTAACCTACACTCGGTACAATAGAAAAGTTAATGTTAGATTTTGGAGCGCCATCATTTTTTCCAGAATTCAACTCAACGTTACCGCCAATAATGTAATTTCCTTTTTCAGTTTGTGCCTGAGTACTGAATGCTAATGCGGTAACTGCGATTAATGATAATACTAATTTTTTCATTTTTTGTGCTTTTTTAATTTATAAATATGCCAGAAAACTTGGTTGAATGTCTGACTTTCGATGTCAGTTAGTCAATACCGGTGCCAAACAATCGCCTTTCTATGCCAGAAATAAAACCTGATTTTATAAATCATTAGTTAATAGCTTGATAAAATGTTTTAGTGTTTCCCTTATTATTTTGTGATGACAATTAATAAATACATAACAATAAATTAACATTAGGTAAATCGCGACAGTTTGACTTTTATTGCTAATCTGTCAGTTTTGGAGCAACATTATATGGCAGTTTTTTTAATTGCATTTTAATGTGAACAAAAGGAATTAAATAAATACCGAGGTTTTCGAATAAAAAAATCTAAATTCATTAAACCTTTATGATTGTTAAAAAGTTACTACCATATGAGACTATTAATTGAACGAAAACCAATAAAAGTATATCCGGATCCTAAACGTGTAATTGCGAGGTTCTTTTTTAACGGAGATGAGAGAGCCAAAGAAGTTATCAAGAGAGTTGTAGCCTTGCCTCCGCAAGAAGTTTTTGGTCTCATTTCGCCCATTTTACAGGAGTATTCGAAACGACACAGGAATATCACGAAGATCCTTTCCCGCAACTGTAAAAAGATCAAATACTGCATGGATGAGCTTGATATCGATTACGAAGCACTGAGTAAGTATCAGCGTTTGTTGTTGGGAT
>Ga0247815_10004068_pt1 | contig 10341 bp, 5 predicted proteins | sample UWRJL194509B1_FD_181014 | JGI IMG/M metagenome (GOLD analysis project Ga0247815, IMG submission 181014) | Plant litter microbial communities from Arlington Agricultural Research Station in Wisconsin, United States - UWRJ-L194-509B-1 | ecosystem: Environmental > Terrestrial > Plant litter >... | reverse complement strand
TTCATATATTTCAGCAATAGCTAATATATTCTCATCTGTAGATCTTTTACTAATAAAAGATTCCAATGTTTTAAGTTCAGTTTTTTTTTTTTTTTATATTTAAATTTTTTTTTTTTTTTTTTTTTTTAAAAAAAAAATGAAAATGAAAAAAAATGGTGCAGCATATTTTTATAGAGACAAAAAATATTTAATGTCAAACTATAGATGATTATGATCATAATTTGATAACTTTACCTATGGGTGACATCATATATACAACTAAATAGAACCAAAAATAAAAAAAAAAATAAAAAAATAAAAAAAATTCAATCCCTTTTCATTAGATAAAAAAAAAGTGGTTTTTCAAAAACCCGGAAAAAACGACTTTTCAGAACAGGCTCCCCGCTATATATAAGGAAGGTGGTCCATCCTGGGGTACCCTCCCACGACTAAGTACTTTTAGACGAGGGGTCAAAGGGAACTTCAGATTGAACCTCTTCCCAGGTTAAGGTTAAACCTCACATTGTCAAGGCTTTTAGGTACGACTTGGTTACCCAAGTTGAAGCTCAAACTTCCCTTTAAGTCGACAGGTTGGAAAAAAACCTACCTTCCCTTTGAGTGTTTGTTTTCCTAAAGTGTTAAAGGCTTCTAAGTTGTTTGAATTGTCTGTATAGACATTAGATGTGTAGTGACCTCTATTCCTAAGGATAAGTGATCTGATATACTGTAATTGGAAGTACCCATATTACTGAGATATTAAGGCGATAGCTTATTTGAGAACAAGTCCGGAAGTCTTTAACATTAAAGGTTAACAAAATAAGAAGGGTTAAGGGGGCGAGTCCATGTTTCCTCTCATCCCAAGGAAATAGATGGAGAGTTTAATTAAACGTGCATGTTAGGAGGTAACCTTTGGGGAATAATTCCTTATAACATAATTAAACAATCCTATGGCCCTATACATTTAGGTCTTTAGAAAAAAGGTGTTCAATGTATGAGTACAATTGACATCTAATTTCTAAGGGTCTTAAAGGGGGAACGCGGGGTCGATTGACATTATAAGGGGTAAAAATTTAAAAAAAACCCGGTATTCCAGGGATATAGGATTTTGGCTCCCCGTTATATATAAGGAGTAGTGAAGAGGAGAAGGGATGGGTAGTACTAGTATACTACACTGAACTGATCTGAATCTAATCTCTGATCATGTAGCAGTGGCTACAAGTGGGACATTCTATGCCCCATGGGACAAAATGTGTGTTTTTTTTAAAGGGCAACCTTTAAAAAGATGTTCTTTCCTCGGTGATTAAAGGCGTTTTTTTTAAAAAATGCCGGGATCTATTGAGTGATTTAGACTTTAGGTTAAGGTGCGCTGATATGGTTGAGATTAAAATATCCCATTGGCCCGTTATAAAACCGACATAGGTCAAAAATCCATGCTCCTTAGAGAGTGAACCTTAGAATCCTCGCCTTAATGGAATGATTAAGAACAAAAATCTGTTTTGTCTCAATTGTGTGTTTAAAGCGTGAACGATAGATGTACGTTTCCAGAAGGAGATGGCATTTATGAGGGGTTTTTTTCTAAAAATCCCTACCGATAAAATGTTTAAATTCTTAATTGAAATCTAATTTCAATTAAAGAATACCCTCAAAGGAATTAGGATCAATATTAAAGATTCTTTTAACTTTAAAATGAAAATTTAAGATTTATCATATTGATATATCTTTTTTTCTAAAAAATTTAACAATGATTAAGGTTTCTCTTGTTTTTTTTAAAAGCAAAAGTAGTCTTTTATCATTTATTAACCTTTTTGAATGTGATTTAAAGAGAATGATAAATGTGTGAATGTTAAAAATGTGTGTGAGTTTTAAATTTGTTTTTTATTAAACAATTTTTTAAACTTTATGTGTGTTTACAATGTGTTGTTTTAGAATGAAGGTATCTGATTTCTAATAATGTTATGACCTTTTTAAATTTAAAAAAGCCGGGGATATCCCTTAAATAAGTGTAAGTCCTTATTTTAAGGTTTTGAACCATATTTTTTATAAAATAAAGGGGATTAATGTGTTAACATCATTTGTAACATATAATGTGTGTGTATTTTTAATATAAAAATTCGGAATGTAATAAATCTTGATACCCTCTTTTTTGAAGGTGGATTGATGAAAGATTCCTTTTTTTTTAAAAATATATTGGTCAAACAAGGAACCAGTGTATATTTTATAAATAGTTACCTGGTTGATCCTGCCAGTAGTCATATGCTTGTCTTAAAGATTAAGCCATGCACGTCTAAGGATAAATATTTTTTAACCGTAAACCTGCGGATGGCTCATTAAATCAGTTACAATCTACTTCATTGTATAAAATACTTGGATAACCGTAGTAATTCTAGAGCTAATACATGCAAAAAATTTGAACTCGCAAGGGAACAAATGTACTTATTAGGGAGCAAAATCAATACAGGTCATTCCAAACTCTAGATTATACCTTCACGGGTATTTTTTAGGGGACTTGTAAAAAACAATTGAAGAATCATAGTAAACTTACGAATCATAAATTTAATTATTTATTGATGATAGGAACGAGTTTCTGACCTATTAACTTTCGATGGTAATTTAGTGGATTACCATGGTTTTCATGGGTAACGGAGAATTTGGGTTTGATTCCGGAGAAAAGGCCTGAGAGACGGCCATTACTTCCAAGGAAGGCAGCAGGCGCGTAAATTACCCAATCCCAATTCGGGGAGGTAGTGACGAGAAATACTAGTATTGGTCCCAACGGGAACAATGATTGGAATGAGAACAATTTAAAAACATTAACGACTAACAATTGGAGGGCAAGTCTGGTGCCAGCAGCCGCGGTAACTCCAGCTCCAAGAGTGTATATTAAAGTTGTTGCGGTTAAAAAGCTCGTAGTTGGACTTGAGGGATTTATATAAAGGGATTCCAGTTAAACTGGATATCTCTGTGTATTTTTTCCTTTCTTTTTATTTCTTAGAATGGGGTAACTCATTTCTGGGGGATAGATAGTTTACTTTGAAAAAATTAGAGTGTTTAAAGCAGACATGACATGTACAATTGAATATTACAGCATGGGATAATAGAATAGGACATTAACCTTAATTTTGTTGGTTTTGAAGGTTAATAGTAATGATTAAAAGGGATAGTTGGGGTCACTTGTATTTGATCGCTAGGGGTGAAATCCTATGATTGATCAAAGACAAACTACTGCGAAAGCATTTGACAAGGATGTTTTCATTGATCAAGAACGAAAGTTAGGGGATCGAAGATGATTAGATACCGTCGTAGTCTTAACCATAAACAATGTCGACTTTGGATTAGAAAATATTACATGGATGATTTTTCTAGCACAATGTGAGAAATCATAAGTATTCAGACTCCGGGGGGAGTATGGTCGCAAGAGTGAAACTTAAAGGAATTGACGGAAGGGCACCACCAGGAGTGGAACCTGCGGCTTAATTTGACTCAACACGGGGAAACTTACCGGGTCCGGACACTTTGAGGATTGACAGATTGATAGCTCTTTCTTGATTAAGTGGAAGGTGGTGCATGGCCGTTTTTAGTTGGTGGATTGATTTGTCTGGTTAATTCCGAAAACGAACGAGACCTTAACCTATTAAATAGTATAATTAAAATTGAATGCAAATTCTTGAAATTTGAAAAAAGAAATGGATACTTCTTAAAGGGACTCTTCATATTTTAGTGAATGGAAGTTTAAGGCAAAAACAGGTCTGTGATGCCCTTAGATGTTCCGGGCTGCACGCGCGTTACACTGATACGATCAAAGAGTTTAATTTAAATTTCCTTATTTGAAAAGATTGGGTAAACTTAGAAATCGTATCGTGATTGGGATAGTGCTTTGTAATTATCGCACTTGAACGAGGAATTCCTAGTAGGTGCAAGTCATCATCTTGCTCCGATTACGTCCCCGCCCTTTGTACACACCGCCCGTCGCTCCTACCGATTGAATAATCCGATGAGGATTCAGGATAGAGGGCTCTTATTTGTCTGAAAGGATATTTAAGGACTTTTTAGAATTTATTCAAATCTTATTATTTAGAGGAAGGAGAAGTCGTAACAAGGTTTCCGTTGGTGAACCAGCGGAAGGATCATTAACACTTTTAAAGAACCATTATGATGAAGTATCTTTTTTCCTTTTATTTTGAAGAAAGGGGAAAAAAGATTACTGATTCTAAACTTTAAACAATCTCTTTTTTTTAAAAAGATCTACCCCTAAACAAGGTGGAAAAAAAATCTTTTAAGTTTTTTTCCTTTTAAAAAACTTCTTTTAAAATCTGCGACACCAATTAACCTTGTGTTAAATTGGAATGGGTTATCCTTTTTAAAGCTTTAAACGAAAGTTTTTAACTTTAAATCGAGAAAAACAAAAAATCTATGTAAATTATTTGATATTTTTCTTATGATAAGAAAATTCTAATACAACTTTTAACAATGGATACCTTGGCTTCTTGATCGAATAAGAACGTGGCAAAATACGATAAATAATGTGAATTGTAAGATTTTGTGAATCATTGAAAATTTGAACGCATATTGTACTTTTTTGATTAAAAAACAAAAAAGTATACTTGTTTGAGTGTCGATTACAAATAATATTAAAAAATTTTTTTAACCCCTTAAAAGGTTAGAAAAATATTTTTTAACATATTGAGAGTTCATTTGAATTAAAAAATGATCTCTTTAAATTGATAATGTTCTAATGTTTATTCTATTGGAATGTTTTTAATGATTTTCTAATCATTCTTTTAAAATTTTTATAAAATATGAGTATTTTATTAAAAAACAATGAAAAAGATGATCAGAAGTTAAAAAAGTCATTAAAAAAACCTCAAAAAAAACGACCTCAAATCAAGTAAGGCTACCCGCTGAATTTAAGCATATTAATAAGCGGAGGAAAAGAAAATAACTATGATTCTCTCAGTAATGGCGAATGAAGAGAGAAAAGCTCAATCTTAAAATCTGTAGGCTTTCTTGGTCTACCGAATTGTAGTTTTTAAATTTGCATTTTAGGGGCTTTCTAAATTGAAGAAGTGGAAAACACGAATTTCCTATCATTGAGGGTGAGAATCCCGTTAATTTCTTTTTAGATTGTTTCATTACAAAATGTATTTTTACGAGTCGAGTTGTTTGGGAATGCAACTCTAATAAGGTGATAGATTTCATCTAAAGCTAAATATTGCAAGAAGACCGATAGCATAAAAGTACTGTGAAGGAAAGGTGAAAAGAACTTTGAAAAGAGAGTTAAAAGTACTTGAAATTGTTAAAAGGGAAGCGAATGGAATTGGTAAAAATTTTGTATGGATTGAATACAACTTGTAAGAAATTATGGGTGTACATTCTTTTCATACGTATCATTGAGTCATTGGATAGAAGAAAAAGATCTCTAAAAAGGTGATGATTTAAGTCTTCGGATTTAATATCGTGTTATATTTTAGGGTATTCTTCTTTTATCTAGTGAAAGGATTAAAAAAACGAGATCTTTTTAAAGGTCGTGATTTCTCTTTTTGAAATGGGAGGGATAGGTGTATAGATCTAATTTTTTAGTCTGTATATTTATTCTTTCTTTTTTGGGAGGTTAAATTTACATCGTTTTATGGTCAATGATGAAGAAAATTTCATTCGGCCCGTCTTGAAACACGGACCAAGGAGTCTAACATGTATGCGAGTTAAAGAGTTTTTAAACTCTTAGGCGAAACGAAAGTGATTAAAGTATTATTATTTCTCATTCTTTGAGATTTAAGAAGTATTGACTGGACTTTTTTAGAATGGATCCAAGTTTTAGCACATATGATGGGACCCGAAAGATGGTGAACTATGCTTGAACAGGGTGAAGTCAGAGGAAACTCTGATGGAGGCCCGAAGTGATACTGACGTGCAAATCGTTCGTCTGATTTGAGTATAGGGGCGAAAGACTAATCGAACCATCGTGGTAGCTGGTTTTTACCGAAATTTCCCTCAGGATAGCTGGCATTTATAAACAGTTTTATCAGGTAAAGCGAATGACTAGAAGTATCTGGGTTGAAATAGCCTAGACTTATTCTCAAACTTTAAATTGGTAAGAAATAATGATTGATTCTTAATTGAATCATTATATTAGAAAATGGAGAATGCTTTGTGGGCCATTTTTGGTAAGCAGAACTGGCGATGTGGGATGAACCAATCGTTAAGTTAAAGTGTCTAAATATAAGCTTAATAGAAACCATAAAAGGTGTTGATCCATATTGACAGCAGGACGGTGGTCATGGAAGTTGATATCCGCTAAGAAGTGTGTAACAACTTACCTGCCGAATGAATTAGCCCTGAAAATTGATGACGCTAAAGCTTTTTACTTAAACTTAACCGTTAAATTTAAAATTTAAAAAAAAAGATTTAACGAGTAGGTAAACGTGGAGATAACGAAAAAGTAACAGGAGTGATCCTTTATGAAGTTTTCTCTAGTGCAGATCTTGGTGGTAGTAGCAAATATTTAAGTGAGAATCTTAAAGGTCGAAGTGGAGAAAGGTTTCATGAGAACAGCATTTGATCATGAGTTAGTCGATCCTAAGGCAAAGATTAACCTCGAAAAAATATTTAAAATATTTAAAATATTTTATTTATAAAGCCGAAAGGGAATAAGGTTAATATTCCTTAACCAAAAATTGGAATTAATTATACGGTAACGTAAATGAAATCATTAAAGTCTGCGAATACTCCGGGGAGAGTTTTCTTTTCTTGTTAACGAGTTTAAAATAATACCTTGGAATAACATTATATTGTGATAAGGTTTAAAATTTGGAAAAACATTTAAATTTTTTTAAATGTCTGGAAATTATTCGAAGATCCATGAAAATATGATGGAAAAATTTTTTAAAAAAATTATCAATTTTGATCGTACTCATAACCGCATCAGGTCTCTAAGGTTAAAAGCCTCTGGCCAATAGAATAATGTAAAATAAGGGAAGTCGGCAAAATAGATCCGTAACTTTGGGAAAAGGATTGGCTCTAAAGAATAGAATGTAGAATATTTTAAAGGATTACATTTTTGAAAGAATGAAATATTATCTTTCTTTTAAGCAATTAAAGGTGAGATTTTGTTAAATTTGATTGATTTTGGGGGAATTTAGAATAAGTTGATTGTTAAAGGTTAATAATTTCTGTATTGGATAATATTTGATTTAGAACTGGAACGGACAAGGGGAATCCGACTGTTTAATTAAAACAAAGCATTGTGATGGTTTCAGTTGATAATGACACAATGTGATTTCTGCTCAGTGCTCTGAATGTCAATGTGAAGAGATTCAACCAAGCGCGAGTAAACAGCGGGAGTAACTATGACTCTCTTGGAAAAAAAGGAAAAAAAAAAGAACTATCTTGGGAGGGATAGTAGGATTTTTAAAATGAAAATTTTTAAAAATTACGCCTATTAGTCGACTTATCTTTTTATTTACAGGAGGATAAGCGGCAAGACAACCTAGAACGGGGAAAGCTTTAAAGCAAAGATATTGTAATTACGTTTATCTATTTTTTTTAAATATGTAATTAGAAATGGAGCTAAGCTAATCCCGTGATGAGTTAAGATTTTATTTTAACCATCGTAAAGCGCGGTTAAGGTGTCGATAAAGTTTTTTTTAACTTTATTTAAGGTACGTGCTAATCCCATACTACTTTCTTTTAAAGATTGGGGTATGATTCAATATGTGAGCACCTGTAATGCAAATATGTTGAATAATAGTCGCATTTGATAGGAAATGATCAAATGAAGATCTATTGGTTTTTTAAAAAAAAAAGATGAAGGTAGCCAAATGCCTCGTCATCTAATTAGTGACGCGCATGAATGGATTAATGAGATTCCCACTGTCCCTATTTACTATCTAGCGAAACCACAGCCAAGGGAACGGGCTTGGCATAATCAGCGGGGAAAGAAGACCCTGTTGAGCTTGACTTTATTCAGACTTTGTATAATGATGCTCGAGGCATAGAATAGGTGGGAGGTTCTGCCAATATGAAATACCACTACTTTTGTCGTTGTTTTACTTATTTGATAAAATAGAATATTAATGTTAAAGTTAATTTTCTTGATTTAATGACTTTTTAAATTTAGATGAATTGGAATAAGGGCTGCAGCAATGTAGTCTTTGGACTAAATAACTTATTTGAATCACTGATTGTCAGATCTATGTCAAAGACATTATCTGATGGGGAGTTTGGCTGGGGCGGCACATCTGTTAAAAAATAACACAGGTGTCCAAAGTGTGACTCAATGAGAACGGAAATCTCATATAGAATAAAAGGGTAAAAGTTAGATTGATTTTGATTTTCAGTAAGAATACAAACCGTGAAAGCGTGGCCTATCGATCCTTTGACCATTAAAAATCTTAAGTTAGAGGTGTCAGAAAAGTTACCACAGGGATAACTGGCTTGTGGCAGCCAAGCGTTCATAGCGACGTTGCTTTTTGATCCTTCGATGTCGGCTCTTCCTATCATTGTGAAGCAGAATTCACCAAGTGTTGGATTGTTCACCCGTTAAAAGGGAACGTGAGCTGGGTTTAGACCGTCGTGAGACAGGTTAGTTTTACCCTACTGATAAAACTTTATCTGTCATTTTGATAGTAATCCAATTTAGTACGAGAGGAACCATTGATTCAGATATTTGGTATATACATTTATCCGAACGGATAGTGATGTGAAGCTATCATCTGTAGGATTAAGACTGAACGCCTCTAAGTCTGAATCCATGCTAATATACGAATGATTTTTCTACATCTGGTATCATTAGATGTTTTTAGGATAGAACTGTCTGTAAAAGGATTGTTCCCGAATCATAGGACTGGTTTATTTTATATTAAGGGCGACTTATCCCTTGGTATATTATATGACCGAATTTTAATTTTAAATATTACCAGAAACAAACCCTCTGTATACGACTTATATTTGAGATGAGATACTGTACGTTTTAGAGTGGCTTCGTGTTACGATCTTTTGAGGTTCTGTCTCTATCTTAAGGTTCTTAAATAAGTCTATATCCCCTCCCCCCCTTTTTTTCTTCTTTTTTTTAAATTTATGGGCAGAACACGCACTATAAAGTCTAAAGATTACCTTTGTGTATGATTTACTTAAGTGTCCATCTCGACCCTTTGATTTTATGAAACGTCCATTCTTAACCTTTTTTTTAATTTAAAAAGAGTGATAGGGAAAGACGGGATTTTTTTTTTTTTTTCTTGTATATTTCTAAAGGAAATTTATGTTGATTCATCTCTTTTTTTTAACCTTTTCTAAAGAATAATGATGGAACCCATCTCTTTTCTTTAACTTTTTTGAAGTGGTTTTTCGATTTTTCTAAAGGAAAAAGACGGGACCCATCTCTTTTCTTTAACTTTTTTTTCTAAAGGATAATGATGGAGCCATCTCTTTTCTTTAACTTTTTTTTCTAATGAAAAGGGATTGGTTTTTCGATTTTGTATAGAAAAGAGGCGGAGCCATCCCTTTTCTTTTACTTTTCATTAGAAAAGAGACGGCCATCCCTTTTCTAATGAATTTCTAATGAAAAGAGACGACCATCCCTTTTCTAATGATTTTATTTTTTTTTTTAAATAATTTTTATTCATTAGAAATTCAATATAAAAATCTGAAACACAATAATTATTTGATCAGATTACGTTCATTAATGATATTAAAATTTTTAGTCTTTATTATCATTTATTTGATTATTCGTATCAAGTTTTATAATGATTACCCAATACTCCGTCTCTTTTCTTTAACTTTTAAAAAGCGGTTTTTCAAAAAGCCGGTATTTTAATTTTTTGAGAAAATTCAGGCCCCGTCTCTTTTCATTAGAAAATTTTCTCCATCCCTTTTCTAATGAACTTTTATTTTTCTTTATATTTTTATTATGTATTTTCCAATCGACATAATAATCTCAAATACGATGATTTCTTGACCGGATGGTACGTGTTATTCGTATGGATATTTTTTAGATTATATCATTAATTATACTATAATTGATGTATTTTTTTTTTTACGTTTTTTTCTAATAAAAAGGGATTGGTTTTTCGATTTTGTATAGAAAGAGACGGAGCCCGTCTCTTTCCTCTCACTTTTTTTTCTAATGAAAAGAGACGGCCCCATCCCTTTCCTCTTGTTTTTTTTTTCTAAAGGAAAGGGATGGGCCCGTCTCTTTCCTCTTGTTTTTTTTTCTAAAGGAAAGAGACGGGCCCATCCCTTTCCTCTTGTTTTTTTTTCTAATGAAAAGAGACGGGCTCCGTCTCTTTCTATACAAAATCGAAAAACCAATCCCTTTTTATTAGAAAAAAACGTAAAAAAAAAAATACATCAATTATAGTATAATTGATT
>Ga0247815_10004067_pt1 | contig 10342 bp, 11 predicted proteins | sample UWRJL194509B1_FD_181014 | JGI IMG/M metagenome (GOLD analysis project Ga0247815, IMG submission 181014) | Plant litter microbial communities from Arlington Agricultural Research Station in Wisconsin, United States - UWRJ-L194-509B-1 | ecosystem: Environmental > Terrestrial > Plant litter >... | reverse complement strand
AAAGCCGAGAGGTATCAATTCAAGGTCAGATTTAGGGCCAGCGCTGGCAAATCCCGAAGAAAGCGCTGAGTGAAAGAGACGGCACATTCGTGACCGTAACGACTGTGTCGTGAAGTCGATTAACGTTGCTGCAAGATGGACTGAGCAACTGAAGATCGGAATCAAGAGTTCACGTACTATGCCAGCGTCTCAAGACGTTCGGGCAGGTTGCTGGCGGACGGCCCTTGCGGCGTTTTGGTGTACGTGGCAACGATCCTCATAAGAGCTTCAAGCTTGCCCCTGAGCTTTTCGAACTCTTCTTCTACCTCACTGGTACGCTGAAATATCGATCAGCATGCAGAATGGCAGGATAGACAATCAGCGGCGCACTTCGCATTGCTTCCAAAATTCCAGGATTGCCCCGAGGGCAGACTGGAGGGGAGGGAAGGCGTCTGTGGCACTATGCACGATTGTCAGGAGGTCGTTACAAACGGAACCGAAAATTGCGAGTGTTGAGGGTGAAGCGGGGGGCTGTGTATAGGCTGGGGTAACTTCTGGGTGTAGCGCGGGTAGGTGGGCTGGCGCGTCAACACCACGAGAGTCAGGGCTTGACGTCGTGTTCGGTGCCAGCGCGATTGTTGACTTGCTCACATCCTTTGCCGTAGGAGCTGTAGCTGATGTATCGGGATTGTCAAAAGATTCTGGCTCCTGGTTGCTTCGGCGCGATCGCCCAGGGGAAGTGAGGACGCTCTGACGAGAGGGCTGCCGTAGGTGACCCTTGAGCTTGCTCTTCGTGTTCTTGTATCCTCTCTTGAAAGCTTCCATCGTATGGATTGAGTAGGAGGGAGGTTTGCGATTGCGCCTGCGAGAACTAGAGGCAAAGACCGCGTGGGGAGGAGGTACGGGCGACCCAACCCACGCGTAAACCGGCGTTTGCCTTATTGTCCGCATTCAGCGGTGAGTCTCAGAACTGTGCGGGAATGTATGTGGGACGGGTGCAGATCAGATCCAGTTGTAGCGGCGTCCAACTCGCGGCAATCATCCACACGACATATCCGGAACCTTTCACAGTGACCAAATCTCGCTCCGTCTGCCGTTCTCATACGCTCGCTCGTTCTAAATTATTGCTTTCACGCACTCGCGCAAAAACCGCACAGCAGGCATGCTGTGACATCATCCTCGATAGCACTTTGCTGGAGGCAAGTCTAGATCGTATTCTGCTCTTACAAGTCACGCAGGAGTCTCATTTTATTCAGAGTACTCATGACGTATGTTAACGGCGCGGACGACGAACCTTGTAGTAATGCTGGATGTTACCCGCGGGGTCGTAACCAGCGTTTCTCATGTACATTCCAGTGGGAGCTGGCCTGTATATCGTCACGCTATATGTAAAAGCGAATAGTTTTGCATTACTGAGTGACCCAAGATACACGGATATTTACAAGGCGCAGCTCGACCTCCTCGTCTTGCAACAAGACCACATCCACCACCTACCGCTACGCCCATCTTGCCTGGCTAACTTGGCGAAGATTGCCCGGGCATAAACATAGGTACGGGCATCAGACTCAGAAGCACGCGAGGGAGAAGAGGACTAATGTAGGCAAATGACAAGCGAGGCTGACGCACCTGGCAGAAGACAACACGCTTCGTGTCCAACCGCAATGTCAGATCGGCCGCGAAGAGAAACTATCGGCAGGAAGGTGAGCTCAGTGCATGAATGAAGATGGAAGATAGCGAACTGGAATAGTAATTGCGGCTTGCTCGCGTCCTCCTTGCTCAACCCACAGCGGCCATCGCCAAGATTCGAGTTCGTCTACGCGAAAGATGTAGAGCGTGAGACATCCGGTATGGCGCGTACTCTCGGCACGCGAGGGACACAATATATAACGGGTGTGAGAGGTACGGACGTCTGCGAGAAGGCTGGTTGGCACTGCCGGCTACACGCGACACTCCTTCCTCCTCAGCGCGTCACCGACGCATGACGGGCTGCTCAGGGCGGGAGTGACCACGAAGTCGGCACTGGTCCCAGGATGCCACCGTGAAGCCATGTGGAAGGCTTGTTGCTGAGCAGATCAGCGTATATGCTGACTAAAAGCATGAGGCGAGCGTGAGAGTCGGCGAGATAAAGCACAACTCGGACGGCGGCGGCGCACTGGTTGAAACGTTCCCGGCGAAACCGAGGCCATCGGCCTCCAACGGGTGTACGATACGGATGTTCGACGGGGCGTCAAGAACGGTGGTCGAGGATGCAGACCCTTAGGCGGAGAAGATCGAGAACGATGGGCTGTCGAAGTAGGCGAGGTTCGAGTCGGTGTTGGTTTCAATATTGACGACAATGTGTAACCCCGCGACGCGCTCGGAGACGAGTAAACAGATGTCGAAGACGTGTTGGCTGTCGCTGAAGCTCGACAAAAACACAACTTGGACATTTAGTCGCGGCGTCTGAACCCTGTCGTGCCCTCACTACCTATCCTCCCTGCGCTCTGCGCAGCAACCCGCTCGACCACTCGCTCAATGCCCGCATGAATGTCAACACAAATGCCATCGTCTTCTCCGGTCTTCTTCCTCGATTGTGACGCGGCCAAAGGCATCGGAGTAGCATGTTGGCCATTTGATGGACTGGGGCTTGATGCAGTCGGCCGCGCATGAGTTCCTGGCGGGGTGTGGAGAAGCGACATCGTCAGGCTGGTCCATGTTCAGAACGTGGTGCTCATGGATGCGTCGTCAATGGAGGAGCTGTGCCGGTTGATTATCTCCGTCGACGGCGAGGAAGGCGAGCGTGATGACGACAGCAAGCGCGATTTGCTAGCGGATGCGAGTGGTAGAGTGTCCGCGTCCGTCTCTGATGCGAGGGTGCGATTTCCGTACAATCGCTGAGGAAACTTTCGGATGAGGTAGCGTCGAGTTGTCATCCACAATAAGATCGAAGAGAAGTCAGGTGGCAGGAGTAGACCTGGACCAGTTTGTGGGGAGCAGACTCCGACGGTCGTGCTGGACTCGTTCCTAAACACATGGGCCGCATGCTGGTTGACCATGAGCAGCCATTTCAACGTTGAAAGGCGGGTGTATCGTGCCTGCGGGAGCGCGATGAGGTGGCGAGTGCGTCGGAGTTTTCATGACGAGCGCGTTGGTGAACGGATCCTCAATCCGCATTTCCTGCAGGTATAACCAGCGTCAGTGCACCAATTGCATGACGAGTCAGGGAAGGTTTTATCAAGTAGATCCAAGTATGCCATATCTGCCTTTGGACCAGGTCACTAAATTGCATCGCAAAGCTCGACGTGAGCGGGACTATACGACGAAGTGTAGCAGGCCGAAAGTAGCGCGCCATATCAGAACCACGAAAACGCAGGAAAAGAAAATGTAGACGTAGGGTCGAGGAAGGAAACCAGGATTGACCATAAGCGAACGTAATTTGTCGGCGTGATTCTGGTGGCTGTCCTTCCTCGCTGGTCTGGTCCTCCTGCGCACCACCACCGCGCATCCGCGCCTTCGGATCGGTCGTCTCGATATCCTACCGCGGATAAGTAACGCGAGGGACTGACCGCTCCTCTACTACAAACTACAAACACAAAACCCAGGGTCAGGTCAGGCCAGAAGAACGCACAATAGCGTGAGGTGGATGACGAGTACGCACTAGGTTGTCAGGATACCTCGCATGGCGCGTGCATTATTAGCCGCGTGTTGCGGCGATCGAGGGGTTCCTGACTCTGTGGGCGACTCCTCGCATCATAGCAGAGCTGGAACACCAGGACCGTGAGCATTCAGTCGCAGAAGAAACGAGGATCAAGACACACATACCTCTCTAAACACAACGGCAGAATAATAAGCCAATATGAGCCCTCCTGGAATGTAATGCGCTCGCCGACCAGGTGTATTCGCGGGTGCGAATCAAGGTGACCGGAGCGAAGAGTCCGCGACCGCGATGAAACTCATTCACGCGGGCCGCGGGTTGGCAGATTATGAGCAACCCATTCGGTGGCTCGATTCTGGATTGGCCATGCGAGGAAGAGCGCAAGGTTGTCATGTAAGCGATACGGTGTTTATGGCGGCGGTGATCACCGGGCCCTCAACGCGAAGTTCCTGCGCGTAGAACCAGCGTCAGCACGAAAGTTGCACGATAGAATATGAACGAGCCTATCGGGCCAGAGAAAACCATGCAAGATAAAGTTCTATCCCGGGTCAAGGAACGCCCGGGTAAGCTCGATGTGAGCGGGACGATGCGACGAGATGTAGCAGACCAAGAGTGGCGCAACAACTCGGAGGGACAGCCACGACAACGCAGGAGAAGGGCATGCAAGCAAAGGGTCGAGGAAGAAAACGAGGATCGGTCATGCTCGAACGTACGTCGTTGGCCTGGCTCTTGGTGGCTGCCCTGCCTTGCTCGTGCCGTCCTCCTCAGGCCTCGGCAATACGAGCACCGCGCATACACGCCAGCACGTACGTCATCGTAGTCAAGGACCGGCGACATGGCACGTATAGCGCTGGCCGTTGCTCTTCTTCGAGCTACGAAGACGAAAGTCGGGGTCGGATCGGGTCAGAAGAAGACAAGGTGGCGTGCAAGGAACAACGGGTACGCACAGGTTCATTGTCAGAACATGCAATACGACGCGCACGTAATCCAACTCGCACCGTGAAGTTCGAGGGAGGTTTGGGTCCGTGATCACGTAACCGGGTCACAGCAGAACTGGCACGCCATGACCGTGAGCACTCGCAGTCGCTGAAGGAAAGACTATCGTGACGCACATACCACTTTGAACGCAACACCAGCGTCAAAAGGATTGAAGACGCCACGGAAGTTGTAGAGCACTGGCAAACCCGTTGTACTCGTACCGTAGGTGCAGATCAGGAGGGAAAGAAGGACGAGTGGCGCCCGTCCGGCTCACCGCGGCATGTCCTCGCTCCGTGCCGAACCTCGCTTGACTTTCTAATCTCAGGCTCGGATTCCTGCCAAAGTTCGTCCCTCGTCCTGCTTTGAATCCTCGCCAATTTCCCGTCGCCTTGGGTTTGAGGCCGATGATTCGCCCATGTCGCTTCTGGCTCGCGTTCTACGAGCGACACCGTCCACGACGTGCTCAAGGCCGAGGCTTAGCTCTGCCTCTTCAACCGTCCCACCAATCGATTACTTTGGCCCCAATCTTGAGTGTTGGTCAGGTAACACTCGCGACCGGTGGCTAGTGCTGGCTACCTGAATTTCGGTCCTCGTCTATGCTCGCTTCCCATTCCAGTCTTTACTAACGACCTCACATCTTACCTGGATCAGCCTCTCGCCCTATCATTGTGCTATTGCCTCACTCAACGGGCTCGCCTCGGCGTTCACTTGAATATCGCGCTCTGCCCAGCTCACCGGCGCAAGTCATCCCGTCTTTGCATATCCTCGAAAGTCGCCAATTCAGCCGTCGTCTGCTACACCTCACTGGTCTCGCTTTGCCGGCCCGCCACCACGATCGCCAAGTCCCTCATCTACCAGCGAGATCAATGAGCTGTTTCTGGGTTACATGATACATCACGCTTTGGTGGCACGCCGGACCCACACTGGAGTGCTCCAACTTTACTCGACCAACTGTCTCACTGTTGCGGGACAAAAGCTCGATGAGTAACTTGGGGCGCTCATCCCTCGTCATTCAAGTCAGCAGCACCATGTTCACGTGTGTGAGTCCTTCGCCTCGGTCAGGAGCCAACGCTCTCGAACCCATGTCCCCAAGCTCTTCATTCACCTTCACCCTCGAATGAATTGCGTTACCATTGGCTCCGCAGACTCTGTATCGACGAGTTAAGCTCACCCGGTACTCGCGCACAAGGCAGACGTGCAAAGTGCAACGCCACGTGACCTTGCTGGGGTTGAATCGGAGTTGAAGTGGGAACTGTAACATTGGGTTTTCACTTTCGCTGCGGATACGTGCAACGCCGACCCTAAAATCTAGGCTCCGGACAAGTTCCATGTAGCTGCGCAAGATGCGATCCCACAGTTGAAGACCTCCCGACAGGAATTCCTGCAAGGAAGGATTCAGGAGCAGATTGCCAAGAAGTAAGGAAGAAGTCGTCAGGAACTGCGACATCTTACAAGAATCGGATCTTCGATGGCTCTTTTCTACTGCTCGTACTGTCGACTGACACTGACATCTAATTGGGTTTCCCCATTATCCGCACACTGTTCTCTGGGCTTTGATGCCTGTCATTTCACGGTACACCGTCGCGCTATTGCGACATCACAGGCATGGCAACAAGGAATCACGGCGGTCGGAACTGAGAAAAGAAACACAGTGTGATATAACAATTGAATACAGTACATGACAGCAGCTTGGATTGCGAATTTATTCCATTCAATCGGTCCAACACGCAGTCCAATCTGAGCCAGCATGCAGGCCTTGATCACCTGCGCTGATGACAACCCGTCTTTTGCCAAATACCAGCGTGCAGAGACCCGCCTGAAGGTATCGACGATATTCAGCTGGCACCCACAGAATGAGCTCACCGGATGATCCAACCAACCATCCGTTTTCCAGGTTGGCAGATGTAAGGGCCGCAATGGGGTCACCATCGCATTCCGAGGCGGGCTTGCAGGCTTTGGCGACATCCCACTCGCGGATCGTGGAGTCACTAGAGCCTGATATAATGAACCTTCCATCGGGCGTAAAAACGACCGCCTTAACAAAGTCCGTGTGTCCGCACAATGCCGCAATTTTTGCGCCTGTCATGGCGTCCCATAGCCGCACTGTATCATCCCAAGAGCCAGTGGCGATGAGGTGACCATTGAGCGACCACGCGACAGAACAAACACGCTCTGAATGTCCCTGGAGAAGGTGGGTGGGACTTTTTGTTCTCATGCACCAGATGCGTGCTGCTTTATCATCTCCACCCGATACAATGTCTATGCTATTGGGCGAGAATGCAAGAGAATAGATCTGCGTTTTTGTGTTGCGTGGTTTGTGCGCTTGAGTGCCCGTATCTGTCCACCAGAAATGGATAAAACCGTCCTCGCCTCCCGCGGCAACAAGAGTGTTTTCAGACGAAATTGCAACAGCATACACCTTATTTCTGCAGCGCAGTGGGAGAATGGGAAGCATCTGCTGTGTAGTAACGTCCCACATGCGCACGGTCTGGTCCTCGGATGCTGAAACAAGCCAGCGCCCGTCGTTTGAGAATGTCACCGCTGTGACGATATCTGTATCATCCCATATTAGCTCTCCGACAGCTACTCCAGACTGCGCGTCCCACAGTCGGACAGCGCCATGCGTCGAAGCCGACGCGATGGCCACAGACTCTACCCATGATGAGTGTCCCTGCAGTGGTGGAAGTGTTTCCTCGCCAGTGCATGCATTCCACACCCGCACCAAGTGATCAGTGGAACCGCTGACAATGAAAGTTCCGTCAGGGGACACAGCCACCGATTCTACTGTATATTCTTGCGCGGGTAACGGCTGAATGCCCGGTTGACCGCTTCCAGCACTCCAGATCCGGATCGTACCATCATCAGAGGCTGATGCAATGTACTGCCCGTCCGGTGAGAATGTGGCTGAATTGACATGATCTGAGTGGCCACTCAGATCAATCCAGAGATTTTTTGTTGGATCAGACTCCAAGGTCCAAATTCGGACTTCCTGATCACGCGCTGCAACCAGAGATCGACCATCTGGCGAAAATTGGATGGAATGAATATTATCGGCCTGCAAGGTCGCGGCCAGCTCCCCAGTTTGTGACCGGCGCCAGAGTTTGACACGGTCTGGTAAGGCACCCGCAATAATCCTGCCATCTGGAGAGAAATCTAGGCTGAACACTGCACCATCGTTGACCGGCTTGTGCGCGGCCCGCCCTGTGGTGCTGTGCCATAGTCGGATTGTTGCGTCACTAGATGCTGATGCTAAGATAACACCACATGGAGAGAAGGCAACTCCGTAGACTAGATCCATGTGACCATTCAAAACTTTGAGTTGTTCGCCAGTTTCGGCGTTCCAGAGGCGCACAGTTTTGTCATCCGAAGCCGATGCAATGCGGAAGCTGTCTCGTGAAAATACAACCGAGTTCACATCGCCAGAATGGCCTGTTAACCTTCGAGGGCTTGTCTGGTCTGATGTGACATTCCAAATGCACACTGCGCCTGAGTCAGTGCCAGATGCGATCCACCGGTTGTTGCTAGCAAAGTCCACCGACAGGACATAGTCACAGCCACTGCGCAGCGGGGATAGTGTTTCCTCGCCTGTCAACATGTCCCAGACGCGTACTGTGCCGTCCCAAGAACCGGAGGCAAGAAGAAGACCATTAGCAGAATATGCGACCGACGAAACGGCCCCACTATGGCCATTGAGCGTCATGATAGAGTTTCCGCCATGCTGACCAATGCTGAATACGTCGCTAGTGATCAATCCTGTGCAATGTGTGAAAAAGTCCTGATAAACGAGTGAAGACTTGTCTGCAAACGGGAGCGCCGATAGATAGATGTGCGGCGCGCTTCGCTCGATCGCCTCGCGAGACGAAGCAACAAACGAGTTCGCATCGCGGAGGAACTGCAACACTATAGGATCTTTGACCTGTGGTAGAGTCAAATGCTATACATGGTCTGTTATAACCGGCTTACGGTAGATCCTGCTATCAGCAGCAACCCGGATGCAAGACCAACCTTGTAAAGGACGCTGAGCACTTCCAGCCAGAATAAGAACTTGGGACGGAAGCTCTGAGCAATCACTGTATCGAGTGTTGAAATGTTAGGGCTAGCCTCATCGCTCGGCTTGTAAAAAGCAATGTGGTGAGCCCAGTGCAGGCACGCGTACTCGAGTGAAAGAGTAATGCTATCTGCCCTCGTTGATGAGTTGGGCTTATACGACGAGACACTCGACGAGATGTTGAAACGAAGATGTCTACCCATTACGCCAAGACACCCGTGTGCAAGCGTCATGTGGCCAAGTAGGCGGGGAATGCGAATGTGGACAGGCGCGCGATGAAACATGTAATCACCAAAGGAAGCGTGTATAATACGCAAGCCGGGCATGTTATCATCGTCAGGCACATCGACGACCGCGTGAAGGCGGGCGAGTCCAGACCGAGTTCTGGATGGACTCTGCGCCAGAACATCTGCCAATGCTGCGATGGACAACTTCATACGAGTGGAGAGAAGTGACGCCAGAAGTTGCAATAGCGCCGGAAGCTTCGTGCCACTCTTCCTCGCCGCGTCTTCGACGATGACCTTGTACATGTGGTCGAGAGGGGCTACAGCGTCTTCGTTCAAGCTGTCGCGGGAAGCATTGAGCAAGTCCGTGAACATCGCTTCAGCCCCGTCATTCCCTGAGCTGAAGGTATGCTTCAGGGCTGTTGCTGCAACGATGAACAAACCATCGCAAAGTCGAACGAGATCGTCGACCATTTTGTCTGTGAACATGACTAGAATATCAGGTTTGATGGAGAGTTTGGCGTTGAGAGTTGCTGTGATGTACCGATGAATATCAGCATCGATCTCCTCCTTGTTGACGGTGTGCAGACGCAGTATCTGAGAGAACTTTGCATTCGAAACGGGAGTATCTCGGATATGGGTCTCAGGGCGCGACGTGACCAGGAACTTGACGGGCAACTTGACGGATGAGGGTAGAGCGGTCACGAGCGCTTCGAGCATCTCCGAGACGGCTTGATGGATCTCAGCGGTCTCGCCGCCGCATTCGTCAAGTGCATCTATGACGAGTAATACGGGCTTGGACGTGTCTTGGAGAGAGAGAAGTGCTGTGTAGAGAATCTGCTTGACCTGCACGGTGACATGCTTGTGTTGAATGTCTCGATCGCGGACAATCTCACGGACAAGGGCGCGGCTGTACTCCATCGACTGGCGTGCAAGAATCTGGGCCAAAGTCGGAACAACGCATCCGATCTCGCGTTGTGCAGCTACGCCAGTACGAGAGCAGAAGAAGCTCCCGCCGAGCATGATATCAGAGTCCGTACTCGCCCTTTCGCAGACGGTCTTTGCGATTGAGGTTTTTCCAGAACCCGCCATCCCGGTGATCCAACAGATCCGCTGCGCCTCCGGGTTCCTGATCCAGACGTCTATTTCTTTCAGGATTCGCACGCGCGTTCCGTCCATGCAGCCTGGGTTCGATTGCGCGTCGTAAGCTGCCTGGGGAACGTGCCGTTCCTTCAAAGCTGTGAAGAATTAGCTAGTGCCCCTTGATCAAAGCCAAATGAACATATTACCAGCAGTGATTTTTTCGATATCTTCCGCCTGTGACGTAACAATGAGTGGGAATATAGGGGATCTTGAGCGTAACAGACCTGTTCTTTGACCATTCGGGCTATGTTTATGGCCCAATTGTTGTTTGTGATAGGCCCATCGCCGACGATGTAGTTGATATTGTGATTGCGATTGACGATGCCGACCTGGGAG
>Ga0247815_10004065_pt1 | contig 10342 bp, 9 predicted proteins | sample UWRJL194509B1_FD_181014 | JGI IMG/M metagenome (GOLD analysis project Ga0247815, IMG submission 181014) | Plant litter microbial communities from Arlington Agricultural Research Station in Wisconsin, United States - UWRJ-L194-509B-1 | ecosystem: Environmental > Terrestrial > Plant litter >... | reverse complement strand
GACGCTGTGCTTTGGGAAGCGTCGGCGATCAACCTCCACCTGGTTGAAAAATTCGGCTCCGACCTGCTGCCCTCCGGCGCCGACCGCGCGACGACGCTGCAATGGATGTTCTGGGGCGCCGAGCATTGGCGCCAAGGGCCTCCGGCGTTGTTCGGCGAGCGCATCGTCAAGGTGGCGATGGGGGTGCCGCAGGATCCGCGCGTGATCGCCGACGCCGACGCCTCGATCCGCAAGTTCGCCGCGATCCTCGACCAGCATCTGCGCAACCGTCGTTACGTCGTCGGCGACAAGTTCTCGTTGGCCGACATCGACCTCGCCGCGACCTTCAGCCATCTGACGCGTACCCATCCACCCTACGCCGAGTTCCCCAACGTGATGGCGTGGCACCAACGCCTGCTGGATGAAGTGCCGGCGTGGTCGCGCACCCGCGACGAAGTCGAAACCCGCATGACGGCCTTGATGGCCATGATCGGCGGCAAGCAATGATCGCACCGCGCAAGCCGCTGGCCGGCAAGGTGGCGCTGGTGACGGGCGGCTCGCGCGGCCTCGGCGCGGCGACCGCCAAGGCGCTGGCCGGGCAAGGCGCCGATGTGGCGTTCACCTTCGTCTCGCCGGAGTCGATCGACAAGGCCGCGGCGGTGGCGGCCGAGATCGAATCACACGGCGTGCGCGCGCTGCCGATGCAGGTCGACCAGGCCGACGCCGGCAAGGCGCCGCAGCTAATCCAGAGCATCATCGACCGCTACGGCCGGCTCGACATCGTGGTCAACAGCGCCTCGATCGACCGCTTCGGCGCGGCCGACGATGCCGGGCGCGACGACGCGGTGTTCGAACACTACTGGGCGGTCGCCAACGCCGGCTTCCGCGCCATCGTGCGGGCCGCCTCGAAAGTGATGGGCGACGGCGGCCGCTTCGTCTTCGTCGGCTCCAACCTGGGCCTGCGTCCCGGCGCGCCGGGGATGTCGGACATGGCGTCGATCAAGGCCGCCATCGACGGCTACGCGCGCGGCGCGGCGCGCGACCTGGCCGGGCGCGGCATCACGGTCAACGTGGTGCACGCCGGTTTCATGGAAACCGACATCAACGCCCACATGCGCGACGCCATCGCGCCGCTGCTGCAGGGCCTGTGCGTCAAGCGCTTCGGCCGGCTGGAGGAAGTGGTCGCGCCTATCCTGTTCCTGGCCAGCCCGGCGGCGTCGTACATCACCGGGACCATCATCGACGCCGACGGGGGCTACAACGTCTAGGCCACCATACGGGCGTTTGGTGAATTTCGCAATTGCGAAGTTATGGTGTTCAATGCACAATGTTGGAATGAGACAAGCACCACTCCTGCTACTGGCCTGCATGCTGGCCGCCGCGCGCGCCGCCGGCGCGGTCGACGGCGCGCAGCCCCAGTCGTACAGCCCGGCTTACTTCACGCAATTCCAGGCCGGAACAGCGATGGACATGGTGAGCCGGCTGCCGGGCTTCGTCTTCGACGCCGGCAATACCTCGCGCGGCGTGGCCGGCAACGTACTCATGAACGGCAAGCGCCCCACCTCCAAGACCGACTCGCTCGGCGACGTGTTGGGGCGCATCCCGGCGGCCGCCATCGAGCGCATCGATGTGATCAACGGCGGCGCCGGCGGCATCGACATGCAAGGTTATCCCACCGTGGCGAACGTGCTGATCAAGGAGATGGACCTGGTGTCGGCCAGCGCCACCGCCTCCAGTTCCATCATGCCGGACGGCGGCCTGCAGCCTTCGCTGACCGGCAACTACAGCCTGAAGCGTCAGGATAAGAACATCAACCTCACGCTGGGCTGGACCCGGTCGCCGGATGCGTCGCAGGGGCAAGGCCACCGGACCACGGTGTACGCCGGCGCCACACCCGCCGCCGAAACCGCCGTCGAGGGTTCCGGCATCAACGAGAACAAGACGGTCAAGCTGACCTACGGGCAAGATGTGCTGGACGGCCAGCTGACCTGGAACGCCGCGTACAACCCATGGACCTACCAGTCGCAGGCGCGCTTCGACAGCGAGACCCGCGCGCTGAACAGCAACGACAACGCCGGACGCACCATGGAACAGGGCCTCGCCTACACCCGCGACCTGGCGCCCGGCGCCAGCATCGACCTGCGGGCGCTGTATCGCGGCGCCGACGCCGCCGCCGAATCGACGTCGGCCGCCGGCGGCAACACCTCGTACTCGGTCTCCAACACCACCGCCAGCGAGCACATCCTCGCCGGCCAGCTGACCTGGCAAGCGCTGCAAGGCGTGGTGATCCGCGGCGGTTTCGAGCGCGCGGTCAACACCAACGACAACAGCAATACCTATCAAGCCAACGCCGGCGCGGCCGCGGCGCCGTCCGGCGGCGCCTGGGTACAGGAAGAGCGCGTCGAGGGCCAGTTGTCGTCGGCCTGGCAGGTCGACAGCGCGCTCAGCGCCGAAGCCGGCCTGAAGATCGAACACTCCAGCCTGGGCATCGGCGCCGACCTGCCGCAGGCCAAGGCCTACGTCTATCCCAAACCCAGGCTGCGGCTGGCGTTGTCGCCGACGCCGGCGTTGCAACTGCGGCTGCGCATGGAGCGCGAGGTCAGTCAGCTGAACTTCGGCGATGCCGCCGCGTACTTCGGCGTCGCCGACAAGACGGCGCGCGCCGGCTACGCCGACATCGTGCCGGCCAAGACCTGGCTGTGCGAAGGCGCGCTGGAATACCGCTTCTGGGATCGTGGCGCGGCGGTGCTGATCTACACGCAATCGCGCATCAGCGACGTCATCGACCGCATGCCGATCCGCACGGCGAGCGCGACCTACGACGCCGCGGGCAATATCGGCGACGCCAGCGCCGACAGCGTCACCGGCATGCTGAACCTGCCGACCGACGGCTGGTCGCTGCCGCAGGGACTGCTCAAGCTGTCGACCACGTGGCGCTCGTCGTCGGTGACCGACCCCACCACCCAGGAGACGCGCCGGCTGTCCGGCGAAAATCCGCTGGCGTGGCGCGTCGAGTTCTCGCAGGATTTGCCGCGCCAGCGCACCGCCTGGGGTTTTTCGGTCGACAACGGCTGGAGCAACGACAGCTGGCAGGCGGCCGAGCGCGACACCAGCAGCGGCGGCGGCTGGGCTCGCGCCTTCATCAACTATCGCCCCGCGAGCAATATGACGGTGACGCTGGAGCTGAACAACCTGGCCGGCCGGGTCACCAGCTACGACCGCCTGCACTACGCCGGCGACCGGCTGGCCGGCGGCGTCGACTTCGTCGAACACAACGTCACCCGCACCCAGCCCTTCGCGATGCTGCGGGTGCGGCGCGATTGGTAAGCATGCGCGCTCCGCTCAGCGATCCCCCGCCCCGGCCGGCGTGTCGGACCCGGCCGCAGGGCACCCGGGGCGATCGACGCTAAGCACATGATCGCGGAACAGCTCCGGCAACATCTCCAGCACCAGCTCGCGCCCCAGCATGTCGGCATCGCGCAAAACCCGCGCCAGCAGATCGACGCCATGTCGCCGATATGCCGCCAGCGCCGCCTCGCCGGATGCGATATGGCTCAGATGCCAAGGCTCCGGAAACATCCCTCCATGATAAACACGGTACGGGCGGAAAAACCCGAAGCGTTCGATATGCTCGTCGAGCCAGCCGTGCAGGCGCTCGAACACACCGCCCGGGGCCACCTCCTCCGGCAATAGTTTGGTGTGGTAGCCGGGCGGCATCGCGGCGCGGTCGAATACGTCGATGTCGGTCCCCCAATGGCGGCGCGTCGCCCCCGGCAGTCCGGACCAGCCAAGCACCGCGCGCACAACTTCCGGCGGCGACAGGGCGTCGTAGTCGCGCGGCTTGCCGTCCTGGTCGAACAGCGTCTTCTCCCCGGAGAACTTGCGGTTCCAGATCGCCAACTGATTTCCCAACGGCCGGAACGACGCGATCGGCAGCAGGTCGATGCCGTCCCGCGCCGCCGCCTCACGCAGCAACAGGAACGCGGCCGCGACTTCGGGCCGAGCCGCGAAGCGCGGCTGCGCATACTGCGTCACGTGCGTGCGTGCGCGGCCGGTCAATTCCCACTCGTCGAACGTTTGCATCGTCCCTCCGCCAAAGCAAGGAAAAACCCCCGCATCGCCGTCACTTTATACCAAGCCGCGCCGGCGCCCGGGTCACAGGTGGAACGGCACCCACATCATCTTCACTTCGACGTTGAGCATGCCGGACTTGACGGTCGGATCGTCCGAGCCGATCTTGATCGCCTCGGCCAGGTCGGCCGCCTTGAAGATCGTCATGCCGCCGTCGGCCAGCACGCCGTTCAGGCCGCCCGCTTTTTTCATGAACGGGCCGCTGAGCACGGTCAAGCCCTGCTCCTGCATGTTCAACATGTAGCCGACGTGATCCATGAACTCCGGCTGCTCGTTGTATTGAACGCCCTGCACCCATTTAGGGCCGGGGGTTTGAAAGGCTACGAAGTAGTGTGGGCCGTTTTCGTCAATCATTTTTAACTCCATCAGGTTGGTTTTCGGATTCGGTCGTCGCCGACCGTCTGAAATCAAGTATAGGCATCCGCCGGCGCGACAGTGAGCGCTTGGGCGGCATTTGATTTATACCGCGCAGGCATGAATCCCTTCGCGGCACATTCATACGCCGTGGCGATATGTCTTATGCGCCGGCCGTCACTACCGCCGGCCGCGATCGCCGCGCATCATGTTGCGCAAGCGGGATTCATGTGCATCCCGCTGTATGGCAACATCAACCAAGCGAGAAAACAATGAGCAAACTGAACGACAAAGTGGCGGTGGTCACCGGCGCCTCCAAGGGCATCGGCGCGGGCATCGCGAAACAGCTGGCGGCGGCCGGCGCGACCGTCGTGGTGAATTATCTGAGCAGCCGCGAAGGCGCCGACAAGGTGGTGGACGAGATCGTCGCCGCCGGCGGCAAGGCGGTCGCGATCGGCGCCAACGTGGGCGTGGAAAGCGAAGTCGCGCGCATGTTCGACGACATCAAAGCGCGTTTCGGCCGCGTCGACGTGCTGGTCAACAACGCCGGCGTCTACACCTTTTCGCCGCTGGAGGAGATCACGCCCGAGCATTACAAGCACATCTACGACATCAACGTCCTCGGCGTAATATTGACCAGCAAGGCCGCCTTGCCGCTGTTTCCGCCGAGCGGCGGCGCCATCATCAATATCAGCTCGGTGGTCAGCACGCTGTCGCCGCCGGGCGCGTTGGCCTATGTCAGCAGTAAATCGGCGGTCGACGGCATCACCCGCGCGCTGGCGAAGGAACTGGCCGGCCGCAACATCAGGGTCAACGGCATCAGCCCCGGCCTGACCATCACCGAGGGCCAGGAGGCGGCCGGCATACCCGGCTCCGACCTGGAGACGTATTTCCTGTCGATCACTCCGCTGGGCCGCGCCGGCTTGCCGGACGACGTGGCGTCGCCGGCGGTGTTCCTGGCATCCGACGACGCCCGCTACATCACCGGCGAAACGCTGCGCGTGTCGGGCGGCGCGGGGATGTAAGCGGCGAAAAATCGGCCGCGCCCGCGATTTCGGGCGCGGTCTCCCTCCAAAGCGATACGGGTGCGCTCAGCCGAATCAGCCTGGATGCTTTACAATCGTTGCCATCTTGAGGCACGTCAACAGTCGTCGCCGTTTACAAGCATCAAACATTTCGCGAGGACACGCATGACCGCCACCGAACAGCCGCACTACACTCCCGAGGAGCGACGCAAACGCATCTTCGCCATCATCAGCGCCTCGTCCGGCAACCTGGTCGAGTGGTTCGACTTCTACGTCTACTCGTTCGCCTCGATCTACTTCGCCAGCCAGTTCTTCCCCAGCGGCGACTCAACCGCCGAGTTCCTGAAATCGGCCGCCGTGTTCGCGGTCGGCTTCCTGATGCGCCCTGTCGGCGGCTGGATGTTCGGCCGCATCGCCGACCGCGTCGGCCGTAAGAAATCGATGGTGATCTCGGTGCTGATGATGTGCGCCGGCTCGTTGGCCATCGCGGTGCTGCCGACCTACGCCACCATCGGCGTCGCGGCGCCGATCCTGCTGTTGATCATCCGCATGTTCCAGGGCCTGTCGGTCGGCGGCGAGTACGGCACCACGGCGACCTATATGAGCGAAGTGGCGTTGCGCGGCCAGCGCGGCTTCTTCTCCTCGTTCCAGTACGTGACGCTGATCGGCGGCCAGTTGCTGGCCGTGTTGACGGTGGTGATCCTGGAACAGTTCCTGTCCGAAGCCGAACTCAAGGCCTGGGGCTGGCGCATTCCGTTCGTGATCGGCGCCATCGCCGCGCTGATCTCGCTGGTGCTGCGCCGCACGCTGCATGAAACCAGCAAGGCCGAGGACATGAACAACAAGGAAGCCGGCACGCTGGCCGGCATCTTCAAGAACCACCGCGCGGCCTTCGTCACCGTGCTCGGCTATACCGCCGGCGGTTCCTTGATTTTCTACACCTTCACCACCTACATGCAAAAGTATCTGGTCAACACCTCCGGCCTGCCGGCCAAGACCGCCAGCGTGGTCATGACCGGCGCCTTGTTCCTGTATATGTGCATGCAGCCGCTGTTCGGCATGCTGGCCGACCGTATCGGCCGGCGCCAGTCGATGATGCTGTTCGGCGGCCTCGGCGCGCTGGGGACGTATCCGATCCTGGCCATCCTGAGCGGCAACTCCAGCCCCTACGTCGCGTTCGCGCTGATCACCGTGGCGTTGGCGATCGTCAGCTTATATACCTCCATCGGCGGTTTGGTGAAGGCCGAAATGTTCCCGCCGGAAGTACGCGCGCTGGGCGTGGGCTTTTCCTACGCCATCGCCAACGCGATCTTCGGCGGCTCGGCCGAATTCGTCGGCCTGTCGTTCAAGAACGCCGGCCATGAGAATTGGTTCTTCATCTACGTCACCGTGATGATGGTGGTCGCCTTCCTGTTCAGCATGCGCTTGCCGAAGACGCCGTCGTATCTGCACACCGACCACTAATCCCAGGCGCGCGCCTGCGAACGGTGCGCGGTCCACGTGAAGCCGGCGCCTATCGATAGTCCGCTCCCCTTGCGGAACAACGGACTGTCGCGGTTGGCCGCGTGCAGGTAATTGTCGTAGCGGGTGAAACCGAACACGCGCCAGTCCGGCGATATCCGGCGCGATAAACTCAACCCGAGCCGCGTCATCATCAGCCCGCCCGTCGCGTGATAGGCCGGACGCTCGGCGGTGGCGTATCGCGGCGCGACTTCATAAAAATACTGGTGCAGGCGCGCGTTGCCGAACACCGCGCCGAGGTTGGCGTCGGCCTGCCACTTGCCGCCCTGGCCGCTGGTCTCGAACACCACGCGCGGCTCGAACACCAAGCCCTGGCGGCGAAACCCGCTTTTCAACTCGACCGGCGCCCGCAGCGGCAGCTCCAGCCGCACGCGGCTGGCGGCGCTCGGCTCGGCCAACAACACTTTCAGCCGCGGGCCGAACTCCAGCAGCGAATTCAAGTCCGGCATGCCGGCGCGCGCCGACACGTCGTCGGAGCGTGCAGGCAGCGACAGCGCGAAACCCAGGTCGAGCTCGACCCGCTCGGTGTTGATCAGCCGCGCGCCGATGCCGGAGCGGTCGGCGCGAATCACCTTGCCGCGATAGATCAGCAACGGCAGCGCGATCGCGCGCGTGGAGCGGTCGTCGGCGCCCGGATAGGCGGGCGTCGAGGCGGCGCCGCCGAACAGGCCGATTTCCCACAGCGGCAAATCCGGCGCCGGCGTCGGCGCCAACTGCTGGGCGGCGGCCGGCGCCATCAGTGTCAGCAAAAGCGCCATGGCGGCGCTACGGGATGATCGATGCATGACACCTCTGGGTGGTGGTGGGGATGTTGCGGTTTGTGTCGTTATCACTAGCGCGATTATTTTTTGCTGACCTGGCGCGCCGTGTCATGGTACTGCCACAGCACATTGACGATCTTCCACTCGCTGCGCTGGTTTTTATACAGGTGCATATAGTCGATCCACTCGTCGGCGGTGAGCTTGACGGTCGCCACGCGCTGGTCGACGTCGAGGATCTTGATCTCGACCCGTGGCTGCGCCGGGAATTTCGTGCCGTCCTTGTTGTAGGTCCTGGCGACCTTGACCATGGTGTCGAAGTCGGTGTTCATGACGAATTCCGTGCCGTCGGCCGCCCGCCAATACGTGCGCTTGGCGAGTTGCGGATCAAGACCGCGCTCCATGCGCGCCGGATCGGGCGTGTGTTGCGACTCGATATAGTCGCGCACCGCGCGTTCGATCAACTGATTGTCGGTCGCATCGGCCGCCTGCGCCAACAGCGGCGACGCCGCGAACAACAGCAACATCAAAGAGCGTTTCATGGGCAACCTTGCATGGTAGGTAACCCATGCATCAAAACACAAAATCCGACCCCGCGCAAGCCGGCCCTCACCTCGCCACACCTTACCCGGCGTTGAGCAGCGCCAAGGTCTGCTGCTGGGTTTCCCGCATCGCGTCGCGCCACCAGTTAGCGAACAAGCGCGTCCATGGGCGCACTTCACCGGACTGGGCCGACGAAATCCAATAGGTCTCGCCGGGACTGGGCTGGGCGGCCAGCGCGGACACCAGCTCGCCCCGGCTCAGCATCCGATGCACGATCGCCGCCCTGCCCAGCGCCACGCCCTGGTTGGAAGCGGCGGCTTGATAGGCGAGTTGGGCCAGGTTGAAGTGGCGCGACCTGGCCTGCCGCGGCGGCCAATCCAGCCCGCTCGATGAACGCCAGGCCTCCCACTCCGTCGGCGATGCGCCGCTCATGCCCCACGGCATGTCATCGTGCAGCAGCACGGGCGCGGTGGCGCTCTCGGTCGCCAACCAGGCGCGATAGCTGTGCGAGCACACCGGGAACGCCCACTCCTGGACCGACGCCAGTTCCTGCAGTTCGGCCGGCGGCGACGGCTGGTAGGTGATCACCAGATCGACGCCTTCCGCCTGCATCCGCTTGCTGGTGGCCGACAGCATCTCCGAGCGGACGAACACCTCGATGCCAGGATGCAGCCGATAAAAATCCTCCAGCTTGGGCACCAGCCATTCGTTCGCCAGCGACGGCTTGCAGCTGATCACGATGGTACGGTGCTCCGGCCGCCGGATCACGTCGAGCGCGTCGGTGAGCAAAAAAGAGACTTGGTTCAGGGCGTGCGACAGCGAGGCGCCGGCCTCGGTCAGCACCAGGCCGTTTTTCTCGCGCAGCAGCAACTGCTTGCTGAGCCTTGATTCCAGCCGCAACACGCGCTGGCTGACCGCGCTTTGCGTGACGTTTAGCTGGTCGGCCGCGCCGGTGATGGACTCGGCGCTGGCCACCGCCCGAAATACCCACAGGTCCGACAGCATTTGCGTATCGATCTTTTGGTGGGCGCTGTCGTCGTCAGGCCGCTGCGCCATCTGCTTGCTCCGTTATCAATAAGATTAGCAAGACCACAACCGCCCCGCAACCGAAAGAGTGTACAGCAGTTGCCGGGGTATGAACACCGCTCACGGCCGCTCGCTCAACAGGCGCCACAAGCGCGCGCCGTCGATGGACTGGCGCGTAGCCGCGTGCTCGACATCGTGCACCAGCGTAGTGATGCGGCGGTTGGCCGGCGCGTCGCGGCCCAGCGATGCGGCCAGTGTCACCAGTTCGCCGCTGAGGAAGTCGATCTCGGTCAGCCGTCCAGCCTGCAGATCGTCCCACATCGAGGAGCGCGCCTGCGGATCGATGCGCAGCATTTGCCCGGCAGCGGCGCGAAACGCCCAGTCCGGCAAATTCAGCAGCGCCGGCAACCATTCAGGCTTGACCTTGCCGACCTTGGCCGGCGCGATGTCCGCTGCGCGCAATGTCTCCAATGCTTCGCGGATCAGCAACGCCAGGCAGCGCCGGTAGTCGCGCCGGCCCAGCTGGGTCGCCAGCGGCAAGCCGGACAGCGCATTGATCGGATTATTCAGATTGAGCAGCAGCTTGCCCCACTGTACCTGCGTGAAGTCGGAGCGTTCGCCCAGCGGCAAGCCGGCGGCGGCGAACAACGGCAGCCAAGGCGCCAAGCGCGGCGACGCCTGCACCATGATCTCGCCGTCCGTGGCGCGGTGCAGTCGGCCGTCGGGCAGTTGCGCGACGTTGAACGGCACCATGCCGCCAAGCACCGTCAACGATGGGTTGACCTCGGCGATGGCGCCGGCGTTGCCGATGCCGTTCTGCAGACTGATCACCAGCGCCGATGGCGAAGCGTATGACCTGATGGCCTCGGCGGCTTGTTGGGTGGCGCCGCTTTTCACGCAGACCAGGATCAGGTCGGCATCGGCCATGGCCTCCGGCTCGACGCGGTAGGCGAGCGCCGCCGGCTCCAGCCGCAACCGGCGCTGGCGCAGGTCCGACAACGTCAA
>Ga0247815_10004063_pt1 | contig 10345 bp, 16 predicted proteins | sample UWRJL194509B1_FD_181014 | JGI IMG/M metagenome (GOLD analysis project Ga0247815, IMG submission 181014) | Plant litter microbial communities from Arlington Agricultural Research Station in Wisconsin, United States - UWRJ-L194-509B-1 | ecosystem: Environmental > Terrestrial > Plant litter >... | reverse complement strand
ATGGTTCCCATTTCGGCGTCGGAGGCCGTGGGGCTGCGAGCTGGCATGTCCAAGCTCGCGAAGGATCTGCCCTGGGACAAGTACGCTAGCGTCTGGGACAAGATCATTCAGTACACCTGCTTCCTCGATACAGCGTCATCAGTCTCCTCCCCAGAGCCAGCTGTACCACCTCTTCCGTTTAACATGAAAGTCTTCAACCACAACATCTTTCAGTCGATTTGGTCCGCCTCGCCGCAACGTCATCCCCAAATGACCCTGACCCAGAAGATGGTCGCTCACGCCCTTTGCAAGGATATCGTCGTCTCGAACTCGGTGCAAGTTAGGATGTTCTCGTCCATGTACAACAAGGTAACCTGCGTCGCAAACTGTGTTCGAAGCGCAACCGTTACCGCCGACGCGGTCTTCTCAACTTCATCGCTCGTCGACTTCCTCGCCCCGCTCATCAACCTGGACACGCTCATCCTCCACTTGCCCGCCGTTCTAGTGCAAGCAGCAGTGGATATGCCGAGTGTCCGGAACAACGTGCGCAAGTTGGAGATACGCGGCACTTTCAACGTGACTGCCGGCATTGTGTTCGGCCAGATGGCGCTCACCGAACTCGTCTGGGGCTGCGCCGGTCTCATCGCCGCGTTCGACCAGCCGGAGAACCTGGATCGCCTCGAGACCCTCACGGTCGAGAACGGCGCCTCGATCTTGGTCTTCGGCACAGACGTCAGCACGTACGTGGAAGTTGCTGCCTGCGACGAGTCTCTACTGACCTCATTATGAACAGTCTCGCGGGCCTACGCACGCTCAATATCTTTGGCGGAGACAAGAGCTACGACGCCTACGGACTTAACATGGTCTTGGCGCGGCTGGGACGCCAGCTTACCAGCGTTCATGCTGATCAAGTGACGTGGACGGTGGAAATGACCACCGCGTGCCGCACCCTGAAGCACCTCTCCATCAGCACGGTACGCGTGAAATTTCTGTTTCAATAATCCCGCGGACGTATCCTTACATGCCTTGCTCATAGGCTGTGGTTGACGTATCTCTCCTGCTGGATACCGTCCATCCGACTCTTGTCCGCATGGACCTCACCTGGCCTTGCCAAGACGAAGCTTTGTGGTCCGTCCTCGTCCCAGCTGCTACTGGCAAGCACAATGTCTTTGATGCTATCCGCACCAACATGCCCGAGCTCAACGAGATCCAGCTGGGCGGAGGCCATGTGTGGCCAGACAATAAGTACGCGTTTCTCTGCTCTTGGATGCAGCTGGTTGATTCGATTGCGCAGTGCGGAAGAGGTCCTTTGGTGTCAAGCGATGAAACTCGCGGACGAGCTCGCGCGTCGCGGAGTGCGCATGCTCGACAAGAACGGCCGCGAGTGGGTTTCGAGCATGCTCGCCTAGATCGTGATGGCCTTGCGCGCGTCAGCGTGGCGCCTTCCTCCACTGTCTTATCAGCTTGTCCACATTTGACCTCATCGCATTCTCGTGGTTCCTTCATCCTCTTCATCCACTGCGCAATGCCCTTTCGTCTTTCTACTTCGTCCGCAGAACTAGTCTCATGCACGAATACTGGCGCGTGGTGGCATTGCTCGACTTCTTGGTACTCTCATGAAAGACAAATCATTTTCCAACCAAGCGTTTGGCTGCGCCTAAAGTTCGCACATTACCCGTGAGCATTCTATTCTGAAAGGCATGATCAAGGCAGAAGCCTGCGCTGCCCGCTGAGCTCCTCGTGTGGGAGTGAGACAACTGCGGTATCCATTGCTTCTTTTGCCATACGTAGCAGCTCGTCGAGGTGTGACGCAAACACAACTTGTCTTGCAGCCACATCTTGGTCGAATATTTGTGTCGCCAGACAGACGTGACTGTGACAATCGCCCTGCGTCATACGGGCTGCCTCCTCGTGAAGGCTCCGCAATGGTGCCAGCTGTGATGAGAGCCTCACAAATAGGTTATAACTAGCCTCCTCACAGTCAGCTATCAAATACACGAGTGTCGACTCCAGTTGGTGTGTGCGTTCCCATTCCTCCGTGGCTGCGATGACCAATAGCGGTCTTTGCGGAGTATCGACGATGTAGCCGGCGGCTGAGATTCTATCGCAGTATGTCGACTGCTCTGACGAGGTGGGCATTGGGGGCGGTATGGGTAGGCTCCGCTTGAGTCGTGGTAACCTCAACAGTGACTTGGGAGTCTGGGAATGGAAGTTAGACGTCTTTTACGGGCTTCCGCGTGAACCACGAACAAAAACCATGTTATTGCGGCGATTTCAGGCTTGATGTAGGCAAGTTCTTAGTCGTGTGAGGGCGAGGGTAGCGTTAAGCGAAGAGCCAGGCTTTATACCCGGCATTGCTCAAACACGGCGCGCGCAGCATCCCGACAAAACCACTCGCCGAGACGAGTTTCCACCATTACACTCAGCGCAGTGAGAAATTCGTGACACGCAGCATCCCGAGAGAATCGTGTTTAGATCCAGGGACATGGCGATGGTCACCTTTTCGAAACAGTACGGTCTAGACCGCCTTGCACGCAGCACCCCGAGAGAATCATGTTTAGATCGGGGCGCGCGTGAAATACGAAGTCAAACATTGCTCACTAATTGCGAACTTTCTCCTGAGCGTGTCACGTGCGAACTCGTCCTGCCAGGTTCATCGTTAACTGATCCGATGCTCGGCCCATAATGACCTTTCGGTACACTCCTTCCTGAATCAATACCAAGCTGGGTTCGCTCGTAACGCGCAAATTAGAATACAACGTTGTCCGAACGTTTGCGGTCGGGCTTGATAAGCTTGACGACTCGGAGCAAGCGACTCGAGGTCAGTGGCTTCTATTGCGCGCCACAGTGCCAGTTTCAAAACTCTCCCAGACCTCGTGCTATGTGTTGTAATAGTACGCCGTGACTTCCGTGGCTGTAACTGCGGTGATGATACAGGTAACATCACTAGTTCGCATTTTCCACACAGTCTATGTTGCGAGGTAACTGGCACTTAGATTGCTCTATAGGAGATAATCGTGATGTACCAAGTATCCTCAGACACTCAAGTAGGAGAACGCGGCGGGTTAGACAACCTGAACCTGCTTCTGCGATGCGTCCTCTTCTTGGATTGTGATAGTGGCAGGCTGACGTCCATAGATACCGCCATTCTTGATGTCATCCGAGGTGCGACGCTCCCACTGCACCATTATGCGCATCAGCGTGTGAATGTGGGTACATGCCAGTAGCAGCGTACCTCAACGTGTGAAATGGTTTCGACTTGCTTGTGGACCGTGATACGACCGAGTTCGACATTGTCACCCTACGTGTACGTGTCAGTTGAATGAACATCTTTGACGCTGTCAGTAAGGAAGGTTCACGTACTGTCCTTCGCGTACGCCCGACCGACACGCCTTCGCTGCTGCTCGTCTTGCCACTGTTGGATGCTACCATTCGGATTGCCTTGCGCGAGTTGATGGTCCACAGCATAGCAATTGCGTACAACTTAGGCAGGAGCTGATTCGGAATGGTCGAAATGATATAGTTCTGAAGGCTTGGGAGAGAATAAGGTTGAGCGTTGCACTGTCCGAGTGACATTAGTCGTCTATGCACAAAGCGCATCAAAGTGCGAACGCGCACCACAACGCTGCAGGCATGGCACTCTGCCAAGTGACGCGGACGAGCGTGTCGATGAGGCTTTGCGTCTGCTTCAGACTGTTGCGTCGTTTGTTCAGGAGAAAGTACGCGGTAGAACAGGATATGAGAATGTCACCCGCAAACGTGGCACCGAGGTGTGCGGCAACTAGTTGATTATGGTTAGTGTGTGACTCTATCACAGACGAAAGATACACATACACCACCGCGTGATCTCGGATAGATTCTGGAACTTGATATTGATCGTCTGTCGGATCCGTAGTCAGCAATGCGCAGCGGTGCATGCAACAAGGTCTGGCGTACCCCGATAACGATGGACAACCAGGCAAATGCCAGCACGAAACCGATGGGATAAACAGACCAGTGGTGGTTGCTTATCGCAAACAGGCGATACAAGAAGTAGATTTGGGCATAAAAGTTGATGCATGCACCCTAACGCGGTTTGGTTTGCAGTTGAACTTCCGCGTGACTCGACGAGGTTGAGAAAACGGCTTACCATGAGTGGCACACCTGACTGCCACCAAGTGGTGTAGTTGAGCATGGCGGAGCCCGCGATGTCACCAAAATACGTGATGAGCGATACCCACACAACCGCACTGATGAGAGAAAGTAAGGAGACGGCGCATTGCGGTACGAAGTGCTCACCATGAATCGATGCATTTGAGTGTGGCGAGGAGAACGAGAACATAGACCATGATCTTGAGAAGTGGCTTATCGTCGCGATACCAGTTCCTGTAATTATTGAGCTGCGGGTTAAAGTGTCAACTTCCGCGCAATTCAGGTCGGACGGAGAGGCTGTGGCGCACTTGACAGAGAATAATGCCCTGGGTGAGAAGGTCGAGGAAGCAACCAATCAACCACGGCGCGATAATGTAGTGAAGGCTCTTCAGCTCCTCCTGCGTGTAAATCTGATTGGCAGGCATTGCGAAAGTGCTGAGAGCGACGGGATTGGAAGAGACACAAACGAGATAAGGGATGAGGGCAGGATGCACCTAGATCTGGTGGTGCGAACAAGGCCGCCTGGCTTTTAAAGAGAATGGATTGAACGCGCGAGCCAGAACATGGAACATCTCTAGCTCAGGTACGATGTGGATCTCGCGCGCCGTTACGGCAAAGCGCGCTCCACATGGGCCAAGTGAGGAAGCCTCGTTAAGACTAGCACGAGTGATATGGCTCTGAACTAAATTCAGGTAGGTATCACGGGCTGACCCGTGCGCGATAGTGACGTCGAGTCAGACCGGAATCTCAGGCACGATATGGGCGGCGCGGGTAACGCCCGTGCTCACAATGATCTCGTTGCGGCACCGCGTAAACGAGGCTGCTGCTAGCTAGAGGGATGTGCTTCCTGTCGGCATACTTAGCTATACCTGGAAGAACCATGGTGCCGCTGAACTAAGCCAACTCTTTGGAACTTAGTCAGAACGAGGAGATCGGCGAGGCGCAAATCCCGCACACTAGACTGAAACTAAGACAACAGCTGATCTTGAGTCTATGCTTACTGGTTTCAAGCCTGTGTCATGAATGTTCTAGGAACGAGCTCTGTGGAGCAAACTCTATTCGGCGAAGTCGTTGCTTGTTCCTGAGCCGATCCACAACTACCGGGTTGAAGCTCTTCTTTCCCAGCCAAACTAATGAAATAACCTGCGCATTAATAAATAGTGTGAATAACTCGGATTATTTGTTGTCGAAGACGGTGATAAGATCCGCCAATGCAGCGGCTCGCTGCGAGATTCGTCACACGCCACCATCGACGCCGATTAGATTGAACACAATAACTTTTCCTTCGATGGCAGATGAAGAGCACGGCGAAGAGGAAGTCTAGCTCAGATTAGACCTGCTGAACAACGTTTATTGTAGCGGAGACGCCACGGATGTAGTGTCGCACTCCCGTCGTCGGCGCCGCCGGGGTTCGACCGCAGACAACGGCGCTCCGCTGACGCCGCCTCTTCATGCTCAGCGCACATATGCCAAACAGGGGAAAGTTTGTACTGTGGGTGGTAAGTTACCTAACTGTGAGCGGCGGGATACCGCGTGGCTGGAGCCGACGGGCCGACTTGGGTGTGGCTGCTCAAGGTTTGAGAACGGCGAACTAAAAAGACTCGCGGTTGGAAGAGATCATCGCTAGCTGCGCTCGGAATCCAAATTGACACTTCTCGCTGACGACGCATGAGTGACCATGAAGATACTCTCTTTATTGTGACATCCTCCGCGTCAATGTCTTAGTTGATCTCAGCGTTCGCGGTACAAGGAAGTGGGCTGAAGGGTCCGAGTAAGGGCGATGCCGAGGGGCCGGCTCGGCGCCGGAGAGGTTGGTCTGCCTCTCCCTCTCTGAATCTCCCGAGCGTCGCCGTCGTGACTGACGCGCGTCCCCCGAGGCTGCACATATCCTGGCATCCGGAGTGACTTCTGAGCTATGTAGACCTCGCACCAGCTCTCTGTTCCGTGTTGGGTGTTGGCATGCATACGTTCCACGCCGTATCCCTTCATGATGAGACCACCCGCGTGCCGTTGACACGGCCTTTCCTGCGCCTGGTGACCAGGGCATGCCGCACCTCTATTGCAAGCATCTACTTGCATATGCGCTCGCTCGCCTTGTCCAAGCTCTTGTTTTCCGTTCGTTGCTGTTTGTGCACTCGTACTCATTCTTGTACTTGACCGCCACGCCGTAGTTCTCACATTATCACAAGCCTGCTTCTACTTCTGCCGCTCCCATTCCTTCTATTCAAAAATGATGTCTGCTCGTGTATCTCACCACTCGTCCAAGTCGTCCGCGCTCTACTACCGCTTTCACGCCGTCGCCCAGCTGACCCTCGCTGCCCTCTTCGTTCAATCCCAGTTCTCCTCCATGGCTTACGGCCGATGCTATTACAAGTCCTGATACCACGTCCAGCATGCCTGACGCGAGTCCTGGCACCGAACGACCTTCATACATCCACTACGCACCACCAGTTGCTCCTGCTCCGCCCCTCCTCCTTGAAGGTACAACAGTATGGTGATTGACAAGCAATTTTCCGCCGCGTGGGCTTTCGCCTGGTCACACTGCTATGATCTCAGCTCACCCGCCGCTCTTCAGTTCCACGATGCCCATCTCCATGCCCATCTCGAACCCTGGGCTTTAGCATGCGCCCACTTGTCGTCCGCGCAAACTCGTTCAAGTCTTTTCGTTTCCCTCGCGCACTATTTATCTTGCCTTCTCGTGCGCATTAGTCCGGTATTCACTCATCTACACCAGCCTGTACGTTGTCAGATTGGTCGGCTCATCACCGTATACTTCTCTGTCGTAGGCCACCCCAGTCAAACACGCTTCAAGCGGGCACACCACCTCTGGAATACTATTCTTCGTCTTTGTCAACTATTGGGCCGAGCAGTCCTGCAAGACTCGCGCAACGAGCGGGACACCGGCTGCGGCATCCATTACGGCCACTGCTTCGTTCGCGCCAGCCACAGCTCACGCCCTGTCGTCAATAGTCATCCTCAAAGTGCCGCCGAGCAGACACGGCACACTTCCCGACTTGTCTGGGGTAGTTAATCAACACTGAGCCGGACTATGGGAATCGGCCCGACCATCACACCTGCAGTCTCCAACACCGCGGCACCAGCCACTCAGTCAACTGGTATCTACACCGGGTCATCTGCCAGCACGCCTGTTGGTTCCAGCATGCTCTACTTGCACCAGTCGGACCACACCATCTACCACGCCGGCCAGGATCAAGTCACTCGGGTGTTCTGCTCATGCGATATGTCAACTTCTACGACCGGCTCGACTGGAACGGTACCGATCCCTACGCCGATTCAAAATAACACGGTTGGAGGGCGCAATTGGAGTTGGAGAGTACCAGGTGAGTATTGTTCGATTGGTTCGTGTTTGGTACTGCCTCTGTTTTCGGTGTTGTCGCACCCACCTTTCTCGCGCGCCCTTCTCCGTGTTCGAGCCTGCCTTTCTAGGCCTTGTTGTCGGCACGAGTTTGTTATCTGTAGAATACCTCGTTTTTTCCCTTGTCTCGTTGCAGCTGGCGCCTGGGATGATGATCTGTCGCGCTCCCGTTTCCAACTTGAACTTCCTGCCACCCACATCTCCCATCTCATCCCCGCTTGCCCAACTCAAACCACCAAATACACAACATTTTCCCACCAGTTTATCAGACAACCAAACCAAATGCCAGAGGCGTCCGTTTTAATTCATGAGAAATAAGCGGCTCGCCCCGGGTCTTTCTCTTGGCTAGGCCACTCACGGCTAATGTCCACAACACTCATCGCCCGTGTGGCATCCCCCGGCACAAGTCTGTCGCCAGTGTCGACTTGATTCAAAAGCCGAATCGAAATGAAACACTTTCAAGCATGATCATCACCGCAAAGAAGCTAAAGTTGCGGTGGTAGAGCGTGTAAGCGGATATTGGTGGGTGCAAAGCTATCGCCGACTGTCCGACCCTCGGGTACCTGAGTCGTTCCTTTCAACTTAAAAGCGACTCCATCCCACGAGACAATCTGAAACATCTCGCCCTGCGGTTGCAATCATTCCCGGACGTTGAGATGCTACTCGTTGCTCATCTTGCTGTCTTGACTTCGGTAGCTCATGCTGCATCTGTTCGTGCTCCTGAGACGGTGAGCCGGACCTACTCATCGAGTTTTGACAAGGCGACTGATGGTTATTATCAGGTCGATTCGGGCATAATGGCCTCCGCGTCCGGCCTCGCCGACACGAAGTCCTCCGTCGCAACGTCCGAGTCGTACGTGCTGCGCACGCCCATTCAGCCAAATCGCAGATATCTGACAACCTTCAACGCAGATTGCTAAGGTTATCCCTCCCACTTGGTGTGTACTGGGCTCAGTGAATCATATGCGTATCGACTGATGTCGTTACTGGCTCGCAGTGCTCGCAGGCAATCCGCCGAGGGCTTTTGAAGCACCGGCCACTGGCTCCAGCGACAAATTTGACACGCTACTTTCCCAAGTTCCTCTCCAGGTGTCTCCTCCGACCGGAAAAATGGTGTGCGTCGCTGGGTTCTGTACTACAGATAGCCAGTGTCTGGAAAACAGCTGCAGCAAGTGCTCGTCGTGTCAGTGCCAGTAACACCGAAATCGATCAGGATGAGCATTGTACCGGCGAGATCGACAAGCTCATAATGAGCAATATAAGCGACGTCAGATGAATGTAGGCTTGATAATTGAAAGAAACGACCGGGCTCGCGTTGAGGAGTGTGAGTTCGAGCTTAGCATTGATGAACAGAGTGATTGGCTACCTCATATTGACCCAGAAGCACGACTACTGCGAAGGGTCTTGGCTGAGCCACAGGCATGCCATAAGTAATGTACCGCGTGTTTTGACTTTTGCTCCTGTGAGCCTGGCCCGTTGCGGTGGTTAGTGGACATTTCAAATCGAACACAATACTGATCCAGTAGTCCCAGTACCATCATATCACGACTGAAGCATTCGCAGCTGATCATGAAATAATTTCCATGGGTGAATCATTTGAAGCTTCAAGATGCGTGTCAAGTTCGCTGCTGAAGATCAACTGATTAACCTGAAGGACGGGACTAGCAGGGCCAAGTTACGAGCACCCATGCGGAGCATGATGCCGAAGGAACTGGCAATAGCAGCGGAGTGGGTGTGATGGCTGCGCTTCTGACAACATCGGCATCGGCCCGTAAGCGAAGGATCCGTATCCGGTCGTTTGAGGCCGGGCACGTGATCCCCGCTCGCGCCCCTCTGTCTCATGCCTTTGACCGCCAGTCGTTGCATTCCGCCCCGGCAACTCCGGATTAAGCCAATCGAATCATTGCGCCACACCGACAGGCGCCGCCATTCTTTGCTGGTTACTCTAAGGGTACCAGCACGCCGATAGAGCAGCCTACACTCGGGCGAATGAACGAACGACCCACCCAATGCATCTGTCAGCTAGTTGACGGCACCAGCAAATCCATCCGCCAGTCTTAGCTCAGCAGATGATGCACAACCAGCGAACCAAGCTAGAGCACGGCGACCAGCTCGCTATGACGCGCATTCACAACACGCCGCGCATTCATCCCACATTCCCAGCTCAATGTGAGAACACCGGCAGAGGTTTCAAGCAGCGCTGGAAATACCTTTATGACAAGTTCGACTTTCTTCTCTCTTTCGCAAGATTCAAGAATGAGTCTGGGGAGTGGACTGGATGTGGACGATGAGCGCAAGGTGAGCATTTGTAGTTCATGGATGGGATTCTGTGCCTGGATGCGGTCCCTGTTGTGCTCCTTGTTCAAGTTCGCGATTTTAATCTGCGCTACTCAGCGTTTGTCGCAGTTGAATTCGCGCGTGTCGTACTATTACCCCTGTCTTGTCACACGCTCTCCGTTCATACTACCAATGCTTCCCCGCGTTCTGAACCGGGTCTTGTTCCGTTTGTTCTTCATTTGAAATCGTGCTGCGAGCGGACGTCTAGGGGTCCTGCGCAGTTTGACTGTCACGTTCTTGGTGGTAGCATACCCAGTATCCCTGGTACGAGTCCGGAAACGAGCGGCCGGCGTACATTCACTACATGTAATCCATTGCTCTTGGCCCGCTTCTCCAATCTCGTAGCTCAGCAGCGCACCTGGTGGCGATTTCATCGCCGCCTCGTGGTCCTGCTGGTCACGCTGCTCTTTTGTCTGTGTCCGCCGCTGCTGTCAAACTTCCCCGTTGCCCGCTGCTATCCCGGGCTTGACCCTCGCTCCCTCGCGTGCGCGTCCACTTGTCCGCGCAAGCTCGTTCATGTCC